>Ga0075030_100001458_pt1 | contig 21288 bp, 27 predicted proteins | sample LitLauG_LLR_2012_FD_71393 | JGI IMG/M metagenome (GOLD analysis project Ga0075030, IMG submission 71393) | Freshwater sediment microbial communities from Pennsylvania, USA - Little Laurel Run_MetaG_LLR_2012 | ecosystem: Environmental > Aquatic > Freshwater > Creek > Sediment | place: USA...
GGGCGCAGCAATTTGAGATCGGCAAGGTCATCTCGCGTGCCCTGTAGGAACAGCATCGGAATCGTAACCTTTGCAAGGTGGTCGGCTCGCTTCGTTCCCAGCCTTTTGGGCGGGTGCAGCGGAAAACCAAAGAACACTAAACCTCGCACCCCCTCAAGAGGACCCTGTGCCGCGGCTTGCGAGGTCATCCGTCCACCCATGGACTTTCCTCCCGCGAGTAACGGCAACCCGGGAGCTACCTCTGCAGCCGCTCGCACCGCCGCTACAACGGTCGCGGTCAGGACTGCGGGCGGGTCTGGAACGCGCCGGCGCTCCTCCATGTACGGGAATTGGTATCGAAGTGTCGCTACACCGACGCCAGCCAATTCCTGTGACAACTTCTCCATAAATGGGTGAGTCATGCCCGCTCCAGCGCCGTGGGCCAGAACGAGGAGCCGCTGCGCCTTTGGCGGGCAGAGGAACAAGGACGAGACCTCTCCTCGGTCTCCGACGGCAAAACTTGATTTGTCAGCGATTGGCATTTCGCAGCGATTCTAGCAGAACGCCGCGGGAGGCCACGGCCCCCATGGCCCCCCCCTACCCCCCACCAATTTGCATGAATATCAAAGGAAAAGACTTACGAAATTTGCATTTTGTAACTCGCAGATTCTAAAGGACGCGCTTTCGACTGCTTTGGACTGGCAGAAGCTGGATTGGCTGGCTTGAAAAAAGAAAAGCGGAAGCTGGGCTCCCGCACTCTAGATGCAGATATCTACGGATACAAGTGTATCAGAAATTATGGATTTGTCAAGAGCGATTTTGATGTTTTTTTGCCGTGGAGTTCGTCCGGGAGGCAAGGGGCGCGGATGAGCCAGCAAGTTCGCGGGATTCTAGCACTTGCGGTCATCTCAGGACATAATGTTAGTGGCTATTCCACCACCGAGGACTACGAGCAATGCTCCATGCTTGGCATGATGTTTCACCGGGAGACGATCTCCCGCGCGATTTTCAAGCGGTAATTGAGATTCCGCTGGGCTCCAATGTGAAATACGAATTGGATAAAGCCAGTGGGCTCTTGAAGGTAGACAGGATCATCCATTCGGCGGTGTTCTACCCGGCGAACTATGGCTTTATTCCCCAGACCTATGCGGAAGACAACGATCCCCTGGATGTTCTTGTCTTGTGTCAGGAACCAGTGCAGCCGCTGGCGCTGATCAAGGCGCGAGCGATCGGATTAATGACCATGATCGATTCCGGGGCCAGCGACGACAAGGTCATCGCCGTGGCGACGAACGATCCCGAATTCAACAGCTACGTGGAGGCTAAGGAGCTGCCGCCGCACCGGTTGCTAGTTTTGAAGCGCTTTTTCCAGGATTACAAGGAACTGGAAGGCAAAAAGGTCCAGGTGGATGACATTCGGCCGGCCTATGCGGCAGCTAAAGTGATTGAAAAGGCCCTGGCGCGGTACCAGGAGCAACGAGAGGCCCTTCGCGCAAAAGATAAACGCTAGTATAAAAGCACTATTCTGGGGATTTTCGTTCAGTGGTAACTTGCCGCGCTGCCTTTGGGTTCCGCGGGATGTTATTAGGGCTGCTGAACGGCGATTTCCCGTTAGAGCGTCGGCAATTTTGTCGACTGGAGTGAGTTGGTATGAAGCGGTTTTGGAAATGGACGGCAGGGGTTCTTGGCGTGCTGCTTGTGGCAGCCTTTATCGGGCTGTCCATGATGGCGGGAAGCCCGCGGGACGCTTACGGCATGGTGCGCTACGCGCTGCCGCACATGCATCGCGGAACACTGAAAGTGGGCAGCGATGCGCCGGACGCGCGGATTGTCGCGCTGGACGGCGTTACGCGCTTTCACATTCGCGAACGGACCCATGACCGGCCGCTCGTGCTCGTTTTCGGGAGCTTTACTTGACCGCCCTTCCGTCGCCAGGTTGGCGACGTCGTTCAGATTTACGAGGATTATAAAGAGCACGCCGATTTTCTGACCGTCTACGTGCGCGAAGCGCATCCCACCGACGAGTGGCAGATGAAATCCAACCTGAAAGATAAAGACGACGTCTGCTACGCGCAGCCGAAAACGCTGGAGCAACGCCTGGCGATCGCCAATGATTTTACGAAGCGATTCAAGTTTCCACTGCCTTTCGGCATCGACGACATGAGCAACGCCGCCAATGATGCCTATGCCGCATGGCCAGAGCGTCTTTACGTTATTGATGAGAGCGGCCACATCGCCTACCGCGGAGGAATGGGGCCGTTCAACTACGACCCCGCTGAAGTGCGTGAATGGCTGGCAGCGCGCTACGGCGCGGTTAAGCACGAAGCGCCGAAAAAGACAGATGACGCAACGCCTGCAGCGACGAAGTCCGCCAACTCGGGAGCGGCGCCGGCACCTTCAGCTGCATCGGCATCCGCACCTGCAGCGGTACCTGCCTCGAAATAGTCCAGCCACCGACGACGCGAAACAAAGAGCTATGATGGGCGCGTGAAAAAGAAAAGTGCAAACATCAGGGGGCAACGCGGCCCGCTTAAGAAAGTAGGACTCGCGCGCGCCCTCTCGAAGCTCGGCTATTGCTCACGTTCGCGCGCGGCAGAACTGATTGCCGCCGGGCGCGTGAAGTGGAATGGAACGGTGCGGCGAGATCCCGAGACGCCGGTACATCTGGGAAAAGACAAGATCGAGATCGACGGCCAGCCGCTAGCGGCGACGTCGAAAATTTATCTGGCGCTGAATAAACCGCGCGGGGTTGTGACAACAGCGGCAGACGAAAAGGATCGCGAGACGGTGTACGCGTATTTGCCCGAGGGCTTGCCGTGGCTGGCTCCGGTGGGGCGGCTGGACAAAGCAAGCGAAGGTTTGCTGCTACTGACGAATGATTCGGGATGGGCAGCGCGCATTACGGCGCCGGAGACACATCTCGACAAAACATATCACGTGCAAATCGGCGCGATCGCCGACGAAGAGCTGGTGCAGAAATTACGAAACGGAATCCGCGCAAGCGACGGCGAATTTCTGGGCGTAAGAGATGTCCGCATGCTGCGAAGCGGCGAACACAATTCGTGGCTGGAGATTGTTTTGGACGAGGGCAAGAATCGTCACATTCGGCGAATGCTCGAAACGCTGAGAATCGAAGTGCTCCGCCTCGTGCGCGTTGCGATTGGGCCGCTGGCCCTCGGCGATCTTACGAAGGGCAAGACTCGCGCACTCAAAACGGAAGAGAAGCAGGCGCTGGATCGAGCCATGCGAGGCGCGATCCGCGAACCTGCTTCTCTCGTTCAACAGCAGAAACTACTTTGATTTATACGTGAAGGTCACTTTGGTTTCTTCGTCGAGCACCAGCGGTCTGACGAAGTTGTACGAATTCCCTGCCCTGGGCACATCCACGCGTACCGGCAGTACGCCGGAGATGCGCTCCTTGAGATTCATCACATTGGCGGAAGCCGCCGTCTGCTCTTTCTGGGCAGCCTTTTTCGCATCGCGCTGATTGATGCCCGGCGCAAGGGCTGTAAGGCTCGTGAAGTTTCTGCCATTCAAGGCCAGGTTGTTGATGGATTGGCTGGAGGCGGTCACTTCCACGGTTTCCGTAGCTGCCGCGACTTGCAACGTGGAGCCGAGCGGAACGGGCCTATAGGCGTCGTAATTGAACTTGTAGACAAGCCGCTTGAAACCTTGCGCATTTGCGGTGACTTCGACCGGTCCGGACGCCAGATTAGAAACAACCCAGCGGCCTGCTGAGTCGGTTACGGCGTTTCGGACGGCGCCAGTTCCAGGTTGTGTCACGGTGACCTGGACGTTGGGAACCAACGCGCCCGACAGGTCGACTAGAACGCCACCGAGTTGCCCGGGCAGCAGCGAAACTGGCTCAAATCGGCTGAGCGGTCCATTCATGGAACTTGCGCTACCGTCGTACGAGAATTCGCGATCGGTAACATTTGCAATGGACGGCGGAAGAAGATTTGTAGAGATGGCGTCGCCGCCGAAGTCTTTCACTTTGTATTGCTCGGGGAGGAAGACTTCCCATTGCAGAAGATTGATGGGCACATCCATTTTGGGGAGAGAAAGATCGGAGCCGCCCTTCTTGGCGAAAGGCGCGCCCGAATGCATGAACACGAAGGAAACGGTGTAAGCATCAACAGGACGAAAGCCGGCGCGCAAGAGCGGGACGCGGTTGCCATCCGGACCTTCAACGGGTTTCACTTTTTCTCCGGCAACTTCGGCGGAGAGGATGCTAGCGCCAGCAGGCAGCGCCACTTTCAAAAATGGCTGGGCCTGATTTTTGATGGTGAGCTTGATTTCGGTGAGCGAGCGGCCTTCGGTGGTGACGAGCGTGGTGACGACGGCGCGTTCGACGACGGCCGCGAGCACACTGCTATCCGGGAAGCGCGTCCATTCGAGCGCGAGAGCAGGCGTTTCGCCGGGCTGCCGGTGATAGCGAAAAGCGGCTTGCATGGGAAAGCGCGCGAGCGAGCGCAGGTACGGATTCATTTCCTTGAAATCCATGCGTTTGAGGCCGCCAGCTTCGGTGGCGGTCAATTCCATTGTTCCGGCGCCTTCGACGAGAACTTCGCCGGTTTCACGCTGAGCATCCTTGAAAGTGAGAAAGGGTGCGTCGGCTTTTGTGGCAGTTATGGACTTTTCCATGGAGATGAGGAACTGGTGGCTGCGTTGCGCCGGGCCGGTGACCTTGAGAGTGAGAATGCCAGATTCGATTTCGCTGGATTCGACGGATGCGCCGGTGACGCCGGTGATCTCGTAACCTGATGGGACTTCCATCTGGAACTGCGTGGGTTCACCGGTGACGACGGTGATGTCGGCCAGTGCAGCGATGCGCATGTCAGCTTCGCTGACGGATACGAGGGTTTTCACATCCGAAAGGAAGCGCACCTCTTTGGGCACGACCGGGGCGACCACTTCCCGAGTGGTCCACCAAACGTTGGCAGGCTGACCGGGGACAAGAGTGGCTTCGATGGAGGTCTGCCCGTTCTCGGAAGACCTGGAGGTGATCAGGCCGGGGCTGATGCGAACGTTGGTGTGGTCGCCGGGAACAACGAGAGCGAGGCGAACGCTCCCTGCCGAAGGAACGGGAAGATTGAAGGAGGCGCGCCCGGCTTCGATGCTCAGAGGAAGACCGGCATCGAGAGTCACGGCGAAGTCCGACGGACCGGTGATGACGGCGGTGTGCGTTCCATTTTCAAGTTCGAGCGGCAAGCCCTTACCTTCCTGGCGGGCGTCGAAGATGGCCATGCCGGTGGTGAGAGGAATCTTGGTCGCTCCTTTGTGGAGAATTTCTCCCTGCAAATGCACCGTGCCTTGCACCGATTCACTGGCAACAGTGAGTTTCAGGTCAGCGCGCTTCATGGTGTAGGGAACGGGCGGCGTGTCTACTTTTCTGACAGGCCTGCTCGCGAGTTCCAAGAGCCTGTTGTATTCGTCAAGGGCCAGAGTGACATTTCCCGACGATGGAACAGGGGGAGGGGCGATATCATCTGCGGCTGCGGCAAAACCGGGAAGGACCAACATCCACGCTAAGACTATCGAGAGTATCTTTTTCACTTGCCACCTACCTTTTTCTCGTGCTGATACGTTAGTGATGCGGATGGAGCCTGATTTTCAGCAGTCAATTCGGAGACCATATAAAGAGAAGGACCAAACGCAGGGAAAGCAACGTGTATGGGAAGAATTCCAGCGCGCTTCCCGGTCAACGCGTCGGCCCGGAATTTATCGAGAAGGGCTTCGGTGGCAGCCTGCGAACGCCGCAATTTGGATTCATCTTTGGCATCCACATCGGAGGAAGGCGGCACCGGGGCAGGCGAGGCCGAAACGATTCCACCAACTGTCGCACCGGCTACGCCTGCACCGAATCCACCGCCCGATCCAACGCCAATTCCAAAACTCATGGCGGTGTTGAGAGCGGGTGAGAGCGGATTCTCAAAAGGTTCCGTGCGGAAGGCACCGGGTTCGGGCGTTACTTTGAAAAGCGGCGGATGGTAAACGAGGAGCCCCGTGCGAGAGACGGGCAGGTCAAGAGCAGGCAGAGCCAGTTTGAATTCGCCCTTGTCGTTCCAGGAGGAGCCGCGGCTCAGGTAGACAACTTCGACGGCAAATTCCGGGGCTTCTTCGCCGGCGCGGGATTTATCGAGTGGCAAAAGCAGACTGCCGTCGGGGGACTGGCCGGGGCGCACGGTTTTGCCTGCAAGAGAGGCGCTCCAGAGCGTGGCGCCCGGGGGCAGAGTAATCTTTAGAAAATTGCGCTGGTTATTGCGAACAGCATAACGCGCCTGGACAAGAGTCTTGCCTTCGCTGCTGACGAGCACCTGGTAGCGCGCTTCAGAAACGTTGGCCATCAGAACGGCTTGAGGCGTGTAGCGGGCCACATTCATGCTGAGAGAGCGCGCCGTTTTCGCGTCGCCAGCACGAAAGCGAAACGCCGCGAGCGAAGGAGACTGGTGGTTCGCGACGAGTTCGCCGAGGTCGGTAGCGTCTGCGCTGTCGAGACCCTCGGATTTGACATCCTTAATTTCGCCGGCACCGAGGACTTCCACGGCGACGCCCCCCGTTTCGCGCTCGGTGTTGAGAAGACGAAGGAGCGGGATATCAATTTGTCCATCGCGAGGGCTGCGCGTCTCTCCCGTGACAACGAACCGAGCATTTTGCTCAAGGGGTTCGAGGAAAGTGACGGAGAGTTCATGGGCTTTGACTTCCCAATCAGCAACCATGGCGCCCAGAACTTGATTGATGGTGACGTTGTCGGGGATTTGAATTTTGGCGGCGCGAGCAGCACCTTGAGTGATTTCGAGATTCACTTCGGCGTTGATGGAAGTGGAGTCTTCGCCGAGACCAAGGAGCTGCGTCAGAGAGCCGCGCATGCGCAATGGAAGTGCGGCGCGGTGGTCCTCCATCTTCCTGTGCCAGGCAAAAGTGAGAGGTTCGTTCCCGCGGCCGTACGCGATCCATTTGCTTTCCGCAGCGGATTCAGATTTTTCGGAGAGCAGGCCGCCGGAAAGCCGGACATCCACGCCTTGACGAGGAAGCTGCACGGAAGCGCGAGTGACGCCGGACGCGGTGGACGGGAGAGTGATGCTCTCCTGCCCAGACACTGACGAAACAGGAATCGCGATATCCAACAGCAGGACCGCGCGGCCCGCATGCGAGAGAAGCGCGGAGAGTTGGCCTCCCGCTTTGCCGGCGGCGCCAGGAACGAGAGAGACAAGCTTGCCGTCGAGGCGCGCTTCGCGAACCAGAAGGCCTGCGGGAACGGGGACGCGCACCCAACCATCCTTCAGGACGTCGACGATCAGGCTGGCGCGGCCGGAAGCGAGTTCGGTATCGATGCGCAGGTCATAGTCAACACGCGTGAGGGTGGCTTCCACCGGAGGAGGCTCGGGGTCGCGCTCGATAGGATAAGCTCTCGCGTGGAGAGTCTTGTATTCCTCGACAGGCAAAACAACCCAGCCCGGCGAGTGAGCGGCGGTCTGGCCAAAGGTACTGGCCGTCGAGAGGAATAGGAGGGTGGAAAGAACTGCACAGGAAAAAAGTCGAGAATCGGGCCTTTTTCTCAGCGGGAAAGTTACTGCGGTTCGTGCGGGCATACGAGTAGCCTCCTCATCAAAAAGATGAACGAGCGGGTGAAAGAATTGGGCGACCCGGGGACGGAACGTGCTATTGAGTGGATAGGATGACGAGCCAGCAAAAGATGGTTGCTCCATAAAATAATTCCTTCATAAAAAATCTAAGGATTGCGGCATGCGACTGCCGGTACTCAGCAATTAGAACGATGAGCAGATGATTTCTTGCAGCGTTCCGAGGCTGGAGGGACACATCGACGGCACACTGATGAGACATGTGGATCGGCCGAATGGGAAGAGCGTATTGCGATGAAGCGGCTTAAATGGAGAAGGCTTGGAGCGGGCGATGGGAATCGAACCCAACGCCGGTTCGCGCTTCAGCAACTAAAACCCGCTGATTCGACTGCCCTTACACTCACACCATACCCCTGTTTTGGCTCACAGAAGCGTGGTTTTGCGCCCAAGTTGCGCCCAAATCTCGAAAACGAAAGCGAGGAATAAAAAATGGCACTCGGAGTTCTTCCATATCACGCAAAAGTGACAGGGACGACGGCACTCCCGTCCGGAGATTTTAGCCTCACAGTACAAGTACTCGACGGAAACTTGGCCCTGCTCAACACGACTCAGATGCCCGTGTCTTCGCAGGCCACTGGCAGCGACGACGTGCGCGCGATCCGCGACGCACTAGACGATATCGTTTTTTCGCAAATGCTCAACGACGCCGGTAGTTTCGCCGCGGCCGTCCTGGGCCTCAGTGTCGAATTTGGCGAGTAAAAGGCGCGCAGTTCCGCAGTTCAGTTTGGAGACAGAGAAGAAAAAGGAGATTTCAGTGAGAGACAAGGTGACGAAGACGTTTCGGCCGTCCAACCGCGGCGATTATCACACTCAGCAATCGGTTGAAATGATGAAGTCCAACCTCGCCGGCGACCTCGCGAAAACTGGCGGCTTTGCGATCGCCGTCGATTGGCCGAGTGTCGAAGCCGTTCTCGAGGCGCCAAACACGGATGGCGTCCTTCGCCTGCTTGATCCTGTCATTGCCGAAATAAATCGGCAAAGGGTTGCGACCAGCGGCGGGTGCCACGTGCCAACGGCCGCAGAGAAAGAGCAGCTCCGCGAGCAACTCATCGTCGGGCTAATTGGACCTGGCGCCGCGCCGCCTCCTGGTCTGCGAATCGTGATTGATATCGCCGTCCGGTTGAAAAACGACTGGGGCGAGCCGAGACCGGAGCGGTCAAAGGGCTTCGACCCGGCGAAGTCTGCCGGCGGCGACCTGAGCAAGACGGAGATCGGAAGCATGAAGGCGCAATTCGATCAGCAATTCCAGGAACTGACCGCGCAGATCGTCCGCATCTTGAAAGCGCGGACTGGCGCGAGAAGCTAACCGAAGTAAGGCCAAAGAATTTGCACGAGGGCGGCATGGCGCTCGCCAAGGATCGATCTCAAAGGAGAAACCGATGGGACTGAAAAAATTCAGGGACTCAAAAGGGCGTGAATGCTATGGCGTCTGTTGCGACGACGACGTAATTGAGCGCCTTAGCAGTTTCGCCGACGAACACGATCTGCGTAAGTCCGCACCGCCGGCCGCGCGCATACGGCTTGGCGACGATGTATATCGCCTGATACCTGTCGAGCAGGCTGTCACGAAGCTGGCTGAAACTCGGACAGCCAGGCCAGCCGGGCCGCGGTTTCAGGCGCTCAGGACAGGAGGCGAATCGCAGCTCATCTGGGAGAACGGCGTACCAGTCGCAAAGGCAATGGGTGACAACGCTGCGCGGAACTCGGAGAACGTCAGGAAATTCTTCGGGCCTGGATCTGAGGATCACGCTTCAACTGGAGACAGCCGCTTCGTTCCTGGCGGATTGGAAAAACAAGAGCAAGCGCTAGAGCTTCTTAAAACGGCGCGCGCGAACCCCGAACCATTCCAGCCAATATCTTAGAGTTTGCTGGCCTCGGCATTTCGTGGCCGCGTCGCCTTCGCGGTCGCTTTCTCCCCGAGGTCAGCCTGTCGCCGCAAACCGCTGGGCGCATCGTTACTGAGGAGTTGCGATGCGCTCAGAGACAGATTTTGCAGACGTCTCACTTTTCGATTCGCGAGGAGAGCATGACCACAAAGAAGCGGAGACACATCAAAGAGTTCGGCATCAAGACGCGATTCCAGCCTGGCGTGAGCGGCAATCCCGGCGGACGTCCGAAGACGCGCATCCTGGCCGAAATGCTCGCGGCGATCGGCAACGAGGTCGAGCCCAAGAGCGGCAAGGTATTCTTTCAGATCGCGGCTGAGGCGCTTCTCCGCAAAGTGTTTCGCGGCGACATTGGCGCATTCAAGGAATTCGCGGACCGCATTGATGGAAGATCGACTCAGCACGTCGAGCTGGCTGGAGGCCTCCAGGTCAACCAACAGACCGAATGGCAACAGGCATGGGACAAAGCAACGCCAGAAGAGCGTCGGCGTATGAACACCGAGCTCGATGACAAGATCCTCGCGGCTGCGGAGCGCATCAAGCTCGAACGGGCCGACACGCCGGAGAATCGCTACCGCGATCGTTTGCGGGAATATCAAGACCGGATCGCCGCCGGCGAATCACACGAAGCTATCCGGGCCGACTTCGCCACCCGACCGCTTCAGGTCGAATCAGTCCACTAGCCCTCAGAACAGGCGTAAAACAGGCGGCAAGGCTAGGTTTTCGGTTTATCCGGTACCGGCCAGTGCAGCGTGCCCGATTCTTCAACCAGTAAGCGCTGTGCCAATTTCTCAATCGACGGCCAAAGGCTACGAAGCAGTCGGCGCGTTGTGCGAATGATGGCGCGCAGACAATCCCGCTTTTCGCGATCCTCGTAGTGCCGATCGGCTACCGTGAAGAGCTTCTCGAGATCCGTCCTGGCCCAATACTTGGCATCGAACTTTCGGGAAGGAAAATGGATCTTTTGCGCAAGGTAGCCGGCAAAGTGGATGCTGATATATTTCTCGACAAGGAACCTAGTCTGGTCGGAGCGATCGGACACGTCGACCTCGTGCAGAATTGCTTCCAACTGCATGTGGCCTCCGGCTCGGCCGTCATCCACAATCGAAATTTCGTAAACGTGAACACGGAAAGCAGTCGCTACTGCCCAATGACCCGCCTCGTGGTAAGCCAGGGATTCTCGCTCGTCAAATTTTCTTCTCTTGCGCTTGTTCTTAATCGGCGGCGGGCTCGGCATTCTGCGCAACCTTCGCCGCTTTCTTCGCACGTAAGCCAGCCATCCTGACGTTCGCTTCGAGAATCGCCGCAAATGCGCGCAGCGTGCCGGCAGCGCCGGCGAGGTCCACGATCGCAGCGCGTTCGCCGTGCGCTTCGCGGTAACGCACGAGCGCCAACGCGGCGCCTTCCGCGCGAATCATGGCCTGCAAAAATTCCAGCTTGTCAGCGGTTTCTCTAGCGTCGTGGGACAGGATCGAGAGTCTCTTCGCGCGGGGATCGGTCGCGTGTTGCATCGACCGGCGATGATAGCACGGAAGTCAAATCACTCGCGGTGACAGCCGCCGACCAGGTGCGGCCGTTCGCATCGGTCAGCGTGACGGTGAGCTGTGCCGTGAACGGGCCCTTGTAGTTTCTAACCTGGACGAGCGCGTCGAGCGTCGGCGCGAGCGCGCGCGCAATTCCCTCGCGTTGTTCGGGTGGAAGTTGCTTTGCGTCCATTGTGAACCCCCTCGACCTTTCAAAAACCAGTTCCTTCTGGAAAGCAAAACGCTTCGCCGCCAACCATGAAGAATCAATCGGCTGCGAGGGATTGCGCTGGCGGCCTTCTGGAAAGGCCCTGGCAGGCGCGATAAACCGTCCCGACTCCAATGCCTAGCTCCTCGGCGATCTGCGGCCAGGACCGCCCTACCGCGCGAAGGCTTACCACGCGGCGGGTGTCCACAAACACGCGCGGCCGTCCGACATGCACTCCCCTGGCACGCGCCGCGGCCAATCCGGAGCGCACACGGCCGCGAATCAGCTCCCGCTCAAACTCTGCGATCGAGGCGAAGATGCCGAACACGAGCCGGCCGTTTGGCGTGGAAGTGTCCACGCCTTCATGGAGCGAAACGAAGTCAATGCCGAGCGCCCGGAACTCTTCGAGCGCGTTCACTAGTTGTCGAAGGCTGCGCGCAAATCTGTCGTAGCGATAAACCAGCACGGCGGAAAACTTCCGGCGCTTGGCGTCCGCGAGCAATCGATTCAACGCGGGACGCGACTCTTTCGAGCCGGACACGCCGCTGTCAACGTACTCTTCGCAAATCTCCCATCCGCGTTTCGCGGCAAAGGTTCGCAGTTCATCGAGTTGCATCGCTGCGCTCTGCTCTGCCGTCGAGACTCTCGCGTACAAAGCAACTTTGGTTTTCATCACTCGCCTCCATTCAACAGAAACTGTGCCGCATCGAGCTTGCGGGTTAGTGTCGCTGTTTCCGCCGCGGGGTCGCGGCCTTCGTGCATCTTGCGCAGGATCGCGGACAACCTGTGCAACGTCCGCGCGTAGCATTTATCACAAACCCCGCCCGCCAAGTGATACCGTTTGTTTTTTTGGTCGCCGATGCGCGCGGGTTTGTCCAGGTGCGCGAGTCTCCATCGAACGTGTTTCTCGAAATGCTTTCGCTCGATGCGTGGCATGGCTGCCCGATCAATGCCAACGATCTTGTAGACCTCCGCCCAGGCGAACCGCCGCAGACGCAGCCTCGCCGCGATCGCGACGGTTGGATCGGGCGTCGGGCAGGCCAGGCAGCCGTATTGCCGGAAGTGCGCCCGCCAGGCTTGGCGTTGTAGGCTCAACCTTGGAAGGAGCTGCAGGAGTTGCTGTTGAGTGTCACGGTCTATCATGCGCCCATCGAACACGAGGAGCGCTTCGAGCTTCTGTGCAATTCTTCCGGGCATCACAACTTCGAGCTTCGCAAGTTTTCCCATGTTCAGCCTCTTGGATGAAACTTCGCGTGTGTGCCCCGGAGCTGCGCTGTCGCGATGTGGGTGTATTTCTGCGTGGTCGAAAGCGACTCGTGACCGAGCAGCTCCTGGATGAAGCGGAGATCCATTCCGCGGTTGAGGCAATGCGTCGCGAACGAGTGGCGGAAGGTATGCACCGTCACGCGCTTTTCAATTCCACCGCGCTTCGCAGCGTCCACAACGATTCGCAGGACGGAACGCGCTGTAAGGCCGCGCTCCGACGGAACTTCCTTCACGGCGCCCAACTTCGCACGCAGGAAGACATCAAGCGCTTTCTGCGCGCGTTCTTTGGTGGGCAGTTCGTAGTCGCCGAGGCGCACCGACCGCATGACGCGCTTGCCGTCAGCGCCTGCCTCGCGCCAGTAACCGCGCCAGGTGTGCCAGCGATCCATAGTGACGCTGCCTCGCTGGCTCTGCGGCTGTCGCAGGAAGAGAAAACCTCTGTCGCGCTTGCCGAGGTACCGCTGAATCGCGATCGCGGCTGGATTGCCGAACAGTCCGACGCGATCTTTATCGCCTTTGCCGCGGCGTACCAACAGGCTGCGAGCTTCCAGGCTCACGTCTTCGACGCGCAAATGAATCAATTCACTCACGCGCAGACCGGAGGCGTAGAGCAGCTCCATGATGGCCAGGTCGCGAGGGGTTCGCGCTGCGGCGAGAATCTGCTCGATCTCGCCTTCGTCGAGCGCGTGCGGCAATCGCTTTCCGACCTTCCGCGTTTGAACAAGATGCGGCGCCGAGGTTTGCACCTGGTCGCCGAGCTGGAGGAATTTATAGAAGCAGCGCAAGGCGAACAGAGCGCTCGCCAGCGTCGTCGATTGCAGCTTTTGTTCGTGGAGCGTCGCTAGAAAATCGCGCACGTCTTGAGTCTTGACCGCGGCAAAGTTTGTGCCATCCAGGAAGATCGCAAACTTTTTCACCCAAATCACGTATCGAAGGCGCGTGTTCGCGCTGAAATTGATCGCCACGAGGTAGCGGTCAAATTTCTGGATGAGGATGTCATTTTGGAAACTGCGGCGGCGGGTCGGTCGCGCAAGTGGAAGATGCGGTACTGCGAGCGGTTGGCGGTAACGAACGAGTTGACGCGGCATGGTTCACCTCGCCCCTTCGAGACGATACAGGTCTTCGAGGTATTCAACCTCGCGGCGTTCCTGACGCGCGCGGAGAATCAGCTCGCATTCGCTGTAACCGTTCGGCTGGCGAAGCATCTGCTCGTCGGGACTGTGGCCGCGACTGTGATTCCAGACAGCCCAAAGCAGGCAGCACTCGACCATGTTGTCGAGGTCGCGCTCCGGGTATAGCTCTCCGTCTCGAAGTCTTCGCCCGGCATCGCGTCCCATTTCGCGTAGCGCTTCGAGAAGATCAACGGGAAGTTTCAGCTTGATCGTGCGGTTTTTGGTTTTGCTGAGTCTGATAGGATTACGTGTAGGCATTTTGCGGCCCCCTTCATGGCCGTGACTTGCTCAGGGACGTGTTGGCGTTGACAGCGCCGGCGCGTCCCGCTTCTCAGTTTTTCTTTTTAGACCTCGGCCCTAGCCGCAACGTCCCTTTGAACTTGCAGGCTTTCTCGATGTCCCCTTCTGTCCAGAGCCGGACGACCATCTTACCTACCTCGATTTGCTTCGGCGCAACTTCGCCGGCGTCAATCCAGTTATGCAACGTCTGGTGTGACACCCCGACTTTCTTTGCCGCCTCGCGCGTCGTGTAGGTCTTTTGGCTCATCAAGGGATTTATGCCACATCACTTGACGGGTGTCAAGTGATTGGTTTATAGTACCGTGCATGAATCTTCGCGACGAGATGCTCGGCAGGTCGGCAGATACCGAATCTCGAAGCCCCTTGGCGCAGATGCGTAAGCGCATGCTTGAAGACCAGGCCCAAGAACTTCTCAAAGCGACAGAGAAAAAGAAACAGGAATTGCTCGACGTGCAGATTGCGCTCGCGCGGAAGCAGCTTGATGGCAAACCAACATCTCGCCGGCCGCGGCGCAAGAAGAGTCCCCGCGCGTTGGCGCGCGCCGTTCTGATTCGACGCGCGATTAAGACAGGCCGGACAGGAACGGCATATTGCGCGCTCCTCGACAAGTACGGTCTTAAGATTCCCTCGCGCTGGATCGAGGACGGATGCCCGAAGACACATGTCGATGCGTATCGCAAGGGCGACCCGTGGAAACATCGTATCGATGTGGAAAAGAGCAGAGTGAAAGCTCACTAAGTTCTAAGAATAGAGAAAATCTGCAAGTGGCCGGAACCCGCATAAATCCTACCGAAACGCGACCTTTACTCACAAAATAGAGCGCTGAGAGTTGTAGACGTATGTCCACAGCCGGTAGTGTGTGCTCGTATGCTTCGCCCCCAAGAAATTCGCGAGATGAGAGAGCTAGCCGGCGTCACAGTTCGCCGCGCTGCGAAGGCGGCCAGGGTGTCGCACGGCCAGCTCGGGAACTTCGAGAACGGGAAGGCTGTTCCAACCACAAAGCAGCTCGCGCTATTGGGCTCGTTCTACGCCAAAGAAATCAGAGACCGGCTGAAACGGTTGTGGAAGCTCATCGGATTGATCGAGGCGGGAAGCTAGGGCGTAAAGTTTTGGCGTCACGCGGCAGCTCACCCCGCGAAGGGGCGGCACACAAAAATGAAGAGGCGTATTTGCATCATCGGTGCAAGGTCGGCTGGAGAAATCGGGCCGCACCATACATGTGCGCAGCTCGGCGTTCACAGTCACGTTTCTACGCAGCGCGCAAAGAAGATGCTCGATGCCGGCGAAGCGGAGTACGTCGAGGGAACGGGAATCTTGCGACACGTAACGGAAGCCGATACCCGCGACCACGACTTGCGTCCGCGTATTTCTCGATCTGACGTCGGCCTGCAACGACAACCAGGTGGACCGCCGAACGGGTTCACGGTCTGGCAGCTCGTATGACAGGCTTCGCCCAAATACGCCGCGGGATTCTCGACCATTTACGAGCGGCGCGCCTGACGCTCATGGAATTCGCCGCTTACGTTGTAGTCATCATCCTCGCCGACAAAGCGACTGGTATCTGGCGCGGTAGCGCGAAGGCATTGGCTGTTGAGGTATGCGTCAGTGAGCGGCAAGCCCGTCACCTCTTAGAGTCTCTGGAACGAAAAAGCTATGTGAAGCGATTTGCGACACGTCGAAAACGCGGCAATTACCCGGTCCTTGTGGCGCGCTACGAGGTCACTTTCGGTGCCTACAAAGGAATGAGGTTAAATGCTGAACGCACAACAGATTGGCGGAATCCGGTCTATGAGTCGCGCCTAGAAGACGGCTTAGAGGACGGCGTAGAACAGGGCGTACGGAAGGGCCTAGAGAAGGGCGTAGAGAGCGCCCCTTTCTTAGAAGTAGAAGGAGAAAGAGAACGAAAAAGAGAGAACGCCGACACCGCGCCTTCGGCGCCTGGTGAGTGCGATCTTGTCGTCGCCACTTGGGAAGCAGAACGGGGAACACTGCCAAAAGCAAAGCTGACACGTGAGAGGCGCCGGAAAATTATCACGCTACTCCGTGCCGATCCTGACTTTCTTCTGAAGTTTACAGCCGCTGTTCGCAAAGCGCAGGAAAGCGCATTCCTCTGCGGAGGCGGTGAGAAGGGATGGGTCGCGGACTTCGATTGGTTCGTCAAGAACGGCACCAACTATGTGAAGGTGTTGGAGGGCAGCTATGACAACCGCAACGAAAACGGCCACAAGAACGGTAACGGAAATTTATCCGTCGCGGAACGGAGAAGCCGGGAGAACGCAGCTAACCTCGAAGGAGTTCTTGGACCGTTTGAGAAACAATCTAGCGATCCTCGGCGAACACTACCACCAGCCGATCTCTAAACTTTCGATTGTCGCTTACGCCGAAGACTTGCGCGGACTGACGCCGGACCAACTCGACGCCGCCTTCGTTCGCGCGCGTCAGACTTCGATATTTATGCCAGTGTCGGCCACGATTCTAAAAGCACACCGCGAGCTGCAAGAGAGCCGCGCGGAATTTCTAGGCGTGCCTCTCCTTGAATATCCGTCAATCACACAAGCTGAGCGCGACGAAGCGCTGAAGTTTTCGGAAGAGCTGAAGAGGAAACTTGGTATGCCGCCGGCAAAACCTGTGAGGAAACCAATTCACACGCCGCCGTCGCTACTCTCGCTCGACCAGCAGAAAAAAGTCCTACGCGAAAAGGGGTATCTGTGAACGCTTTCCAGAACTCCCCACTCTGGCGAAGCTGTAAGTTGTTCGGCGCATTGAGGCGAAAAGAACGCGGGGCAGCTTTCCAGAAGGTGAAGGTTTCGGAATGAGACTGAGATTTTGGAGGCGCGAGAAAATGGCGACAGCACAAGTGGCACTGAGCAACCAGGTGGACCAGCTCAACCAGCAGCTTCAGGCGCTCGACGCGAAAAAGCAACAGCTCGACCAGAAACGATCGGCGACGGCCACCGCGATCCAGCGCTCGAAAGAGTCCCGCGCAAGCACGGTCGAGAGCCTGTCAAAAGTGACTGAGGATAAACAGGCCACCATTCACAGGACTATCGACGCGCTGGACGAAGTGATTCGCGAAAAGTCCCGCATCTTGGAGGGCATTGACGCGGCGATCGCGAAGCTCGACCAGGAGCTTGCCGGCGTCCACCAGGAATTCCGCGCGGTGCAAGAACAGGCGCAACGCGAACAACAAGCGCGCCAGATTGAAGCCGAGCGCGCGCAACTCCTCGAGCTGAAAGCAACCGCCGATCGGCTTGGTGACGAGTTTGTCGAAGCGCTTGCGCGGTTCAACATTGCCGCCGGCAAGCACGCCGATCGCGGCGGGCTGCACTCGAACTTTGCCAACGACCTCATGGAGCAATTCGTCACGCGCCACAAGTCGCGCGGCGGTCGCGGCTGGAATTACACGCTGCCAGGCGTTTCTCCAAACTTGACGCTTGAAGTAAGACCGATGATCGCGCCGGGGCCGAAGCCGTGAGCGAGCGGCAAATCAAATTCAAGTTCGGCGACCTGGACCTGGTCTTGTCCAATCGACTCGCCGCCGCGGATCGCAACTGGCTGGAGAATTTGCGTGTCCGTGGGCGCTCGCGCGGTGATAGGCCGCGCACGCACTCGGAACTGGTGGAGATCCGAGACAAAGCAGTAGAGCTGCTCCTCAAGTGCGCGCGCGATCATTCGCCGAACCTCACAGCCGAGCAAGTTCTAGGCGAACTGCCGGCGGATGAGGTCGGCCAGCACGAGTACATGGCGTCGATCGCAGTCGCCTTGCTTCAGGTCATTAGCGTGATCCCAACGGATTCGGTATAGGAGCGAGCGATGGCTGACAACCAATTACGGATCGAGGTTCTTGTCGACGGCTCGCAGTTGACGTCTGCCTTGCCGGCAGCGACAGCCGTCGTCGATGATGCATTTACCAGCCTGGCCGCGGCACAAATCCGCGTTTCCACTGCCAGCAAAGAACTCAACTCGCAGCTCAATACCCTTGCGAAGTCCGGCCTGGCGCCGACGGCAGAACAGACCGAAGAAGTCGCCGCCGCGATGTTCGAGGCGAAAACAGCTACCGAGGCATTCGCGGCCGCTGAGGTTGAGGCCTTCGGCGCGACCGAGCGGATGACTGGCGGCGTGAACAACGCCAGGATTGCATTCACCGGCCTCACGCAAGACCTCGGCATCCGCGGCTCGCGCGCGCTCGGCAGCTTCCTCGCACAGTCGGAAACGATCGGACCGATTCTCAGCAAGGCCTTCAGCGGGATTGCCATCTTGGCCTTCGTCGAGATCGCTTCCAAGATACCGGACATCATCAAAAAATCCAGCGAATCCCTAATGGGCTGGAACGCGGCCGCGAAGGAGGCGTACCAGTTTCAACTCAAGCTCAACGAAACGATTGGCGATCACCGCAAAGAGCTTGCGCTGGACGCGATCGCGAACGCCGAAGCCGGACTGAAGGGCACGGCGAAGACCGCGCAGGAAATTCAGGACATCGGGAAAAAGATTGCGCTCCTGAAGGAATATCAGCGCGAGGAAGGAACGACCGCCGCTCAGGCCGAACGAGAGTTGGCCGCCGTGACGGTAATCCCCGCGCACCTGGCCGGCCGCGTGATGATCCAGCGGCAAGAAATCAAAGTCATCGAAGAAGGTAGCGATGCGTGGAAGGAGCGGACGGAGCGAATCAAGACCGCGCAGACGAAGATCGAGGAATATGAAAGATCGATTAAGAAGCTGCAGCAACTTGAAACGCCCCGCACAAATGCCCTGTTCGATGAACAGCAAGCGGCCGAGGCCGAGAAGGCGGCCGAAAAAGCGGCCCGCGAGCATGACCGCCTCGAAAAGCAAATGGAAGCTGCCACGCACCGCCGCATCATCGCCGAGCTGAACGACGAGGAGCGGCTCGCGAAAGAAAAGATCAAGATCGCCGAGTTCGATGCCGAGACGACTAGGGAGTTCAACAGAAACATCGAGCAGGAAGAGAAAAAGATCGATGCGCAGATCCTCGCCGATAAGAAGTTCGTCCTCGAGGAGATCGTCAAAGCGCAAGAACTGTACCTTCGCACTCAAGCCAAATTGCAAAAGCAGGAGGAAAAACAGTGGGAAGCGTTGGGACATGGAATCGAAAAAGCCTTCGACTCAGTGTTCCGATCGGTGATCGTCGCTCACCAATCGTTCGCCCAGGCGATCTCACAGGAATTCAACAAAATGATCTCGAACATCCTCGCGGGCCTGGCGCGCTGGCTGGAACAGTACGTCCTCAACCTTGCGATCGGGAAAGCGTTGCATCGGGCAACGCAACAGGATGAAGTCCTCGTCGACGCCAAAGCCGCCGCCGCGGCCGCTTACAAAAGCATCATGCAGGCAGTTCCCTTTCCACTAAACGTCGTTTTGGCGCCCGCCGGTGCTGCCGCGGCTTTCGCTGGCGTCGAAGCGTTCTCGGCGGAAGGCGGGATGCTCGTACCGTCAGACAACGCGCTATCTGTGCTGCACAAAAACGAAATGGTCCTGCCAGCGTCGCTTTCGGCGGGCGTGCAGAAAATGGTTTCCGGTGGCGGTAGCTCCGACTTCGGTGGAGGCGGCGGCGATGTGCATCTTCACTACAACCCGCAAATTTCCGCGATGGACCATCGAGGGATGCGTGAGGCATTGACTGAGCACGCGGACACACTCGTCACGATCTTCCGGCAGCAACAACGGGAGTTCCGACTTTGAGAGCCCTTACCCCAAGCAATTTTGCTAAGCCGTTTGTTTTCGTCACGGAGAGAAAAGGGCTTGTTTATGCCACAGGGAGCCAGCTCGAAAAACTAGACCGTGAGCGCCCTTCTCCAAATCGATCCCTTCGCGACTGTCTTGTCAGTCGTCGCGCATGAGAGTACTGTTGCGCGCGGAAGGGGCAGCCGAACCAGCGAGCCGGAGGGCTCGATGGCAAGGCGAAGGTATCAAACGGGAAGGGTCTTCACCCGTGGAAAAAATCAGCGACGAGTGTACGTAGGACGGTGGCGGGAGGATGTCGTCGAAGCGGACGGCAAAACCCGCCGCGTGGAGCGCTCCGCGGTCCTCGGCTTGGTCTCCGAGCTGCGGACGCTCAAAAACGCACAGCGCGCGTTCGAGCCGTTTCTGGCGAAAGTGAACGCCGTTGACTACCGGCCAGGGAAATTCGCGAAGATCGGAGATTTTGCGAAAGTGTGGGAACGCGAAGTGCTGGCGCACAAAAAGCCGTCGAGCATCAAGGCCGCGGAGTCGCATCTGCGGACTTACATTCGCCCGTGGCTTGGCGACGTCCGGATGGAAGAGTTCACCGGCCAGGCGCAGCAAAACTTCGTGACCAGGCTGTCGCACCGCGTTTCGCGAAAAACCGTGGTCAACGTCCTCTCGACACTCAGCACCATGATCGGCGCGGCGAAGAAGTGGGGTTATCTCTGCCAGCCGGTCACGATCCGCGAGCTGGCGCTACCGACACCGGAGCTTCGCAAACAAACCCGCTTCTACACCGCGGAGGAGATGCGGAGAATTATTTTCATCGCTCCGCAGCCGTGGCGCACGATGTTCGCGGCCGCGGCGATGTGCGGCTTGCGCGTCGGTGAAGTCGTGGCGTTGCAGAAAAACGACCTCGACTTCGCGCGCCGGTTGATTCATGTGCAGCGCTCGGCCTGGTACGGCCGCGTGCAGACGCTCAAGAGCCGATCGAGCCGCGCGGACGTGGTGATGCCGGAAGCGCTCCTCACGTTGCTGCAAGAATATCTAGCGACGTGGAAAGCGAATCCGGAAGGGTTTCTGTTCGTCAACCGAAACGGGCGGCCGTATGCGGCCAACAAAGTTGTCGAGTACGGGCTCTGGCCGGTCCTCGACAAATTAAAGCTTCCTCGCGGCGGGATGCACGCTTTCCGGCACGCGCACGCGAGCTTGCTGATGGATGTCGGAGCGCCGGCAACGGTGACGAAAGAACAGATGCGGCACAGTGACGCGCGCGTCACGCTCGGAGTTTATGGACACGTGATTGGCGACGCGCAGCGCGAAGCCGTAGACAAAGTGGGAGAGCTTTTGCGGCCGGAAATGCGCCCAAGTGCGCCCAAACGGGAAGGTGACAGTGAGTGGATTCAGTAAGTTAGCTGGAGCGGGCGATGGGAATCGAACCCACGTCCGAAGCTTGGGAAGCTTCTATACTGCCATTGTACGACGCCCGCTCATTCTTTTAGTTTGTTGATTATACACAACCAGGCGACTGCTCGTACAGGCCGAGCTTTTTTCATATTCTCCAATTCCATGCGGAAAATGCTGCCTGCACATGTTTGAGAGGGATTTTTCCGGTGCTTGCCGTCATCACAG
>Ga0075030_100001460_pt1 | contig 21269 bp, 21 predicted proteins | sample LitLauG_LLR_2012_FD_71393 | JGI IMG/M metagenome (GOLD analysis project Ga0075030, IMG submission 71393) | Freshwater sediment microbial communities from Pennsylvania, USA - Little Laurel Run_MetaG_LLR_2012 | ecosystem: Environmental > Aquatic > Freshwater > Creek > Sediment | place: USA...
CTGGAGGAGTGCGACTCCCTGTCGCGCCACATGGTTTTGCTAATATCAGTACCTGGGGTGGCCCGCGCCATTGGCCACCGGGGGGCGTCGTACATCCGGGAGCACCATCCACTGGAGCGAATCGCTCAAAGGTACTGGGATACGCTGTGCGAACACTGTTCTTGACGCTGGCGTGCTGCACCGCATGGGGCGCAGCCGCGCCCACGACGATTTTCAAACTGATGCGTGTGCCCGTCCCGATGCGCGATGGTGTGCGCCTCTCCGCCAACGTCTTCCTTCCGGCCAGCCATGCGCGGGTGCCGGCCATCCTCGTGCGCACGCCTTACAATAAGGGCGACGATATTATTCCCAACTACAAAGCTTTCGTCGATCGCGGGTACGCCGTCATTGTGCAGGATGTGCGTGGCCGCTACGACTCCGACGGGACTTTCGAGCCGCTCACCCAGGAACCCGACGACGGCGACGACACCATTAATTGGATTGCCCGCCAGGGTTGGTCCAACGGCAAAGTCGGGATGATTGGCGGCTCGTACTTGGGGATCGCGCAGTGGAAAGCCGCGCTGCGAAATAATCCGTACCTGAAGGCGATTTTTCCGGTGGTATCGGGCGATGACGATTATCGCGACCGGTTTTACTCCGCCGGGGGCGCCATCAAGCTGGGACACCGCCTGGAATGGCTGGCCGAAAACGTCCGGGCGCGGGGCTATGAACCCGATTTCAACAAATTCGTATGGCACCTGCCGCTGCGGACCGCCGATCAGGCGGCGACGGGCCGCTCCGACGAGTCGTACCAACGCGCGCTGGATCATCCTACCTTCGACTCCTTCTGGCGGGCCGTCAGCACGCGGGAACATTTGGACCAGATCCGCATCCCGGTATTTGCCGTGGGCGGCTGGTACGACAACTACGCCGAAAGCGATTTGGATGCGTACGCCACGTTGCGCAAAGGCTCCGGTCTCCACCGGATCTTGATCGGTCCCTGGCCGCATAACATGTCGTACAAGTTCTCCGAGGCAGACTTCGGGGCGGCGGCATCTATCCCGGTGCGGCGTCTGCAACTGGCGTGGTTCGATCAGTGGCTCATGGGAAAGGATTCGTCCCTGGTGTCCACTCCCCCGGTGCAGGTATTCGTCATGGGCGCCAATCAGTGGCGCGAAGAGCGGGAGTGGCCCCCGGCCACGGCGCGCGTGAAGACGCTCTATCTGGACAGTCATGGCCACGCCAACACCCTGGAGGGCGACGGGCTTTTGCGGGAACGCCCCTCCCACCGCGAGGCCGAAGACTTCTACACTTACGATCCGCGCGACCCGGTTCCCACCCGCGGCGGAGCGGTCTGCTGCAATCCGCAAGTATTCCCGTGGGGCCCGCTCGATCAACGCCTTGTGGAAAAGCGCCAAGATGTGCTGGTCTATTCGACCCCTCCCTTAAGAACGGATCTGGAGGTCATCGGCCCGGTGAAGGTGGTCCTCTACATAGCTTCGAGCGCCCGCGACACCGATTTTACGGCCAAGCTGGTGGATGTCTTTCCCGACGGCTCCGCCCGCATTCTCACCGATGGCATCCTCCGCCTGCGGTATCGCGAATCGCTGGAGAAGGCCCTGCCGGCCACTCCCGGCGAAGTGTACGAAGTGTGCGTGGATGCGGGCGTCACCGGGAATGTGTTCTTAAAAGGTCACCGCGTGCGCGTGGAAATCTCCAGCAGCAACTTCCCGAGATTTGACCGTAACCTGAATACCGGTGGGCGAATTGCGGACGAAACGCGCCTGTGGAAGGCCAGCCAGACGATCTACCACGGCCGCGAACACCCCTCGCGGATCGAGTTGATGGCCCAGCCGGAAGGCCCGGAAGGCAAGTGAGTTTGACTTGAACCCCACCTCCGCGCTATTTTGCATCTAGAGCCTACCCTGCGGCGCGGTAGCCAAGTGGTAAGGCAAAGGTCTGCAAAACCTTTATTCGTCGGTTCGATCCCGACCCGCGCCTCCAACTATATCTTCATTAGAGGATTTACCGACGCTTCGAGCGCTGGCGGAAGTCCCACCGTGGCCGTTTGCCGATTCCGGCGCCGTTGTGGGCGGCAGCTGCGGAGGTGGCTCGGGAGCACGGGTTATCCTCCGCCCCTGAAGGGACTGGACCGACGTTACCAACTACGCCTGGGCCGCGTCATGCAGGCTTACCGAAAGCTCACAATGCTCTGATTGGCGAGCCTCTTGTGGATTCTTCCTTCGAGAACGCCAAAGTCCCGGAGGGCTGCCAGCACAGCGCGACTAACCTTTATGTTGACGATCTCCGACCAGCCCAAATGTTTTCCTTCCAGCCACGAAACGGCGTCCGCGACTTCGACGGAAAGCAGACCTCTTGATCGCCGGGCACATAGGAATTCTGTACAGAAATCCCACATCACGGGTTCCGCAAGTGCCGTGAACCAGAAGTAGAGCGGACGAGCCGTCGCAAGTGAGACGTTAAGCTCTTCAAGTGGGCGCAGCAACTGCCACGCGTTCGGGATGGGCCCTTCGACAAACCTTGGAATGAAAATGCGATTCAGAACGTCCGCGATCCTGGCGCGGGTCGCCTTGTTTAAAGGATTTGATCGGATGAGTTCCGACCGATTGTCTTCTATCGGAGCGGCGCTCCAAAGTTGAACGAGATGGCGCATCTCGTCAAGTAGCGCTCCGCCCTTTTGAATTCGGCTCGTATAGCGAGCGGACGTTTGCGGTTGAGGCATCGTTCGAGACCGGAGCATTGAAAGTAGAGGGCCAAGCGAGCAAAATGCCGCATCGGTTGGCAAACTTCTGGCCGTTCCATCAAACCCTTGATTCTAGCAGGGTAAACGCAAATCAGGTATTGAGGCGCGGGCCACTCCTGGCCCCACCTTGTTCAGGCCGTCGCGTCGGCAAATCTGAAACGTAGACGGGTGCTTCTTCAGGGTGGATTCCCCGATGCGTCGGGTGGCGTATTGACCCGCCGGGCGTCTTCACCATTTCGCGCCTTAACGCTCTACGGAAGGGTTCGGCTCCCTACATCCGTCGGCGATGCGCGCTCCAGCAGTCGGATGACTTCTCGGAAACGCCCTTCACTTTCTCCCGCTGTCGAGAGCGTGAAGCCGAGTTCGAGCGCAAGGCTCTCCAGTTCCGGCCCCCACTCTGGGGGCATGTCAAAAGCAGGCGGGAACCCATGAGTGGCGCGGGCTTCGAAAACACGGCGGGCCGCAGCGGCGGTCTCTACGTAGTTGAGTTGACCAAGGGCATCGATCAGCAGGATGTCCAGCACGTCCCGCGCACGTCCCGCCGCCGCCGGACCAGTACACGCATGGAGTTTCTGCGCAACCTGCTCGGCAAGACCCAAGCATCGTACGGGTGATGTGACTGGAATTCCGAGTTCGACGAGCCCTCGGACTCTTGGCGCGATGAGGTCAACTCGGTCGACGTTGGCTGGTCCGAGATCCACTTCGATCGTCTGCCAAGAGCGGGTGTTGTATTGGATGGCCACGAGCACTCGGATCGTATCCGCCTGTTCCATATCGCGAGTTTGAGCCTTTATCCGAAATGTGAACTGATCGAAGCCGACGCTTAGAGCCTCCGATAGGGATTGCAGGCGGCTCGCGCGAGTACCTTCCATACCTAGATCCAGATCCTTGGTTGCGCGGGCGCGTTCAGCGAAACGCAGCTCCATCGCGACGCCGCCCTTGAGGTAGTAGGCGGCAAAAACCCTTGCTTGAATTGCTCGGTCAAGAGCTCCGCAAAGCGCGAGAAAAGAAACCCACCGGCGAAGGCGCTCTTGATCGACCCCCTGCTCCCGCGCGACGCGAGCCAATTTCTTCTCCAATCGTTCGGGCGATTTCGCCTTGGTCATGCAATCGTCGGCTCCGGCTTGTTGCTTGAAGCTCGCAACGCCTTCAGGTGCGACTCAATCCGTCGCCGAAGTCGGCCGGCCTCGGCTTCGCCGATGTATCCTTCACGGCGGGCATCGGAGATCGACTGGCGGACCAGGTCGATCCGGCCGCCAGACGCCAGAAGGTCCGTTACCGTCTTGCTGATCGTTGTGAGCGGAAGCCCTTCTTGAACTGTGATTTCGTTTCGTGTGAGATCGTCGCGATGCACGATAACGTTTTTTGGTTTCTCCCGTCGCAGCCGGGCGGATTTGGGCACCGTGAGGTGAATCAAACTCGGGTTGGCGTCGGAAATCCCGTACACCGCCAGCGCCGTCGCATGCGAAATTGCGACACTGTTGGGGCCTCGGTTCGCCTTCGCCCAAAGCACGGCTTCTCGGTATTGCGAAAACCGGCCAGGCGAAAAATAAGGAATCCGGTAGACGCCTCTGGCGATTCGTGCGATTCGCTCTCGCTGGACGAGCCGGGCCAGAACCGAATCTGTAAAACCTGCCGAGCGGGCCTGCTCGGCCGTTACCAGTCCATCGTTCTCTTCTGCGAGGGCTATCAGTTCGTCAAAACGCGAGCGCGGCATAGCCTGAATGTTCCTACCAGAGCCACATTGAGGCTCTGTCAATATCTTTCCATATTGGAACTATATTGACAAGTGCGCGAGAAGGCGATCATCCAGTCACGATCGAGCAAAAGCCATCGACCCCAGACCCTCCAAAAACCCTCCATTAGGACACCAGCCGAAACGGACCCCTGTTTTGTTGGCGTTTTTGATACCCTGAATCAACGCCGCGCGCGGTTATGTCACTGAAAACAAAACATGGCCCATTTTCCCAAGCTGGACGTCGCGGGTTCGAGTCCCGTCTCCAGCTCCATATTTTCAATCACTTACCAGGATTTCGCACACCCTCCAAACCCTCCATTTGTCTGTAAGTCCCTATTTGTAAGGTATTTGCGGACGAGTCAGCCTACCTAGCCCGGCTTAGGCTTGTACTAGACCCTCCGATTGCAATCAGAAGTTGCAAGGTGAGCTTTGCAAGCTATTGATTCTAGGAGGGTCAAACTTTGACGTCCAGCTTGACCAGGTGGCATTCACTATGGCTTGGGAGCACACGTCGGCATTTGCTTGACCGTTCAAAGGTTGCCGACAGGCCAAAATTGTGCGGCGGTTTGTGTTCCGTTTTCGAGGGATGAGAAGCGCACACGGAACAAGATGTCCGCGACCGCATGCCGTTCGTGTCGATCTGGTGCTCGTACAACGCTTCGCGCGCGAAGGGATCCGCTGTAGTGGGTTCCCGGAGGGTTCTCGCGGGCCGGTGCGCGTTCATGATCAGGATCGACTTGCCACCCCCCCGGGGTTTGGGCAAACAGATCGGTGAAATCCCAGGCGGGCGTCCCCATAGTTGGAAACCCAAAGTTAGGACCGGAAATAATGGTGCGACATTCCTTCTCTTTCGCTCAGCGCCCGAGTTGTCCTACGTAATAACCCAAGCGGTTTTCTGCATCCCCGGGTTTATGAAAGCCTCGTTCCATCAATGTCTCGATCCTCTCCTGCGCGGCTGGGCGTGCGATTGAGGCGAGGCACGCATCCCACTCCGGTGCGATTTCGAAATCAGGCGGCAAACTGGCCACGTCGGCGAAGCGCTTGGTCTCGCTGATAGCCTGCTTATCGAACGACGCAATCCGAGTTCGGATGCCAGGCCATTAGATAGTTGAACCTTCCCAGGACCTCAGGCGGCTTGAGTATTCTGAACGCCGCGTTGTTCGATTCGAACCTTGCGATTCGGGTTGGGACCGTCGCGAGTAAATTGGTGCCTGGTACGCAGCGGACTGCGGCGGTGAAATAAGGAACCCAGATCGGACATCGCCGCTTCGCGCCGACTCCCCCCAGTCGTTTATCGGGGAGCGTTTGTAGCTCGTTCCAGATTCCGACGCCGACGTGTTCTGCCGCAAGATATTGCTTGAGGGTTAGGACTCTGGGATGTGCTGTATTTTTGGCCGCGACACATGAAAAGCTGTCATCGAAAATCACTTCGCTCGCAAAGCGAGGCGGAAGGTATCCGTCATCGGCGTTGAGCATCAAATCGAGCCGGCAGGCATGGACGCCCTGGCCGTACAATACGCGCACGAGCTGGCGCTCTGGGGCATCGAAACCTCGATTATCGTGCCAGGCGCGTTCACGAAGGGAACCAACCACTTCGCGCATGCAGGCACGCCTGCCGACAAGGCTCGCGTTGCCGAATACGAAGCAGGGCCCTATAAAGGTTATGGCAAGAAAATCCAGGAAGCCTTTGCGGCTATCGTGCCTGACGACGCCGATGTGGGCGCGGTGGCGGAAGCCATCGTAAAGGTTGTCGATGCGCCATTAGGAAAGCGCCCGTTTCGCGTTCATATCGATCCCACCCAGGACGGAGCTGAGGTGGCGTTCGCTGTGATTGATCGTCTTCGAACGGAGATGCTCCATCGTGTTAGGCTCGACGAGCTGCTGACTCCGGTCAAAAGCTAACTGGCAGTTGTCGATATCGGCTTGCTCTTGATAATCCTGAAGGGTACGCGAACTGAGATTCTAGAGAAGCGAGGCTTTTCAGATGAGAGCAGCCTGGTACGAGAAGCAGGGACCTGCGCGGGAAGTGTTGGTGGTTGGCGAGATGCCCGAACCTCGCCCTGGGCCGGGCGAGGTTCGCATTCGCATAACGGCCTCCGGCCTAAACCCCGGCGATGTCAAAAAGCGTCAGGACTCGTTCGGCGTGGGCATGCCATATCCGCGCGTCATTCCGCATAGCGATGGCGCAGGGGGAGTCGATCAGGTCGGCGAAGGCGTATCTTCCGACTGGATCGGTCGGCCGGTGTGGTGTTATGGCGCACAGTCTTATCGGCCGTTCGGCACGGCCGCAGAGTTCACGGTTGTGCCGTTGGATCATGTCGCTCTCTTGCCGGAGAGCGTGACGCCGGACCAGGGCGCTTGCCTTGGTATACCCGGCATCACAGCTCACCGCGCCGTACACGTGGCTGGCGAAGTGGCCGGACGGACGGTATTGGTACAAGGGGCCGGAGGCGCTGTTGGAATGTGTGCGGCAGCGCTCGCGCGTCATGCCGGCGCGCGCGTGATTGGCACTGTGCGCTCGTCAGTGGAGGAACCAGCAGCGCGGAGGGCGGGCGCGCACGAAGTCGTTCTCAATGACCACGGGCTGGTGGTAGGGGTGAAGGCCCTGGCGCCCGACGGCGTTGACCATATTGTCGAAGTCGCGTTCGGAGCCAACATCGATGCCGACGTCGAGATGCTGAAGATGGGCGGCTCGATCGGCGCTTACGCTACCGACAACGCGACACCTAATATCCCGTTCTGGCTGATGGTATTCAAGAACATTCGCGTGTTCTTGCTCGGGAGCGACGACTTTCCGACGGAGGCCAAGGTGGCGGCGACACAGGATTTGAACGATGCGCTTCAGGCGGGGTGGGCCGGGTTCGAGATCGGCGAGCACATTCCACTTGCAGAGATCGCGCGTGCGCACGAACTAGTGGAGCATCCGGTGCGGCGCGGGCGGGTTGTGGTCACGGTGTGAGCTTGTGAAACGGATGTTTTGCTGGCCGCGTGCCCGTGATGAGGATAGCTCCTCACAAGAATGCAATCAATGCGTCCATGGTCTCCTGAGGCCGCTCTTCCATGAGCCAATGCCCGGTATCTTTCAAGTCGACCGCGTTGACAGTGGTCGCCACGAGCTTCATCTGCGGGCCTAGAATTGCGGCGCTGGCTTTTTCCCCGGCGATTGACAGAACCGGCATCGTTAATTTTGTTGTGGCCATTTGTGCGAAGTCATTCGCCGTGTCCGGCCAGGCGGCAAAGTAGGCCCAGCCTGCACGCATGCGGCCAGGACGCGAATATGCTGCGACGTATGCGTTGCGGTCGGCTGCTGTGAGCGAGCGCTTCTTGTCAGCCGCCAGATCGTTCCAGAAGTACGTGAAATAGATCTTTTCGCGTCCCTTGACGAGCGCTTCCGGCGTCGGACCGTGAAACCGAAAGTGCCACATATTGTCGTTGTTATACGCGAGCTCCCATCCCTGAACACCGGGAAGGAAAGCGTCCATAACGACGAGCTTCTCGACTTCAGCGGAGAACTGCGCGGCATAGGCGTATGCAACCATGAGGCCGATGTCGTGCCCGACAACACGGGCCTTCGTAACGCCGATCGATTTCGCGAGCGCATGAATGCGAATGGCCGCTGTTTTCATGTCGCAGCCGTCTTTCGGGATATCGGAATCGCCGATGCCGGGTAGGTCGGGGGCGATGACGGTGAATTTGTCCTTAAGTTTGTCAATCAGAGGGCGCCACATTCGCGAGGTCTGCGTGTAGCCGTGCAGAAGAATGAGGGCGGGGCCCTGTCCCGCTGTGAGGAAGTGAAGCTTTTTCCCTTCGATTTTCGCAACGCGCGACGCTGCGGGTTTGTGCGCTTTTGGACCAGTTTTCATTTCATTGCTCTCCAGAGAAGACCCCGACGTAAAACAACTCCAGGCCGGCCTGATGACTGACTTCAACGTGCGGTGTCAACGTCAACTCGGGGCGTATTGCGTTCGACTTGGCAACCAAATTGACCGACGGCGATGGCGATACGGCCATGGACGAGGAGGAATCACGCGCACAGAACGGCTTCGCCGATTATACCCTTGCGCCTGAGAGATGCGTTTTTTGCCGGCCAGACGGCTTGCTACAATTTCAATTTTCTACGGCGAGCGCATTAAGTTCACGCGTATTCAAGGTCTTTTTCGGGCTGCCGGCAATGGCAAGCTGAAGCATCGCCGCGGCCAGCCGGTCAGTGGAAGTCACGAACCGGCCAAACCGTTTTTGAAGAAATGGGTATATCGGTGTCGTCAGGGCGTACATCCAGCGCACCGATCGCATGCGGCTGGTGGCGCCCCGCATCGGCTGGATGAAGCCGGGCCGCAGCGCGTAGGCGTCGCGGAATCCGGACGTTGTGGATTTCCGACAGGTCGGTCATATCGAGATGCGCAACCCACAGGCAGTCGCCATACTTGGTTTTCAGGTCATTCATCGAATCCAATTTGCGGACGGTTCCCGCCACGCGGTCGCCGCGCTCAAGCAGCGCCTCGGTCATGAGGAGGCCGAATCCGCTGTTCACGCCGGTGATAAACCATGTTCGTTGTGCCATAGTGTCCTTCCTTTCTGTAGGCGAGAGTCTATCGATTGTGCCCCCGCATTCGAACCGTAATTTCAGAATCGTATGTTGGGCAATGCTCCCTTCGCGTCCACGTCGGTTGAGATACTGATTTCGCGCCAGGCATCTGCCTCGGCCGTTCGGGTTTCATCGGCTTGTTTGGCATACTGAACAGCATCACTGCCTATAAGAAGATGTGCAGGGAGGTGATCGCTTTCAGCGAGCCGAAGGATCACTTGGGCCACTTTGACCGGATCGCTCGTCTCCCGGCCCCAGTAGGAGCGCAGCGCGTCAATTACGGTGCCCACTGACGGCTCATAATCCGGGAGCAGGTTAGGTGTTTTTTCATTGGCGCGGGCGCCCCAGTTTGTCCGCATTCCACCAGGTTCGAGCGCACATACTCTTACGCCGAACGGAGCCACCTCCTGGGCAAGAGATTCCGTAAATCCTCCGACCGCCCATTTGGCGGCGTGATACGGCGTGCTGCCGGGCCTGGCCAGACGCCCGCCCACGGAAGAAATCTGAAGGATGCAGCCGCTCTTCTGCTTGCGCATGATCGGAAGTGCCGCGCGGGTCACGTTGACTACGCCGTAGAAGTTGGTATCGACCACGGCCTTGAATCTTTCCGAACTCAACTGCTCGAAGGGCGCAATATCACCGTAGCCCGCGTTGTTCACCACGACATCAAGCCGCCCGAAAGCATCTACAGCGGCCTGCACAGCCGAATTGGTCGCATTCTCGTCTGCCACATCCAAGGAGGCAGTGCGGACCTGGTCGCCGTACTTCTTCACCACATCGTCGAGGCGACGGGGATCGCGGGCTGTTGCCACGAGGCGAGCGCCCGATGCGAGGACCGCTTCAGTGATGTTACGGCCCAAACCGCTTGCGCTTCCCGTTACTAGCCAAACTTTGGACATAAAAACCTCCTCTATTTAAGATTCGCAAAGAGCTGTCATCAAACCGTCGGAATTGTTGCACCGTCGATGACGAATTCGGTTCCGGTGATCGAGGATGCCCGGTCCGATGCCATAAAAGCGACGAGTTCCGCAACCTCCTGGGGCTGGCTAGGCCGGCCCAGCGGAATTCCTCCAAGCATGTCCATCAGCTTTTGGCGGGCCGTTCCGTAGTCGCTGTTGTCCTTCTCCGCCATTCTCCCGATCATTCTAGTGGCAGCGTCGGTTTCGATAAAGCCGGGCGAAACAGTGACGACCCTCACTCCTTTCGGGCTAACCTCATTCGACAAGGCCTTGCTGTAATTCGTCAGCGCCGCTTTGGCGGCCGCATAAGCAAGCGTCGAGTCGTAAAGCGGCAGCGTTCGTTGGATGGACGAGACGTGAACGATGACGCCCGCACCGCGCTCGATCATTGACGGCAGAAGTCCCCGGTCCAGCCGCACCGCGGGGTATAGGTTCTCGTTCATGGCCTGCTGCCAGAGCTCGTCGGTGACGGTGCTGAAACCGCCGCTGGGAGCGGAGGAACCTCCGACATTGTGGACCATGATGTCGACCCCGTTGAAGCGGTCAAGAAGCTCACGGACCATCTTTGTCGTTCCCTCGGATGTCGAAACATCCGCCTGGATGAAATGAGCCCCCGTTTTCTCTTCGGGGGCGGATCGCGCCGTGATGATGACGGTTCCTCCTGCGAGCAGAAAGCGATCGGCGATGGCCTTGCCTGCGCCTTTCGTTCCCCCGGTCACCAGGACGCGCTTGCCGTTGAATTCACCCGTGTCTCTCGTGGATACGGTTGATGCTGTCATCGCTGTTTCTCCGTTGCTCTAGCGTTCCCAAGAGGCAGGCAGGGGCACTATCGGCTTGTTCTTGGCCGGTTTGGCGACTGGCTTCTTTACCCGAATCACCTTCGCCTTTGGCTTCTTGCTTCTGCCCTTTTTCATAAGTCTACTTTGACAGTGATCGACTGATATGTCCAACAGACCTTTACTATCAGACTGATCGCTTTAAGATGTCAGTATGGAATCCCTCGTGCGAGCCCATTCCAATTTCACAGCCGAAACGCATTTGATCCGATTTGTTTCCGTGGAGCAGCAGGCCGATGAGATTTGCCGCGTTCGAAGCGAACACAAACTCCCGTATCCGCTGGTTCTTAAGCCGGATGTCGGGCAGCGCGGTCATGGCTTCCGGGTGATCCATTCGGACGAGGAAGCCCGCTCGTACGCCGCCCTCTTCGCACGGGACGTGCTGGTCCAGAAGTACGTCCCTGGTCCTCACGAGGCCGGAATCTTTTACTATCGCTTCCCCCACGAACCGGTGGGAAGAATCTTTGCGATTACCGAGAAGGTCTTCCCCATGATCACCGGAGACGGCCAGCGAACGCTGGAAGAGTTGATCCGCAATGATCCGCGGACCTCCCTCGTCGCCCGCACATGTCTTCAGCGATTCGCCAACCAGCGAAATCGCGTCCTCGCGGCGGGGGAGTGCTTGAAGCTCGTCGAGGCAGGGAATCACTGCCAAGGCGCAATCTTTTTGGATGGAGGCCGCTTGTATTCGGTCCAGCTGGAAAAACAAATCGACGAGATCTCGCAATCCGTGCCGGGCTTCTTCGTCGGGCGTTACGACGTGCGTTATGCGTCCGACGATACCTTGCGGGCCGGCCGCGATTTCCAGATCATCGAGCTAAATGGTGTCTCCTCGGAGGCCACCAGCATTTACGATCCGGCCAATTCTTTGTGGAGCGCCTGCCGCACGCTGTTCCGCCAGTGGGAAATCATCTTCGCCATCGCCGCCGAGAATCGGAGCCTAGGACTGCCGCCCACAGCATTGAGGACGATCTGGGAGAACTGGACCAGCTACCAGCGCCGGGCCGTAGTTTATCCGGTGAGCGACTAATATTGTCATGACGAATCTCGAAACGATCGGCACTCAGCCGGAATGCCTCCACATCAAGTGCGCCGAAATCTGGGGTGGCATCCTCGCCATTGATATGGACGTGTCCACGGCCGGTCTTTCCGCCAGCATCTTCAGCACGGCCCACGATGGTGACCGGGGTGGCGATATGTATTACGTCAGCGTCTGCAAGTGGGACTACCTGACCCGCATCGCCCTCGCCGACCCGCGCGGGCACGGAGGGCAAGTCAGCCGGCTGAGCGCATGGGTTTACGACTCCATGCAAAAACGCATGAACACGAACTGCGGGAACAAGATTCTCTCGGACCTGAACGGCGAGGTCAAAAGCCGGGGCTTCAGCGCCATCACAACGACCGTTGTGGTGGGCTATCACACCAAGAAGAAGAAATTGTACTTCTCATATGCCGGGCACCCACCTGCATATATGCAACGCGGGGGAGACGGGTGGCAGCCCTTGAATTTGGACTCTGGCTCCGGCCCCACGAACCTGCCGTTGGGGGTTCTTTCCAACGTCAAGTACGATATGGAACACATTAGAATGAAACCCGGCGACCGGATCTGCCTCTACACGGACGGCGTGACGGATTGCACCGGTCCGGAAGACGAACCATTTGGCGAAACACGGCTGTTAAACTCCCTGAACCGGAATGCCGCGCTCTCGCCGGCAGGGTTGAAGACCGCAATCCTGAGGGATCTCGAACGCCATCGTGGGCCTTGCCCCCTGGAGGACGATGTGACTCTGCTCATCGCCGAACTATGCTGATCCATCAGGTGGCGTCACGCGGCCGCTACGCCCCGTCCAGTCAATGCGAACAAGGCACGTCAGGATTCTGCGACTCCTGTTCGATTTCCGCCAAACCGCGAGGTACGCACGCCGAAAATACACCCATGATCTGCGGATTTTGCCTCGCGGCCCGCAAGATCGCCTCAATCTCTTCCGGCGAGAAGTAATCCCGCTTTTTCTCCTCCGTCCGGCTCGCCGGGACGTTGCGGTAGAGCCAGGTTCGATACGATTCCAGGCCCGGTCCATATCCGAGCGCGATCGCCTCGAGATCGGCCCCTCTTTCAAAACGCGCTGCGAAGGGCGCCCGTAACAACTGGATCAGATTTGCCAGACCCATCCTGCTTTGGCGGTTGAAATAGTCGATGTGAGCGAGCTCGTGCGCAACGATAGCCCGCAATCCGTCCGGAGGGACCTGCCGGGCGATCACTTCGGGGTTGAACAGGATCATGTAGCGAAGCTTGCGGGCGAAGAAAAAGCTGGAAAACGTGAAGCGGCTTTCGAAGTAGATATAGTCGCTGCGCATCGGGCGAAGGGCAATCTCCACCTCCTTCAATGCGGATAAGACGCAGCACGGACGCTATCCACAAGCGTGGCGATCTCCTTCAACGCCGCATTGGTTTGAGGACCGTCCGCTGGAGACTGCCGAAGGGCGAGATATCCGCCGATTCCCACGCCACTGAGCGACAGAATTAGAATGATTCTTCGCAAGCCCTATCGTACGGCATCCCGATTTAGGCCGACAATCCTTCCCGGGGCACGCTTCAAGGCGGCGGTGTCCAATCCCTTGCATCATGGGAATAGTTCGGCCCTGGAAGAGACGTAACAAATGGCTGGAAGCCACAACATGTGCACGGTAAGCTGGATCCACGACGGCAACAGATACGAGTTGCTCTTCAATCGCGATGAGAAGCTCACGCGCAAGAGGGCCATGCCGCCGCGTCTCGCTACGCGCGACGGAGTACGGTTCCTGGCGCCAGTCGATGGTGATTTTGGTGGAACCTGGATTGCTTCGAACGAATTCGGCGCTTCGATCTGTCTATTGAATGGCGCGAACCTCACGGGCTCCAGCGACGGCCACCCTAGAAAGGCGCGAAGCCGTGGACTGTTGCTTTTGGACCTGATTTCATCTTCCTCCCTGGCCGCCGTCTGCGAGCGTGTTCGCGAGGCGGAACTCGCCGCCTTCGCGCCTCTTACACTCGCTGTCCTTGAAACCGGCAAGCCGACAGCCCTGGTCGAGTGGAACGGCTCGCAAAAGACGTTTGTCTCTCAGTCCGAGCCTTGTTTCATGCTGACCTCGTCCTCCTTCGATACTGAAGAAGTCCGAACGAGGCGCCAGGAAGAATTTAACCGCCTGATGGTTTCAGCCGCTTCATGTGACGCCACCTTGCTCTCAACGTTCCATCGGAGCCACAGCCCCGCCCGCAGCGCATACTCGGTGTGCATGCACCGGCCCGACGCAGAAACAGTGAGCTTCAGCCGGGTTCGGGTCTCACCCGCGGAGACCACCTTCCTCTACGCTCCGGCGGCCCCGTGCGAATCGGTTCCTGAGATGCAGCTGACGCTCACGCGCCGGCGTCCTCACCTCGAATAGACCCCGAACCGGTGTCATCTCTTTGCCAACACTGCAGGCAATGAGATTCGTCCAATGAACGCCAATTCCTGTCGATGCATGATCAGCACGGCAAGTGAGCAAACAAATACCACCACTGCGAGCGCGAACAGCTCGCCATGATCGTCCACGAGCGGCAGTGCGATTCCTAGCCTGGTCAAATGGAAGAAGATCGCGCCGCTGATCACTCCCAATGAGAGAATCGCGCCGAACACGACAGTCTGGGGGAGCAGCAGGAGTATCGACGCTATTAGCTCCACCACTCCGCTGCCGATGCGCCCCCACGGTTCCATTCCGAGAGTCGTGAAGATATAAATGGATTCCTTTGCTCCCGTGAATTTGAAGAACAGGGTCTGCAGGAGAATGACTGCCGCGATTCCTCGCAGCGCCCAACTCGTGATGAGAAATGCTTTGCTATGGTGCATAGGTCCCTTTCTGGTGTTTGAGGAATTCCGAGGCCTCGGTCTTGCCGAGATATCGCTCTAAGAGCCTCGGCTCTGTCTTCGTGAGGTCGACGAGTATCAATCCATCCAAGGCGTCCGAGAATTCCGGATCGATATTGAATCCGAGCAGCTTTCCCCCGAGCCTCAAGTACTGCCGGAGCAGAACTGGGATACCAATTCGCGTGGGTTCGAGATCCGAAATGATGTCGGAGAGATCCTCGACGTCAAGGCCCGCAGCGGGCAGCAGATTGCCGCGGGTCCGTTGACGCGACGGACTCCGCGTGGAAATCAAACTCATCCATTCTCGAAAAGTGGCGTATCTCTCGAGGAACGTCACCATCAACTCCCGGGAGACCGCCTGATACTGGTTGCTAATGCTCACCGCGCCGAACAATACCTTGTACCGGGGATTGCTGGCGACGTATGCCCCGATGCCCTTCCAGAGCGCCAGCAACGGGGCGAAGCCTCTCTGATACTCCGGGCGCACGAATGACCGGCCCAGTTCGAGCGCGGGCCCGATTCTATCGAGGAACGAATTCTCGTACTTGAAGAGCGTCCTGGTATACAGGTCCCGGATCATGTCGGTTCCGGCCAAACGATACGCCCCCACGATTTCCCTCGTGGCCGGCTTCCAAGCAAACAGGTGCAGATAGCTTTCATCGAAGCGATCGAGATCAAGCGCCTTCCCTGTCCCTTCACCCACGCCTCGAAATGTGTGTTCCCGCAACCTGCCGATCTCTTGCAGGACTCCAGGAATAGCGCGCGCGGGTGCGATATAGACTTCAAGATCGCCGGCTTTTGTCAAAAGGTGTTGCTTGCAAAGCCCCGCGACTTCCTGGGAGAGGATCACTGGGTCGCCGGCGGGTGTTACGAGCTCCATCGACCGCTTTCGCCCCGAGTTCTCCAGCGGGAGCGAAGTTCTGGCCTTATAATCCGCGCGGGCTGCGAGTAAATAGGTCCTCCATCGGAGGTAGTCGGTTTGTTCCTTCGGCGTGGAAATCTCCAGGAGCTTCTTGCCCGCGATCGGACTACCGATTCGCAGTTCGACCAGCCGATTCCGCTTGTTCAACAGCTCGCGGATCAAGAGCATCGTGCGAAACTTCGCGTGGATCAGTCCCAGAGTCTGGAACAGAACGCTATTCGACCCGCTGATATAGACGGGGACCACGGAAACAGCCGTTCCCGCGCGCGACGCTGTTTCGACCATTCGGGCGACAGCGGTGTGCCACTCGGAATCGATCACGGCCTTCTCGCGGAGCTGAAAATGGGAGACTTCGCCGGCCGGAAATACCACCAGACAGCCACCGGTTTGGAGAAACTCAATCGCCCGCCGCAGCCCGGTTGAGTTGCGCCGCGCTGCGGAGCGTCCGCTCATGGGAACTACGGGGATGAGAAGGTCCTTGATTTCGGGAATCACGGATAGAAGTTCGTTTCCCAGAAATCGCACATCGGGCCGGATGCGCGGCAGGATCGTGGCGAGAACGGCACCCTCCAGAATTCCGAACGGATGATTCGCCACAATCACGACAGGCCCGCTCCGCGGAATCTGCTTGAGATCGCGCTCACCGGCGCGATAGGTAATGGCCAGTTGGTTCAGCACGCGCTCCGGAAGGGGCCGAGCCTTAGCTTCGGAGCCGATCAGGGCGTCAACTCGATGAAAACCGAGGAGGCGCCCCACCAGACCGCGAACTGGTTTCGGAATGGCAATGACGTCGTCGAGGATCGCAGTGAGATTCACTGCCTATCGAATGCATCAAGGATGCGAATCTATTCCGAATTCCGGAGAAAATCAGCGGGTTCTGCTTTCAAGGCGAGATTCGAGCCTGAACGAACCAGCTTCCCCGAGATTTCCAGAGGCTCGGCGACGAAGGACAATATTTCCTTGTTCAGCGCCCGGCCGTCCGATCCGACCAGCAAGAGGACCTGGGTTTCACCGGCCGCATCTTGCGCGACGAACGCGGGTGGTGCACCTCCGCTGATGCAGCGCGCCGCGCAGTCGCGATGCACCTTGCCGTTGCCCGGGTTCATCACTCCGAGGTAGCACTTGCTGTCCACGATTTCACCACGCAACCGTACCGAGCCGAGTTCAGTCAACTCGCTGGCATTCCGAAGGGACACGTGCGCGGTCTCATGAAGCGATTCGGGGAGCACCTCCAGCATTCGATCCTGGCCCTGTTCGATGAGTGCTCCTCGCAAACTAACGGTTTTGCCCTGCAGCCCGGCGACCGGACCGGATAGTCCGTGTTTGCCGGGCGCGACGAGGAGGAAGCTCGCGTTGGTCGTTCGAAGAATGGGATCGGGCCACTCTTCGATGACTCCCGAGTAGTCGCGGTAAACTCCGTACTCAAACCTGCTGTGGGCATACGGGGGCTGGCCGAAGATGAGTACCGCGCCAACTGCCAACCCGCTCAGGACAAGTGCCGCCGCGATACGAATTGTCCAGCGTCCCAATGAACCCGGCGCCTTCGGTAAATAGCCGATATAGAAGTCTTCATTCATGGCCGAGCTCCCATGCGCGCGGACTCAATTCTCGCCGGCTCTATAGACGTGCCCGGCGGATATGCGCAAGGGTGGACCAAGACCTTCTCCCCTACGATTCTGGTCCGAAACGTCGGCACCTTGTCGGTGAATGGCGGAGGCGATGCCCCCGATTCCGGCAGATATTGATAGCCGTGCCAGGGGCACGTAATGCAGCCATCGACGATGCGTCCTTCGCCGAGCGGGCCGTTTTGATGCCAGCACACATTGGAGACGGCCGAGATCTTTCCGTCATAACGAAAGACTGCGATGCGCTCGCCTCCGGCCGAGATGACTTTGGCGCGTTTCTCGGGGATGCTGTCTATCCTGCATACTTCCAGAAAGCCTTCAGTTGTGGCCGCGGCCACCAGCCGGTCGACACGCCGTTCCTTCGCGCCAGCCAACAGATGCAGCGTCGCGACCAGCGCTACGCCCGCTCCCAGCAGCACCGCAAGCGCTGTATTCGTATCGGATTGAAGCGCACCCAGGACTACATGAGCCACCAACAGCGCGTAGGCGAAGTACACCATCATGTGGATTCGTTTCCACACTGGCGCGGCGCCGCCATGACGAAAAGAATCAACAAAGCGAAGAAACCCAGCGCTTGAAAAGGAAAGTTGGCCAAGCTGGCGTAGCGAGTATTGCTAACAAACAAGCTGACCAGTGGGGAGACATCACCGAGGGCATGAAACTGGATGATCGAAAACACGCCATGAACCAGCGCGGCCAAGAACGTGGCCACGCCCAGGTGACGCCGATTGTAGAGCAACGGAAGAAACCGGCGATCCAGGCGGCACAATGGCCCGATGCAGAGGATGACGTGGAGCAACAGGAGAGCAAGTGTTCCGAAGCCTCGAATGAGCAGGGTTTCCGCGGTGGCCGCCGGATAGATCAACGCGCCGGCGCTCACGAAGATCGCCAGATACAGCAGCACCCCGACCGCGAGAACGGAATCGTAAATCCGCTTCTGCCGGTTCCATCCGATCGCCTGGTATTGAACGCTCATTTGTAAAGCTCCCAATGCACGTTCGGGTTTTTCGGCATAGTAGGCCGAGCGTGTCGAGGGCGCGTAAGGCATTCGACGCGAGTGCAATGCCAGCCCCGACCTCGCGAAGTTCCGGCGCCCTCTCGTAGACTTGAACGTCAGCTCCTATTTTGCTCAGCGCGATTGCCGTCGTGAGCCCGCCAATCCCGCCACCGATGATGATGATCCGCATGCAGTTCCTTTCTTTTTAGAAGCCTAGGCTTCGTTCTGCTTACAATCGGATTTCCCAATCGCGATCCCGATCCACGCGATACTCGCGCTTAAGAAGGCGAGGCACGTCAGGCCGACGATTCGGGCATTTACGCCAATCGACCCGCCGAACATTCCGCCCCCGAGCGCCACGCCGATCGCCAACGCATAGAGAAGCGGGTTCGCCCTAAGCACGACGTTTTCCTTCGCAGCGCCGATTGCCAGAGCGGTGCAACCGATCAAGAATGCCAGGATCATCGGCAGAAGATACTTCAGGTCCACCATTTGCATTCTCTGCATTACTGGCAGCATGGCGGTTTGTTCGATTCCAGGACGCACCATCTCGTACGCCAGTTGGTGATAGATCGCGTCGGCTGCGTCGCCACACGCGCCCACCCGAGAAGGGCCGTGCCTGGACGCATCCAAACATTTTTCTCCGCCTGAAATCGCCGCGCTAGCCCTGGAACCGCTAGCGAGAACAGAGCAGCCGAAAGCAGCTGCACGACCGATGACGCCAGCACCCGATGCGGCTGTGCCGAGACCAACGTCAGGATTCTCGCTGCGTCCGTCACGCCGATCCCTGGCATGAGGAGCCAGGAAGTCCAAAAACATACAGCGCCGACTGTCTGGACAATACTTGTCAGCCGATTCGTTTTTCCCATTGTTTTACTCCGAATCGGACGGCTCTCGCCGCGCCACAAGGCTGGGCATCTGGGCAAACGTGCGCATGTCGTGGGCGGGCACGATGATGAGCTCGGGCAGGCGTTCCTTGATCGCGATCATGTGGAGCAAGTTCCTGCGTGTGCCCTCCGCGTCCAAATCGGACCCTCTGCGGGTGGCCCAGGGGCGCTCCTCGCGTTGCGTGATTCCTTCCAACTGCCATACCAGGTCGCCAACAAACGCGTAACGCGTACCGTTGTCCAGAGTCACGAATATGATCACGCTGCCGGGGGTGTGACCCGGCGAAGGTACAACGACAATCGAGCCGTCACCGTACACATCATGGCTTTTGGGAAATCCCAAGTAAGGGCCGCCTTCGAACCCATACTCCTCGTATTGGATACCCGTAAAGGGCTTGCCAAACTGGCCGTGCCCGCCTTGCAGGATGAACTCGTGTTCCTGCGGCGTCACCCACACGGGCGTGCCTGGAAAGTCGGGCAGGCCGCTGACGTGGTCCCAATGCGAATGGGTGAGAAGAATAGCACGGAGCGATTTTTGGTCGTAACCAGCCGCGCTCAGTTGGTCTGCGGCGGGCTGCCACAGGCTATAGGACGTCACCACGCGGAGAATCAAGGGAATCGTGGGAAACTGCTCATCGATGTGACGGCCAAAACCAGTATCGATGAGCAGGTTGCCCTTTGGGTGCTTGACCAGAGCTCCTGCCATCGAAAAATCACGTCGTTCGAACAACGAACCACCGCGATAACCAAACGCGGCAACTCGATGGTTCACGCCGGTCACGACACTGAAAACCGCCAGCTCCTTTGGAGGCGCCGCTGTGGGCAGAGGCCCTGCGTAGGGTTCCGGCTTCAGTAAAGGCGCCGCCGAAAATGTGTGCAGGAAAAGCGCGGGCGGCACCAGAACCGCGGCTGCCAGCGCCGCGATATAGATTCTCTTGTTCTTCATTGTTTTGCCTCCTTGTTCACGGCAGCAGGACCGATGAGCAGTTCCGCGCTGTGGTTGCTTCAGGGGAAGGCAGGCTTAATTCCAAACAGAACGAAGAACGGGTGCGGAAAACCAAACTCAAGAGCGCCAGAGAGTTAGCCCACGTATCTGAATAAAAAGGACGGTTTCGAGTGTTCGTGCCGGACCGGTGAGAAATCGACAGCTTGCAGAGGAAGCGACAAGTTGCGTATTCAGGGAACACCTTATAATGGCAAGTCGTGGACCAAGGAGCGCACTCTTCCGGCCGGCCAGCGGAGCAACGCGACGTGGCTTCCCGGCTTGAAATCCTCAACGGTCTTCTCAACACACTGACCGACATTCTCGACATCCGCGAGGTCTTTACAAGGGTGTCGGAAGTTGTGCAGCAGGTCTTGCCCCACGATCTGATGGGAGTCGTAGAGATTACAGAGCGGGGCGATCGCATGCGTCTGCATGCGGGCACGGCTGCAGGACCTCCCCCATGGGAGGCGCCTGTGCACAATCCGGAAATGATGATGCAGCAGCGGGATGCCATGATCATCGAGGACTTTCCGAACCATCCGCTTGCAGCGGGAAGTCCGCCGTTGAAGCTCGGGATGGCGACCCTCATCAGCGCGCCGATACGCTTTGGCGACCGGCTGCAGGCAGCCGTCAATTTCTTCTCCCGTCAGCCGGGCTGGTTCAGGCGTGATGATCTTCCGATTGCGGGGCGCGTGGCAAGCCATATTGCTGTTGTGATGTCGCATCACCGGCTGGCGGAGCAAGCGCGGTCCGCGGCGGAGGCGAACGCTCGCGCCGAACGCCTGGAGTCGCGCGTGCAGCAGCTCACGGACGAACTGGATGCCCGCGGCGGCTATCGGCGGGTCATCGGCGATTCGGCACAATGGCGCGAAGTGCTTAAAAGAGCGACCCAGGTCGCCAGGACTGAGGCCATCGTGCTCCTACTCGGGGAGTCGGGCACGGGAAAAGAAGTCATCGCGCGCTTCGTGCACCGCGGTTCCGCGCGGCGCGATGGTCCCTTCGTCGCCTTGAATTGCGCCGCGCTGCCGGAACATTTGCTCGAATCAGAGCTTTTCGGCTACGAAGCCGGCGCGTTCACGGGTGCTATGAAAGCAAAGCCTGGCCAGAT
>Ga0075030_100001462_pt1 | contig 21252 bp, 18 predicted proteins | sample LitLauG_LLR_2012_FD_71393 | JGI IMG/M metagenome (GOLD analysis project Ga0075030, IMG submission 71393) | Freshwater sediment microbial communities from Pennsylvania, USA - Little Laurel Run_MetaG_LLR_2012 | ecosystem: Environmental > Aquatic > Freshwater > Creek > Sediment | place: USA...
ATCGGGCTGCGTCTGGCGCGGCCGCCATCGATGCTGCGCACGATCTATGCCTGGGTGGAGCATCTCCGTCCCTGGTCGATGGTGGAAATTTATCTGCTGGGACTGTTCGTCGCCTACGTGCGGCTCAGCGGCATGGCCGCGGTTGATCTCGGGCCGGCGATCTACGCGCTGGGCGGGCTGATGGTGATCATGATCCTGGCGGATTATATGCTGGATGATCAGGCGGTATGGGAGGCGATGGAACCCCCCAATCGCCATCGCCGACGTGGCCACCCCAGCACGACTTTGGCCCGTGATACAGCGACTCTCGGCCCAGCGCTGTCTTCAGCGGCCGGGTCGAACCAGCACCGCTGGCGAATCGGCTGCGACACCTGCGGGCTGGTCTCCCGATCGGCACCGGGGATGCCGTGCACGCGGTGCGGTTTTCGGCTGCACGATCGCAAACCGGGCTCTATCCAGCGCACCTGGGCTTTCTCCCTTGCCGCGCTGGTGCTCTATATCCCCGCCAATCTCTATCCGGTCCTGACCGTCGTCAGGTTTGGCGCGGGTCGCCCCAGCACGATCCTGGGCGGCGTGACCGAGTTGATCGAGGCGGGGATGTGGCCACTGGCGGCGTTGGTGTTTTTCGCCAGTGTCGCGGTGCCCGTCCTCAAGCTGATCGGGCTGAGTATCCTGCTCATTTCCACGCAAACCGGAACGGGATGGGCATTGCGTGACCGAACGGTGCTATACCGGATCGTCGATGCGATCGGCCGCTGGTCGATGATCGATATTTTCATGGAGTCGATCCTGGTGGCCTTGGTGCAGTTCGGACAACTCGCCAGCGTGTACCCGGGCCAGGGAGCGATCGCCTTCTCCGGTGTCGTGATTCTGACCATGCTGGCCGCGCGAAGCTTTGATCCGCGGCTGATGTGGGACAACGCCCACGCCCGCACCGATACATTGGCGCTGGCCGAAGTCGCGGATACCCAAATAGTGGATGCCCAGGCGGGAACCCCATGAGCGATCAGCATCCGACCGCCGTCGTCCGGTCCAAGATAGACCACAAAAGCCGCTTGTCGTTGATCTGGGCGATTCCTGTGGTCACGGTGCTCATCGGCAGCTGGCTGGCTTGGTCGACAGTGTCGCAACGCGGACCCTTGATCACCATCACTTTCGAGACCGCCGAGGGGCTGCAAGCCAACCTGTCCCACGTCAAGCACAAGGACGTGGACATGGGTGTGGTCGAGAAGGTCGGCCTTACGCCAGACATGAAGCGGGTCGAGGTGACCGTGCGCATGAACCGCGAGGCGGAGCCGCTGCTGACCGACAAGGCGCAATTCTGGACAGTGCGTCCGCGCTTCTTCGCTGGCTCGATCACCGGACTGCAGACGCTGTTTTCCGGTTCCTATATCGATTTGCTGCCGGCCAGCGAGGGCGGCGCCCCCCGGCGCGAATTCGTCGGTTTGGAAAACCCGCCGGTGCTGCAATCGGATGTTCCGGGCCGGACCTTCCTGCTGGAGGCGAACCGCATCGGCTCGCTCAATCTCGGCTCGCCGATCATGTTCCGCGACCTGGAGGTGGGCGAGATCCTGGGCTGGGACATCGGCGAGATGGCACGGAAGATCACGATCCACGCCTTCGTGCGGGCGCCGTTCGACAAGTATGTGCACGACAATTCCCGCTTCTGGAATGCCTCGGGTGCCAAGGTGCAGCTTGGTGCGAACGGCTTGGAGCTGCGGGTGGAATCCCTGCGGGCGGTGGTTCTCGGCGGCATTGCCTTCGAAACGCCGGACGACCCGAAAATGACCGAGGAAAGCCACGCCGATACATCGTTCCCGCTGTTCCAGTCGAAGGACGCGGCTGATGCATCGATGTTTACCCGCAGCGTGCCGTTCGTCGCCAAATTCACCAGCTCGGTTTCCGGCCTGGCGGCGGGTTCGCCCGTCACGTTGCGTGGCCTGAAGATCGGCGAGGTTGACAGTGTATCGCTGGTCTACGATCCCGTCCTGGATAACGTTGTCGTCCCGGTCCATTTTGCCCTGGAGCCCGGACGCATCGCGATGCTGGAACTGCCAACAGGCGGTGACCTGGATTCCCGGATGCGCGCCCTGGTGCAGCGCGGCCTGCGGGTGAGGCTGGAAAGCGGCAACCTGCTGACCGGGCAGAAGCAACTGGCGATGGACATCTACAACGATGCCGCTCCCGGCCAACTGGGGAAAGAGAATGATGCCTATGTCATTCCGGTCCTCGGTGGCAGTGCGGACGACGTCGCGACCGCGGCGGCCAACCTGGTCAACCGCCTGAACAGCATTCCGTTCGAATCGATCGGCAGGAACCTCGACCAGACCCTGGCCGGGGTGAACGGGCTGGTGAACGACAAGCAGCTTGGTGAGTCGGTCACCGCCTTGCGCGCCACCCTTGCCAGCACACAGAGTTTGGTGGCCAACCTGGACAAGGGGCTGTCGCCGATGACGCAGCGATTGCCGGCCATCGCAGCGGGCCTGGAGGATTCGGTAAAGCGCACCGACAAGTTGATCGGCTCCCTGGAGACCGGATATGGCGGCGATTCCCGGTTCAGCCGCGACGTCACCCGGTTGATGTCGCAGTTGTCTGACGCCGCACGATCGATCCGCGTGCTGGCCGATCTGCTGTCCCGCCATCCGGAGGCGCTGATCCGAGGCCGCACAGATAAAGGGATGCCGTGATGCCAGGTTGGAGAATGCTCTGGAGGCGCCTCGCGCTGTTGGCACTGGCGGCGCTTCCCGCTGCCTGTGCCTCGCCGGACCCCGTTTTGTATGTGTTGGCGCCCACACCTGGACCGACCCATCACGTCGCGCCGCGCGTGATCGCCTTGCATGCCATTTCGATTCCACACTATCTGGAACGATCTCAGATCGTCCGGTCGTCCGAGGGCTACCGAATGGACGTGCTGGCCAATCATTGGTGGGGCGAGCCGCTCGATTCGATGATCGGTCGCATTCTGGTGCAAGAGATCAACCAGCGCCTGCCCGGCAGTTCGGTTTACGCCGACAACGGCGCGATTTCCATGCGGGCCGACGCGACGGTCGAGATCAATCTGCAACGCTTCGATCTCGACCATGATGGCGCGGTGCTGCTCGTGGCGCAGATCGCGATCGACGGAAAGACCACCGCCGCGCGCGGGGTAACGTTCCAGGTTCGGCCAGCGGACGGCACGACCCAAGCGCTGGTGGCGGCGATGAGTGCCGCGACCGCGCAACTGGCCGACGCGGTGGTGGGGCTGCTGGCGGGACGGTAGAGTATTCAGCGCGATGTCAAACCGAACGCCGACCCACGCGCGTCGGATGAAGCGGTCCCCTCGATCAATGACCGGCGGCGCTTTCCGTCAGGGCGGTCCGCTCAATGCGCCCGGGATGGACCGTCACAGTATGATCCAACGGTCCGTGACCCTGCCCGAATCCGGGCGCCGCCGCAATCGCCGCCCGGACATAGGCGCGGGCGCGGATGATCGCATCGCGAAGGCTCATGCCCTGAGCCATGCCGACGGCCACCGCCGACGCGGTCGTGCATCCGGTGCCATGGGTATGCCTGGTCGGGATGCGGGACGCGGCAAATGCCTCGATGCCCTCCGCCGTTGCCAGCAGATCGACCACCGTATCGGAGTCCAGGTGCCCGCCTTTCAGCAGCACGGCCGGCACGCCCAACGCCAGCAGCGCCTTGGCGGCAACCCGCATCTCCGCCTCGGTGCGGATCGACACGCCGCTCAGCGCCTCGGCTTCCGGCAGGTTCGGAGTGAGGATAGCCGCCCGCGGCAACAACAAACGCCGCAGACTGTCCACCGCCTGTTCGGCGAGCAACGCATGGCCGCCCTTGGCAACCATCACCGGATCCAGCACCACGGGCACAGTCGGCGCGAAATCCGTCAGCGCGGCATACACTGTTTCGATCGTCAGGGTGTCGCCCAGCATGCCGATTTTGATCACATCGGCCCCGATGTCGCCCATCACGACTTCGATCTGCTGGCGAATGAACGCCGGCGGCACCGGCATAACGCCGAACACCCCTAGCGTATTTTGCGCCGTCAGCGCGGTGATCGCCGTCGCGGCGTAGGCCCCCAGCGCGGTGATCGTCTTGATATCCGCCTGGATGCCGGCCCCGCCGCCCGAATCGGACCCGGCGATGACCAAAACCCGGCCTTTGATCACGTTCGGCCCTTTATCCATGATGGCACGTCCAAACCGATGCCGATCACTCCGCCGCACCCCGCACGGCGGCCTCGGAGTCCTGGATGCGGGCAACCTCGGCGATCATTTCGCACAAGGAGTCCACGACCTCGGCAACGATGATGCTGTTCTCGCCCTCCGCCATGACCCGCACCAATGGTTCGGTGCCGCTTTCCCGGATCAGCAGACGCCCGCAGCCGTTCAGGCGGAGCTCCGCCTGTCGAATGGCGTCCTGCACACGGTCCTCCTGTAACGGGGAGACACCTCTGAACCGCACGTTCTTCAGTCGTTGGGGTAGCCGCTGGAACACCTGCAGGACTTCGGAGGCTGGGCGCAACTGCTGCACCAGCACCGCCAGCACCTGCAGGGCGGCGAGCAAACCATCCCCGGTGGTGGCGAAATCGGACAGGATCAGATGCCCGGACTGCTCGCCGCCGACATTGAGGCCGGATGCGCGCATATGCTCCGCGACATAGCGGTCGCCGACCTTGGTGCGGTGCAAGTCCAGTCCCAGTCCCGCCAGATGGCGTTCAAGTCCCAGGTTGGACATCACCGTGGCGACGACTCCGCCGCCGCGCAGCGTGCCGGCCTGGTGCCAGGATTGTGCGATCAGCGCCAGGATCTGGTCGCCATCGACGACCTCGCCGGTCTCATCGGCGATGATCACCCGATCGGCGTCGCCATCCAGCGCGATCCCCAGGTGCGCGCCATGCTCGATCACCTGCGCGCACAGGAACGCCGGTTCGGTGGACCCGCAGCCCTTGTTGATATTGAACCCATCCGGTGAGACGCCGACGGGAATGACCGTGGCCCCCAGTTCCCACAAGACCGTGGGCGCCACCTTGTACGCCGCGCCGTGGGCGCAATCCACCACGATGCGCAGGCCGTCCAGCCGCGATCCGCGCGGAAAACTGGCCTTCGCGACCTCGATATAGCGTCCGGCCGCGTCATCCAGGCGGGCGGCGCGTCCCAATAGATGCGAGTCGGCGAGGCGGTCGGCGAACGGGCTGTCCATCAGCGCCTCGATCTCCATTTCCACCGCGTCCGATAGCTTGGTGCCGTCGGGGCCGAACAATTTAATCCCGTTGTCCTCGTACGGGTTGTGCGACGCCGAGATCATCACCCCCAGATCGGCGCGCAGCGAGCGGGTCAGCATGGCGACGGCCGGCGTCGGCAGGGGGCCGAGCAGCGTGACGTCCATGCCGGCGCCGATGAAACCGGCGGTGAGGGCCGGTTCGATCATATAGCCGGACAGTCGGGTGTCCTTGCCGATGACCACGCGATGGCGATGATCGCCGCGGGTGAACAGCAACCCGGCGGCCTGGCCAAGCCGCAGGGCGATCCCCGCCGTCATCGGATCCGCGTTGGCCTTGCCGCGGATGCCGTCCGTACCAAACAACCGTCGTGTCTTTGTCATTGCCTATCCGTCGTTCCGTCCCGACCCTGTACCGCAGCACCCGGCATTGTGGAAGCGGAACCGTGCTGTCACTATCTGGTTGATCTCCCGAGTGACGAGGTTGGGACATACAACCCAGTGTAATCCTGATCTAATCAACCAAGGTCCGCCAGACACGAAGTGTTTGTAATGTTTCGCGCACGTCGTGTACGCGCAGGATTGAAGCGCCTCGCAGCACCGCGAACAATCCGGCGGCGAGCGACCCCGCCAGGCGGCGGTCGGCCCGGGGTTCGCCGGACAGGTCACCAATGAAGCCCTTGCGCGACAGACCCACCAGCACCGGGTAGCCGAGGCTTACCAGGTCCGGCAAGCCACGCAGCAGCGCCTGCGAGTGCGCCGACCGCTTGGCGAAACCGATCCCCGGGTCGATCACGATATGCTCGGCCTTGATACCCGCCTGCAGCGCCGCCTCGATGCGCGCTGCCAACTCGGCCCGCACCTCGGCGACGACATCCTGGTATGTCGCCTCGGCCTGCATCGTCGCCGGTGTGCCGCGCATGTGCATCAGCACGACCGGACAGCCATGCGCCGCGACCACGCCGAGCGACAGCGGATCATGCGTCAGCCCGGAAACGTCGTTGACGATGCTGGCACCGGCCGCAAGCGCCGCACGCATGGTATCCGCATGCCTGGTATCGGCGGACACGCGGATACCCTGCCGGGCGAGCCCCTCGATGACCGGCAGCAGGCGGGCCTGCTCCAGGTCGGGGGTAACCGGAGGGGCACCGGGGCGCGTGCTCTCGCCACCGACATCGATGATGTCCGCGCCATCCGCCGCCATGGCCAGACCGGCGGCGATGGCGGCGCGGGGATCGAAGTAGCGGCCGCCGTCGCTGAAGCTGTCCGGCGTGACGTTGAGGATACCCATGACCCGGGTGCGGCTCAGATCGAGGCCGGCCCAGTGCGTGTACCGTCGAGGGCAGCGTTTGAATGGCGGCATGCGGCTAATACCTAAGGCGCGAATGTGGCGAATCGGCGCCCGGGCGATTGGAACGAGCGGCGGCGGGCGCTTTCTTGAAAAGGCGTGCGATTCAAACGTTTAGACCGATCTGCCCGGGACTGAAACAGCGGCGGACGCGCGATGCCGGGGCACCTGCCTGCGGTTTCAGCACTGGCTGCACAGGGACCGGTCAACCGAAAATTTTCAGCCATAACGCATCGTGACTCGTGTAGCGTTTCCTCTTGAGCAAACAATTAGGAACGAAAACGATACACGTTAACCATTTGGTAAGCATATTGGTGTATTCCGAAAGCCTCGGTGCCGCCGAATGCCGGATGCACCGCCGGGCTTGGGGAGGCGCAGGATGCACCTGATTGCCACGACCGCCGTTGCCACTACCAGGCGGACGTTCGAACCGCGCTCCATGACTGATCGGCGCGCGGCGCAACACCCGGCCCTTTCCCTGCCGGGGTCGTTCCTTTCGGCTCGGGCCAGTCGCATTTTTTGCAGTCGTGTTGCGAATTTTCTTGAAATGAGACGCGCCTGCTTTCACTATTCTGTGATCGACCAACTTGCCACGTTTGCTGGCCATTGGATATGTCGATGGCCACCTCTTGAACGATGAAGTCTCCGCCTCAAACTCCGAGGCCCCTGCTCTGGTTGGCCATGTGGGTTGCCTCACTGCGCCACACAACCGGAGGTGATAAATGACGCTGCAACCCTGTTGGGCCGGCCGCGGTTTCGGACCGGTGGAAGAAAGATTAATGCGAATGACTACGGTTTCGTTTATTCCTCGCAAGTCGATATGTCGGTTTCGGATGTCAAAATGATGCGAATCGGCGAAAACATTCACGCGACGTACCGTCCGTACGCTACGATCGCACCCATCTTGCATATGCAGGTGAGTGCCAATCCGCCTGATCGTAGCACCACCCTTAACAATGGAGCGGCCGATGCACACGGTCGATGACATCTTCACCGCCTACGCGAAGACATTCGAGGCTCATCGCGAAGCCGAGATATCGCTGGCCGAATACCTGGACGCCTGTAAGCGGGACCCGTTGGTCTACTCCACGGCGACCGAACGGCTGCTGGCCGCGATCGGCGAGCCGGAAATGGTCGACACATCCAAAGATCCTCGCCTCGGCCGGATCTTTATGAACCGGACCATCCGCGTGTATCCGGCGTTCAGTGAGTTCTATGGCATGGAGGAGACGATCGAACGCATCGTCGGCTTCCTGCGCCACGCCGCCCAAGGCCTCGAAGAACGCAAGCAGATCATGTACTTGCTTGGCCCGGTCGGCGGCGGCAAGTCGTCCCTGGCGGAGCGCCTGAAGGCGTTGATGGAGACCTTCCCGATCTACGTCCTGAAGGCCGGCGACGACCTCAGCCCGGTCTTCGAAAGCCCGCTCGGTTTGTTCGATCCGGAACGCATGGGGACGATGCTGGAAGACCGTTATGGGATTCCCACGCGCCGGCTCACCGGGCTCATGAGCCCCTGGTGTATCAAGCGTTTGGATGAGTTCAACGGCGACATTTCCAAGTTCCGCGTGCAGAAGCTGACGCCGTCGCGGCTGCGCCAGATCGGCATCGCCAAGACCGAACCGGGCGACGAGAACAACCAGGATATCTCCTCGCTCGTCGGCAAGGTCGATATCCGCAAGCTGGAGATGCATGCCCAGAACGATCCGGATGCGTACAGCTATTCCGGTGGGTTGAACCGGGCGAACCAGGGCATGCTTGAGTTCGTGGAGATGTTCAAGGCGCCGATCAAGATGCTGCACCCGTTGCTGACCGCGACGCAGGAAGGCAACTACATCGGCACGGAAAACATCGGCGCGATCCCGTTCCAGGGCATCATCATGGCCCACTCCAACGAATCGGAGTGGCAGTCGTTCAAAAACAACAAAAACAACGAAGCCTTCATCGACCGCATTTACGTCATCAAGGTGCCGTACTGCCTGCGGGTGACCGAAGAGCAGAAGATTTACGAAAAGCTGGTCTCCCGGTCGGAGCTTGGGGATGCCCCCTGCGCCCCGGCGACGTTAGAGATGCTGGCGCGATTCTCGGTTCTGACGCGGCTGAAGCGGCACGAGAATTCGACGGTCTTCGCCAAGATGCGGGTCTATGACGGCGAAAGCCTGAAAGAGACCGATCCGCGGGCGCGTTCCTTGCAAGAATACAAGGACACCGCGGGCGTCGAGGAAGGCATGGACGGCGCGTCGACCCGCTTCGCCTTCAAGGTGCTGGCGGCGACGTTCAACCACGATACGACCGAGATCGCCGCCGATCCGGTTCATCTGATGTACGTGCTGGAGCAATCAATCCGGCGCGATCAGATGCCAGCGGAGACCGAAAAGCGGTATCTTGAATTTATCAAGGGTGAACTGGCGCCACGTTACGCCGAATTCATCGGCAACGAGATCCAGAAAGCCTATCTGGAATCGTATCATGACTACGGCCAGAATCTGTTCGACCGCTACGTATCCTACGCCGACGCCTGGATCGAGGACATCGACTTCAAGGATGCAGACACCGGGCAGTTGCTCAACCGGGAACTGTTGAACCAAGAATTGACGAAAGTTGAAAAGCCCGCTGGCATCGCCAATCCGAAAGACTTCCGTAACGAAGTCGTAAAATTCTGCCTGCGTGCCCGTGCGAACAACAATGGCAAAAATCCGTCCTGGACCAGCTACGAAAAAATTCGCGACGTGATCGAACGCCGCATGTTCAGTCAGGTTGAAGAGTTGCTCCCCGTCATCAGCTTCGGATCGAAAAAAGACGGTGATACCGAGAAAAAACACACCGACTTCGTGGAGCGCATGACCGCCCGTGGTTACACCGAACGGCAAGTTCGGCGCCTCGTGGAGTGGTATATGCGCGTGAAACAGGCGGGCTGAGAATGCCCGCCGAACATCGCAGAGGTCTAACAGGCACACGATGCACATAGTTGACCGCCGCCTGAACCCAAGTGGCAAAAACCTGGCAAATCGCCAGCGCTTCATGCGCCGCGCCAAATCGCAGATACGCAAGGCGGTGCATGAAAGCGCGGGCAGCCGCAGCATTAAGGACGCCGACGAAGGCGGCGAAGTCGTTCTACCGGCGCAGGGGGTGCATGAGCCCTCGTTCCGCCGCAGCGGGTCCGGTGGTATCCGCGACCACCTGCTGCCCGGCAACAAGGAGTATATCGCCGGCGATACAATCCAACGCCCCCCCAGCGGTGGGGGTGGCAGCGGATCGGAAGGCAGCCCGGACGGGGAGGGTGAGGACGATTTCCGCTTCGCCCTGTCCCGCGAGGAGTTCGTCGATCTGTTCCTCGAAGATCTCGAACTGCCGGACCTGGCCAAGCGCCGGGTCGTGAACGCCGAAGCGCTGGTCTATCACCGTGCCGGTTACTCGGTCAGCGGGTCGCCCGCGAACCTGGCGCTGAACCGGACGGTGCGGAACAGTTTGTCCCGGCGCATCGCCCTGCACCGGCCGAAGCCGGAAGAGTTGCAGGCGTTGCGCGATCAGATCGAGGCCCTCGATCCGGACGACACCGTCAAACGCGTCGCGCTGGAGGAGGAACTCGCCCGCAAACAGCGCCGCACCGGGGTGATCCCGTATATCGATCCGCTGGACGTGCGGTACCGACGGTTCGAGGCGCATCCGAAACCGGTCGCCCAGGCCGTCATGTTCTGCCTGATGGATGTGTCCGGTTCGATGACCGAACACATGAAGGATCTGGCAAAGCGGTTTTACGTGCTGCTGTATATCTTCCTGAAGCGGCGGTACAAGAACGTCGAGGTGGTGTTCATCCGGCACACGCACCAGGCGTCGGAGGTCGATGAGGAAACCTTCTTCAACAGTCCCGAAACCGGCGGCACCGTGGTGTCCACCGCGCTGGACGAAATGAAGCGGGTGATCGACGAACGCTACAGCCCGGACAACTGGAACATCTACGCGGCGCAGGCGTCCGATGGCGACAACACCGCCAGTGATAACGACAAGACGGCGGCGCTGTTGACCAAGGTGCTGCTGCCGGCCTGCCAGTATTACGCGTACCTGGAGGTCGGGCGTGATTCGGAGCATTTTCCGCCCGGTTTCATCCGGCGTGACAGTGATCTGTGGCAGACCTACTCGACCATCATCCGCGCCGGCGCGCCGATGGCGATGCGCAAAGTCGGGCATCGGCGGGACATCTATCCGGTGTTCCGGGAATTGTTCGCGAAGAAAACCGGGGCGGAGGCCGCAGCCGAATGAGTAGCACCCTGATCCGAGCCGAACGGCCGTTGTTCGAAGGCGCTGACTGGGAGTTTGGTACGATCCAGCGCAGCTATGACGAGATCGAAAAAATCGCCCTGAAGGAAATGGGCCTCGAGGTCTACACCAACCAGATCGAGGTCATCGGCACCGAACAGATGCTGGATGCGTATTCCTCGATCGGCATGCCGCTGTTCTATAAGCATTGGTCGTTCGGCAAGCACTTCTCCCGCAACGAGGCGATGTATCGCCACGGCATGCAAGGGCTGGCGTACGAGATCGTCATCAATTCGAATCCATGCATCAGCTACATCATGGAAGAGAATACCGCCATGATGCAGACGCTTGTCATGGCGCACGCGGCGTTCGGGCATAACCACTTCTTCAAGAACAATTATTTGTTCCAGCAGTGGACCGATGCCAACGGCATCCTGGATTATCTCGAATTCGCCAAAGACTACATCATGTCATGCGAGGAACGCTATGGCGAGGCGCAGGTCGAACGCCTGCTGGATGCCGCCCACGCGTTGATGAGCCATGCGGTCCACAAATATCCTCGCAAACGGGCGGCCGATCTGCGATCCGAGGAAAAACGCGAACGCGAACGCCGCGAACACGATGAGAAAGTGTTCAACGATCTATGGCGCACCGTGCCGGGCAAGGAGAACGTCCGCCACGACCCGACAGCGACCGAACAGCGCAAGGCGTTGCTGGAACTGCCGCAGGAAAACATCCTGTATTTCATGGAAAAGAGTGCTCCCAGGCTGGCACCCTGGCAGCGCGAGGTCCTGCGGATCGTTCGCATCATCGCGCAGTATTTCTACCCGCAGTCGCAGACCAAGGTGATGAACGAGGGCTGCGCCACCTACAGCCACTACACGATCATGAACCGGCTGCACGAAAAGGGCCTGCTAACAGACGGCGCGATGGTGGAGTTCCTATCGTCGCACACCAACGTCGTGTTCCAGCCGGAGTTCGACGACCGCCGCTATTCCGGCATCAACCCCTACGCGCTGGGGTTCGCGATGATGCAGGATATCGAGCGTATCTGCACCCTGCCGACAGCCGAGGACCGTCAGTGGTTCCCCCACATCGCCGGCTGCAACGACCACATGAACGTGCTGCGCGACGTGTGGGCGAACTACCGGGACGAAAGCTTCATCCTGCAATACCTCAGCCCCAAACTGGTGCGGCATTTCGGTCTGTTCCACGTCATGGACGACGCGGATGAGCCGAACCTGCGGGTGGAGGCGATCCATGACGAACGTGGCTACCGCAAGATCAAGCAAGCCTTGGCCAAGCACTACGACGTATCCTGGACGTCCGCCGACATCCAGGTCGTCGACGTCAACCTGGCCGGCGACCGGCGTCTGATCCTGCATCATCGCGCGTTGAACCGCGTGCTGCTGGAAGAAAAGGACGCAAGGTTGGTGCTACAGCATCTGGCCGATCTATGGGGCTATGACGTGCTGATGAAGGAGATCGATCCGGGCACCGACGCCGTTCTGAAGGAGCATGCGGCATCGCCCAGGCCAGGGATCGTGCGGGTCGAGCCAGGGTAGCGCAGTAAATCTGCCATGGTCCGAGCGCCGGACCATGGCAGGCTTGCCGACCGCCGTTAATTCAGCCGCAAATCGATCAGGTGCTTCGGGTCGGCCTGTAGTTCCCCCTTTTCCACCCGCTTCACAATATCCGTCAGCGCGGCGTTTGCCGGCGTCGGCAGCCCGATTTCCTCGCCCTTGCGGGTGATAAAGCCGTTGAGGAAATCGATCTCCGTCCGGCGCCCCTTGACCATATCCTGACCCATCGACGGCCGATGCTCGCCGCCGCCGGCCTTGTTGACCTCTTCCAGCCGGTGCGCGTCATATTCGCGGATGGCGGCGGCGTCGCCCTCTCCCGCCCGCGCGATCACCTCGGGGTCGATATGGTGGACTTCCTCCAGCTCATATCCCAGCGCCTGCCCAACCCGGATCGCCTCGCTGCCGAGCCGCGCGCCGAACCGCCGCAGCGTGTCATTGCGCAGAATATCCTTGCTGATCAGGCCGGTGGAGGCGGACATGCCGTTCGCCATCGCATTGGTCACCAGCTTCGACCAGCGCTCGCCCCACAGGTTGGACGTCGCCACCGCGGAATCGGTCAGCGCCACCAAACGCCGCACTTCCTGCAACCGCTCGGTGATCCGGCCATGCACTTCCCCGGTGCGGAACACCGTGTGCTTGTCGCCGCTTTTGCCCGCGGCGCGACGGACGTGGCCCGGTTCGCACAGATCGACGGTGATGGAACTGGCGATGCAGCCCAGCACCTTGCCCCAACCCACAACGCCGGCGATGGTTTCCTCGTTCATGCAGTTTTGCAACGAAACCACGAAGCCGGCCGGTGCGAGATACTGGGAGATCATCACGGTCGCCCATTCGGTATCGTACGACTTCATGCACACGAAGGCGATGTCGAACGGTTTTTCCTTGGCCGCCTGTTGCAGTTCCGTCAGGTGCAGGGCGCGCACCGGCGTGGACCATTCCGGCACGTCGCGGATGTGCGAGACCTTCAGGCCCTTGGCCTTCATGGTTTCGACGTTGGCTGGCCAGGGATCGATGAAGGTGACGTCCTCACCAGCGCGCGCCATGTGCGCCCCGGCATAGGCGCCGACCGCGCCGGTGCCCATGATCGCGATTTTGTAGCCCATGTTTCGCTCCCGCTTTGGTGGCTGTTCGGTCGCAGTCTGCCGACACCCACGGGAAACGCAACTGGCGACACCGTAATCAGGCGTGCCCGCCCTCCAGATACGCCGCCCTGATTTCCGGACGCGCCAGCAGTTCGGCTCCGGTCCCGGCCATGGTGATCGCGCCGTTGACCAGCACATACCCCCGATGAGCCAGCCGCAGCGCCTGATAGGCGTTTTGCTCCACCAGCAGCACTGTCAGGCCCGTGGTGCGGTTCAGTTCCCTGATCGCACTGAAAATCAGCCGCACCACCAACGGCGCCAGCCCCAGCGACGGTTCATCCAGCAACAGCAATGTCGGCCGCGACATCAGTGCGCGTCCGATCGCCAGCATCTGTTGCTCGCCGCCGGACAAGGTGCCGCCGCGTTGCCCGATACGTTCCTTCAGCCGAGGAAACAGCGTGAACACCTGCTCCAGCAATCCGCCGATATCCGACGACCGGCCCGCGACTTCGGCGCCCATCAGCAGGTTTTCATGCACCGTCATACGGTTGAAGATGCGCCTTCCCTCGGGCGCCTGAGCGATCCCTCGGCGCATGATCTCATGCGTCGGCCAGTGCGTGATGTCCTGGTCCTCGTGAACGATCGTTCCAGACCGGGCGCGCGGGCTACCGCAGATCGTCATCATCAGGGTGGATTTGCCAGCCCCGTTGGCGCCGATCAACGTCACGATCTCGCCCTGCTCCACCGTCAGATCGATCCCGCGCAAGGCCTGGATCGCGCCATAGAACGCGGTGACGCCGGTCAGCGACAGCAGCGCGGTCATGCCGGCACCTCGTCCTCGTCGCCTTCACCCAGATAGGCGGCGATCACCGCCGGGTCGGCGCGGATTTCTGCGGGGGTGCCGTCGCTGATCTTCTTGCCGTGGTCGAGCACGACGATGTGGTCGGAGATGCGCATGACCACCCCCATGTCGTGCTCGATCAGCAGCAGCGAACAGCCGCCGTCACGGATGCGCAGCAGCAACTGGTTCAACTCCTCCGATTCCCGAGGGTTCAATCCCGCGGCTGGTTCGTCCAGACACAGCAACACCGGGTCGATGCACATGGCGCGAGCAATCTCCAGCCTGCGTTGCGCCCCGTACGGCAACGCACCGGCCGGGTCGTCGGCCCTGGCGGTCAGGCCGATCGCATCCAGCCAAAATCGCGCTTTCTCCATGCCGGCGGCTTCGGCGGCGCGGTACCGGCCCAGCCCCAGGATCGCCAGCACACCGAAGCCGGTGGCGGCCATTAGCGTGTTGTGCTGCGCCACCAGCAGGTTTTCCAGCACCGTCATGCCGGCGAACAAACGAATATTCTGGAACGTACGGGCGACCTTGGCGGTAGCGGCGATGCGGTGGCCTTGCATACGCTCCAGCGAAAATACCCCCGAATCCGCATGGGTCAGCGCGATGGTCCCGGAGCTCGGGCGGTAGAATCCGGTGATGCAGTTGAAGACGGTGGTTTTCCCGGCCCCGTTCGGCCCGATGACGGCGGTGATGTCGCCGGCCCGCGCCTGGAACGACAAATCGTCCACCGCCTTCAGGCCGCCGAAGCGCATGGTCAATCCGGAGACCGCCAGCACTAGCCGCGCCCCTGAGCCACAAGGTCGGGGGCAATCGCCTTAACCTTGGTCAGCGCCACGGTCGGCGTACGGCCCGATACCAGGCCGCGCGGTCGCAACACCATCATCACCACCAGCGCCAGACCGAAGATCAGCATCCGGTACAAAGGCAATTCGCTGGCGATGCCGGCAAAAACCGGGCTGTGCATCTGGTCGCCCAGGACGCTCAGCAGATCACGCAACGCTTCCAGTCCGCCGACCATGACGATGGCCGCCAGCGCAACACCCAGTTGGCTGCCCAGGCCGCCGAGGACGACGATCGCCAGCACCGTAGCGGATTCGATGAAGGTGAAGCTCTCGGGGCTGATGAACGCCTGGCGGGTGGCGAAGAACGCGCCGGCGAACCCGCCGAACATGGCGCCGATGCCGAACGCGGTCAGCTTGGTGTTGCGCACGTTGATGCCCAGCGAGCGACAGGCGACCTCGTCTTCGCGCAGGGCTTCCCATGCGCGCCCCAGCGGCATGCGGCGCAGGCGAAGCGACACCCAGTTGGTCAGCAGCGCCAACCCCAGGATCACGTAGTACAGGAAGATGATGCGCTGGATGACTTCCGGCTCGATATCGAAGAAGCCGCCGAAAGTCCCCGGACCGCCGTCCATGCTGAAGGCGAGGCCGAACAGCGTGGGGCGCGGGATGCCGGTAATGCCGTTGGGGCCGTTGGTCAGCGAGGTCCAGTTGATCAGCACGATGCGGATGATCTCGCCGAACGCCAGTGTCACGATCGCCAGGTAGTCGCCGCGCAGCCGCAGGACGGGGAAGCCGAGCATGACTCCCCACAGCGCGGCGAGGATGCCGGCCATCGGCAGGCAGGTCCAGAAGCCAAGACCGAAAGTCGTTGCCAACAACGCATAGGAGTAAGCGCCGACCGCGTAGAACGCGACGTAGCCAAGGTCGAGCAATCCGGCCAGTCCGACCACGATGTTCAGGCCCCAGCCGAGCATGATGTAGGTCAGCACCAGCGTCCCTAGGTCGATGTAGTAGCGTGATCCGCTGAACGGTAGCGCGACGGCCGCGATCAGCAGCAATGGCGTGATGTATTTACCCGACCGAACCAGGCGTTCCGCGATCGGCCGGTTTGTCGCCCGCCGGGGGCGGCCTCGCCAGGACAGGATCAGCAGGCGGCCGACGAAGACCAGTCCGACCACGACGGCCGTTGCGATCGGGCGCGCATGCAACGACAGGCCGCCGTCGCCACTCGTGGTGACAAGGCCGACCATTGGGCCGAATAGCCCAAGCGCGACGACGGCCGAGAGGAAGGCGTCGCGCAGCGCGGTCATACCTTCTCGACCTCGGCGCGCCCGAGCAGGCCGGTCGGCCTGAAGATCAGCACGATGATCAGGATCGAAAACGACGCGACATCCTTGTATTCGATGCTGAAATACGCCGACCAGAACACTTCGATCAGGCCGATCAGCAGTCCGCCGAGAACCGCGCCCGGCAGGCTGCCGATGCCGCCCAGCACCGCCGCGGTGAACGCTTTCACCCCGGCGATGAAGCCGATGTAGAAGTCGATCACGCCATAATACAGCAGGAACATGAAGCCCGCGACGGCGGCCAGGGCGGCGCCGATCACGAAGGTCAGGCTGATCGTCCGGTCGGTGTCGATCCCCAGCAGGCTCGCCATTTTCAGGTCCTGCTCACAGGCCCGCATGGTTCGTCCGAGCGGAGTCTTGGTCACCAGCCAGGTGAACAGGCCGAGGATCGTCAGGGTGATCACCACGATGGCGATCTGCATCCAGGACAACTGCACCGCGAAGCCGCCCCGATCCATCAGTTGGATGCCGCCGGGGAGGATCGCGTCCATTGGTTTGACTCGCGCGCCCTGGCTGACCTGGACGAAGTTTTGCAGGGTGATCGACATGCCGATGGCGCTGATCAGCGGCGCGAGGCGGAAGGATCCCCTGAGCGGGCGGTAGGCGACCCGTTCGACGGTCCAGCCATACAGGGCGGCGATGCCGGCGGCGAACAACAGGGTCAGCGCCAGGGCCAGCGGGACCGAGGTGATGCCCAACGCGGACAGGCCGAGCAGCGCGATCAGGGAGAGGAACGATCCGACCATGAAGACGTCGCCATGCGCGAAGTTGATCATGCCGATGATGCCGTAAACCATGGTGTAGCCCACGGCGATCAGGCCGTAGATCATGCCGAGCGTGACGCCGTTGATGAGTTGTTGCAGGGCGTAGGCCAATCGCGCTCCGAGTCCGGTGACGGACCCGATGCAACCATGCGGGACGCGTCGGACGCAAGGGTGGTCAAATGGCGCCGATGGCCTCGGCGATCTGGCGGCGGATACGGCGGAGTTGCTGGTCGGTGATCCGTGATGCTGTCGTCCGCATGCGCTTGACCGAGGCGGCGGTCACCAGCGGAGCGAGGGCGAAGCATCGCTTGGTGCAGCCGTTCTCCGGGGTGGGATCGATGGTTACGGACAAGCTGGCAAGGGCCAAGCGGGCATCGTCGGTCAGTGGCACCACGATGACGTTCGGATGCTCGGCGTCGAAAAGAAGGTCGTTTTCAACGACGACGGCCGGCCGGACCTTGTTGGGTTCTTTTGGCAAACTATCGCCACGCCAATCGACGATGACGATGGAGCCGGCAACGAACCGTGGCACCTACGGTCCGCCGCCCCAGTCTTCCATAAACGCGCGCGCTTCCGGATTTTCGGCGATATAGCGAGCGACCGCGGCGCTCTCGGCCCGGATACGTTCGCGGCGGGCTTCATGTGCGGCGGCGGATGCCAACTGGCGCAGCAGCGTCGCAAGGCCGATCCCTTGGGTCTTGGCCTCGGTTTCCAGGGTTTCTCGGACGTCGGGGTCCAGGCGGACGGAAATGGGGGCGTTCATCTCAGATACCTCAATAGCTGGCTTCAATGTAGTCTGCTCAGGTAGTACTTTCCAGTCCTATACCCCCACCTGGATCTCCCGCCGCCTTTAGCCTACCCATATCCGCAATCAACCCGTGAGAGGCCCACCATGCACTACCAGCTTTACGCCTTCTGGCGCAGTTCGGCGGCCTACCGCGTGCGGGTGGCGCTCGCCCTGAAGGGCCTCACAGCCGAGGAACACACCATCGACCTCGATGCCGGCGATCAGCGCACCGAGGGCTACCTCAAGATCAACCCCCTGGGCGTCGTCCCGGCGCTGATCGTCCCCGGCCATCCGCCGATCAGCCAGTCGCTGGCGATCCTGGAATACCTCAACGAAACAACTCCCAACCCCCCACTACTGCCCCCCGATCCGCTCGGCCGAGCACGGGTGCGCTCCATCGCCTCCAGTCTGGCGGCGGACACGCACCCGCTGCTGGTGCCCAGAATCAGAAAGTATCTGACGAAAACGGGCGGTTTCGACGACGCGGCCTGGCGGGCCTGGCAGATCCACTGGTTCACCACCGGGTTGCAGGCCTTGGAAAAACGCCTGGTGACTGAACCCGGCACCGGCAGCTATTGCCATGGCGACTCGATCACCATCGCCGACATCCTGCTGGCCAGCGTCGTCGCGGTGATGCGCGTGTTCAAGGTCCCCATCTCCGACATCCCGACGGTCGAGCGCATCATGGCGTTGTGCGAAACCCACGAAGCCTTCGCAAAGGCAAACCCGTTAAGGCAGGAAGGTGCGCCAACACTCTAACGCCGATTATGTCGATTTATCCGCCTCGAACAGCGCCATCAATTCCTCGGTTGCCTGCTGGGTACTTTGGATAAGCTGCTGTTCGTCACGATAGATCGCGTGCGCTTCCAGCAGCGCCCGCTCGTCATGGTCACGGAACAAGGCAACGGAATGCGCGGCGTCCTCGGGCGCAATCCCCAACGCCATCAACGTTTCTTCGGCCAGTTTCAGGCTGGAGTGGAACGTGTCGCGCACCAACCCATCGACGCCCCGGTCCATCAACAGATACGCGTGCCGCCGGTTACGCGCCCGCGCCATGATCTTCAGGTGGGGAAAATTGCGCCGAACCACTTCAACGACCCGCAGCACGTCTTCCATGTGGTCCAATGCGACGATCAACACCTTCGCCTGTTCGGCCCCGGCGGCGCGCAGCAGGTCGGGGCGGGTGGGATCGCCGAAATACACCTTGTTGCCGAAACGGCGGACGACATCGACCTGACCCGGGTCCCGCTCGAGCGCCGTAAACGCGATCCCACGCATGCGTAACACGCGGCCGATGATCTGACCGAAACGCCCAAAACCGCAGATGATCACGGGCGCATCCGCCGCCTCGATCGTATCGAAATCCGGCACCGGTTCGGCTTCCAGTCGCGGGATCAAAAATCGTTCCGACAGCGCGAACAACACCGGGGTCGCCGCCATCGAAACCGCCGCGACAAGCGTCGCCATCGCCGCACTGTCTGGGGCCAACGCACCCACCGCGACCGCGGCGCCAAACAGCACGAAGCTGAACTCGCTGGCCTGCGGCAGCGCCAGGCTGAACCGCACCGCGTTCGGCAGGCTTTGCCGCGTTAATAATGCCAAAATGAAACAAACAACACTTTTTGCCAGCAGCAGCGCGGCCGTGGCGTCCGCCAGCATCGCGGGATGGAGCCGGCCAAGGCTCAAATCCGCCGACATGCCGACGGAGATGAAGAAGAACCCCAGTAACAGGCCCTCGAACGGCGCGATGTCGGCTTGTAGTTCGTGCCGGTATTCGGACTCGGACAACAGCACACCGGCCATGAAGGCGCCAAGCGACATCGATAGGCCCGCGAGGTTGGCGATATAGGCGGTCCCCGCGACAATCAGCAGCGAGGCGGTGGTAAACAGCTCCGGCGTACGGGCGCCGCCGAGGGTTCGGATCAGCGGCGGAATGACAAACCGGCCGCCGATCAGGATCACCGCGACCGCGGCGGCGCCAATCGCGACATCATGCCAGGGAACGTGGTTGGGCGTGGCGTGTTCGGCCAGCAGCGGCACCAGGGCGACCAGCGGGATAAAGGCCAGATCCTGAAACAGCAGCACGGCGAAGCCATCGCGTCCGGCCACGCTTTGCAGCAGGTTCGCTTCGGCGAACATCGGCAGCACGATGGCGGTGGACGACATCGCCAGCCCGGCGCCCAATACAAAGCTGCCGGGCCAGGCCACGCCGGTCGCATGGGCCAGCGCCGCGACCACCGATCCAGTAACGATCAACTGCAACGGTCCCAGAACAAAGACCGCCCCGCGCATCACCCAAAGCCGGCGCGGGCGCAGTTCAAGCCCGATCAAGAACAGCAGCATGACGACACCAAGCGAGGCAATGTTGGCGATCTGGTCTATGTCGTTGACGAGACGCAGGCCGGAGGGGCCGATGACGACTCCCGCCAGCAGGTAACCCAGCACGCTGCCGAGACCGAAAAATCGTGTCAGCGGCACCGCGATCGTCGCGGCGGCGAGCAGGGCGACGAGGGTTGCCAGCATCAGTAACCGCGCACGATGTCGAACTGGTTGGGCAACGGACGGCCAGCGGCGAAGGCGCGCAGGTTGTCGAGAAAAATGTCCAGGCTGTGCGGGTTGTAGGTCGCGGGATCGTCGGCCGAGGTATGCGGGCTGATGATCAGGTTTGGCGTGGACCACAGCCGGTGATCGGGCGGGATGGGTTCGGGGGTGAACACGTCCAGCACGGCGCCTGACAGGTGGCCATTGTCCAGCAGGTCGCACAGGGCGTCCTGGTCCAGCAGCTCGCCGCGGCCGATATTGACGATGCCGGCGCCGGACGGCAGCGCTTCCAGACGACGCCGGGTCATCATTCCGCGTGTGGCATCGGTCAGTGGGCAAGCCAGGACGAGGAATTCCGTCTGTGGCAGCACGTCGTCGAGCGCGCCGGTGCCGATCACGAGGGCGCAGGACGGATGCGGTGCGGGGTTGGCGCGGACTCCGGTAACGCGCATGCCGAAGCGGGCGGCGTGGCCGGCAGTGGCACCACCCAGCGTGCCGAGACCGACGACCGTCAGGGCGCGTCCGGCCAGCACGGAACCCCAGAGCTTGCGCCACACGCCGCGCCGCTGGTGGGTCACCATGGCAGGCACTCGGTTGGCCAGCATCAGGATGGACATGATGGCGAATTCGCCGGATTTGGCCGCATGGGTGCCGCGGTTGTTTAGCAGGACGACGCCAGGGGGCAGCCAGGTGAACGGGGCCAG
>Ga0075030_100001463_pt1 | contig 21246 bp, 21 predicted proteins | sample LitLauG_LLR_2012_FD_71393 | JGI IMG/M metagenome (GOLD analysis project Ga0075030, IMG submission 71393) | Freshwater sediment microbial communities from Pennsylvania, USA - Little Laurel Run_MetaG_LLR_2012 | ecosystem: Environmental > Aquatic > Freshwater > Creek > Sediment | place: USA...
CTGGGTCGACGTCGTCACGCCGATCGACTGGTTGAGCGTCAGGATGTCCTGGTTGCGCTGGTCCAGCAGCGAATTGGGCGTCGCGCCGCTGGCCGAGGCCAGGCTGATCTGGCTGTTGAGGTTGGCGATCTGCGCCACCGTCGAGTTTACCGTGCTGATCTGCTGGCCGATCTGCGCGTCGGCACCCTGGCCCATGAGCTGCAGCTGTGACTGGACATCGTTGAACTGGCTGGCCATCTGCTGCGCGGACGACAGCACCGTCTGGCGGGTGGCCGCGCTGCCCGGTTGCGCGGACAGGTTCTGCACCTGCGTGAAGAAGTTGTCGATGGCCGACCCCAGGCCGCTCGACGCATTGGCGAACAGGCCGTTGATCTGGCTGGTCAGCTGCGCCATGGTATCGGCGCTGCTGGCCTGGCCCTGCGCAAGATTCGTCTGTGCCGCCAGGAAGTCGCTGTAGACGCGCGAGACGTCGGCCACGGCGACGCCGGTACCGATGTAGTTGCTGCCGCTATTGGTCTGGATCTGCGGGACGAAGCTGGTGATCTCGCGCGAGTACCCCGGCGTATTGACGTTGGCGATGTTGTTGCCGGTCGTGCGCAGCGCCGTATAGGCAGCATCCAGTGCGCTCGAGCCGATCGAAAGCAGTCCGGTGGTCATGTCGTTCCCTCACTACCGCGTTACAGTTTTACGGCAGTTGCCGCGGGATCTTGAGTACCGGATACGGGTTCATCGGCTCCCCCGGACGGCGGCTGCAGCACGCAGTTGGTTCAGGACATTGCCGGGCGCCGCAGCTGCCGGGACGCCATTGCCGGCCGGGGACCTGGGCGCCGACATCCGCGGCGCAACGGCGGTGCCGGCCATGACGGCACCGGCGGCGGCCGCAGCGGCCGCGGGGATGGCCGCCGCATTGCTCGTGGCGGCCGGCGTCGACAGGTTACGGCTGAGCTGGCGGGCGATCACGTCGGCGAGGCCAGTGCCCCCGGCGGCGATCTTCTGCGCGAGCTGATCGTCGAGCATGCTCGTATAGGTCTGCTGTTCGTTGGAGTCGAGCATGCCGGACTTGGGCGTGGCCTCGCGCATGCTCTTGAGAACCATCTGCATGAACAGCGCCTCGAACTGCGTGGCAACCTGCCTGACGGCCTTGGCCGGATCCTGGTTGGCGACGCTGCGCAGCTTGTCGAGCGAGCGCGCGTCCGCCGCCAGCCCGTCGAGGGCCGCCCCGGTCTGCGCGCTCAGCGGCGAGGTGGCCACGGCTGCTCCGTCAGATCACTTCGAGCTCGGCGCGCAGTGCGCCCGAGGCCTTGAGTGCCTGCAGGATGGCCACCAGGTCGCCGGGGTTCGCTCCCAGGGCGTTGAGGGCCTTGACGAGATCGGCCAGGTTGGTGGCCGCCGGCAAGCGCATCAAGGCGCCGCCTTCCTGCTTGACGGTGATGTCGGTCTTCTCGGTCACCGTGGTCTGGCCGCTCGACAGCGGCCCCGGCTGCGACACGACCGGCGTGGAGGTTATGGTGACCGACAGGTTGCCGTGCGCCACCGCCGCCGGCTCCAGGGTCACGGTCCGGTTCATGACGATGGATCCCGTCCGGGCGTTGATGACGACCCGGGCCGCCGGATCGAGCATGGTCACGTCGATGCCTTCGAGTTCGCCGACGAAGCGCACCCGGTCGTTGGCCAGCGGCGGAACCCGGACCTCGATCACGCGCCCGTCGCGCGCCGAGGCCGTGCCTGCGCCCAGCTTGGCATTGATGGCGTCGGTGACCGCGCCGGCGGTTGCGAAATCGCTGTTGCGCAGCTCGAGGAGAATCCGATCGCCGGTCTGGAAAGGACTGGGTATGCCGCGCTCGACGGTGGCGCCGTCGGGCACACGGCCGGCGGCAAGATGGTTGATCTGTACCTTGGAGCCGCCCTGCGACGCACCTGCCCCGCCCACCAGGATGTTGCCCTGGGCCACGGCATAGGTGAGGCCGTCGGCACCTTTGAGCGGAGTCATGAGCAGCGTTCCGCCGCGCAGGCTCTTGGCGTTGCCCAGCGAGGACACGGTCACGTCGAGCGGCTGCCCCGGCTGGGCAAAGGGCGGCAGCACCGCCGTGACCATCACGGCCGCGACGTTGCGCAACTGCGGATTGGTGCCCGCCGGCAGGGTGATGCCCAGCTGCGTCAGCATGGTTTCCAGGCTCTGGACGGTGAAGGGCGTCTGGGTCGTCTGGTCGCCGCTGCCATCGAGGCCGACGACCAGGCCGTAGCCGATCAGGGCGTTGGAGCGCACGCCCTGGATTGCGGCAAGATCGCGCACATGCTCCGCGCGGGCGGGCGCAAACGCGGCAAATCCGAGGATCAGCGCGAGGGCGGCGCCGGGCAAGGCGGACCGGGCGGCGCGCAGTCCCATCAAGGTTCTTGACATTGCGACAGCCCGCATCAGAAAGGCGACCAGGAATTGAAGACGCGCCCCAGCCAGCCCTGGGTCTGCGCCTCCTCGATGTAACCGCCGCCGCGGTAGTCGAGGCGCACGTCGGCGATCTGCGTGGAGCTGATGACGTTGCCGGGCTGGATGAAGGCCGGGTCTATCACGCCGCTCAAGCGCAGCGTCTCCGAGTTCTGCCGGATGCCGATCTGCTTCTCCCCGGCGATGACCAGGTTGCCGTTGGCCAGCACTTCGATGACAGTGACGCTGATCGTGCCGGTGAAAAGGCCGGTCGATGCCGTCTGGCCGGTGCCGTTGTAGATATTGTCACCGGAGGCCGTCAGGTTCACGCCGTTGATCCCGTGTCCGAGCAGTCCCGTGACCTTGGGAATGGCCACCGTCGCACCGGTCTTCTTCTCCGTGGACGAATTGGCCGTCTGGCTGGCATTGAGATTCTCGTTGATCTGTATGGTCAGCAGATCGCCCACCGCACGCGGCTTGCGGTCCTCGAACAGAAAGACGTTGTTGTTGGCGCGGAAGATTCCTCCGGTCGGCGCGGCGGCCAGCGGATCGTAGGGTTGCGGGCGGGCGGTCGTTGGCGCGTTCATGGCAACGGGCACGCGCGGCGCGGAGCAGGCGGACACGAGTGCCGCCAGGAGGACGGTCATTGCGCCGGCACTGCAGCAGGCAATACGTCGGCCGTACGTGTGCAGATTCATTCGGATCCTAGAGTTCACTTATCTTGCTGAGCATCTGGTCCGCGGTCTGGATCGCCTTCGAATTCATCTCGTAGGCGCGCTGGGTCTGGATCATGTTGACCAGCTCCGACACCACGTTGACATTGCTGGTCTCGATGAATCCCTGCTGCAGCGTGCCCAATCCATTGGTGCCCGGCGTATTGGCGCTGGGTGTTCCTGAGGCCCCGGTCTCGACGTACAGGTTCTGGCCCTTGGATTCGAGGCCGGCCGGATTGATGAAGTTGGCCAGCTGGAGCGTGCCCACTGTCTGCGGCGTGGCCTTGCCCTGCACCATCACTGTCACGGTGCCGTCCTGACCCACCGTGACCGTCTGGGCGGCGGCGGGGATATTGATCGCCGGCGTGACGGGAAAGCCGGAATTGGTCACCAGCGCACCGGTCGCGTCCGCGTGAAACGAACCGTCGCGGGTATAGGCCGTCGTGCCGTCGGGCATCTGCACCTGGAAGAATCCCTGGCCGTTGATGGCAAAGTCGAACTGGTTGCTGGTCTGCTGCAGGTTGCCCTGGTCGAACATCGTCTCGGTCGCAACGGGCATCACGCCGGTGCCGATCTGCAAACCCGTGGGCAGTTGCGTCTGCTGTGAGGAATTGGCGCCTGCCTGGCGCAGGTTCTGGTAGAGCAGATCCTCGAAGGCGACGCGCGAGCGCTTGAAGCCCGTGGTGCCGACGTTGGCAAGGTTGTTGGATATGACGTCCAGCTGAGTCTGCTGGGCGTCCATACCGGTCTTTGCGATCCACAGGCTTCTGATCATGCTCTACTCCTTCGCCAACGCCGGGCAAGACCCGGACCGCCGTTAATTCATGCGGGAACACCCGTGCGCAACGCGCCCGGTCAGGCTCCCAGTACCGTTCCGGCCTTCTGCTCGTTCTGCTCGGCCGTGGTCAACATCTTCATCTGCAGTTCGAACTGCCGCGCCGCACCGATCATCCCGACCATGGACTCGACGACGTTGACATTGCTGCCCTCCAGCGTTCCGCTGGCGACCTTGACCGTGGGGTCGGCGTCCGCAGGATCGCCACTTTTCTGCCGGAACATGCCGTCCAGGCCCTTGGTCATGTCGGCGGCCGGCGGGTTGACCAGCTTGAGCTGGCCAAGGTTGGTGGGCAGCTTGGAGCTGGCGGTCTTGGCCGATATGGTTCCGTCGGCCGCAATCACCACCGTCTGGGCGTCCGCCGGCATATTGATCGGCCCGCCCGTGCCCTGCACCTGCATGCCGTTGGCAAGCTGCAGCGTACCGTCCGGTCCAACCTGCAGGCTGCCATTGCGCGTGTAGGCCTCGGTCCCGTCGCTGCCCTGAACCGCGAGCCAGCCCTGCCCCTGCACTGCCACGTCCAGGTTGCGGCTCGTGGCGATCATCGGGCCCTGGGAAAAATCGGCGCCGGTTGTGGTCTCGACGGTGAAGACGCGCGTTCCCGCCGCCTGGCCGGTCGTGGGAACGGCACGCAGACCGACGGTATCGGCGCGAAACCCGGTGGTGCTCGCGTTGGCCAGGTTGTGCGCGAGCGTGGCCTGCCGCTCCAGCAGGTACTTGGCCCCCGTCATTGCCGTGTAGATAAGGCGATCCACTAGCGCGCTCCCGGTTGTCCCACGGCCTTGTGGCTATTTGCCGGACGACCTGCCATCAACGCAGGTTCATCAGGGTCTGCTGGACCTGATCCTCGGTCTTCACGGTTTCGGAATTGGCCTGGTAGACGCGCTGGGCGGTGATCATGTTCACGAGCTCGGTTGTCAGATCGACGGTGGAGCTCTCGAGGGCGCCCGACTGCACGGAGCCCATGGAGCCCGATCCGGGCGCGCCCACCACGGGAGCGCCCGACGCCAGGCTAGCGGCGAACTCGTTGCCGCCCTGGGCGATCAGGCCTTGCGGATTCGTAAAACTTGCCAGGACGATCTGTCCCTGGGCCCGCGTCTGGCCGTTCGTGTAGCGGCCGGAAATGACACCGTCATTGCCAATTGAAAAGCCCGCCAGCTGTCCGGTCCCATAGCCGTCCTGGGTGTTCGCGCTGACCGCAAAGGGAACGCCGAATTGCGTGTTTGATGCATTCGGAAACGACAGCGTAAAGGTCAGGTTCGGCAGGGGAACGGTCGCGGCAGTATTGACCGGAACGTTCAGGGTCGCGCTGGCCGGCGTCGTGGTGAGCGCTCCCGACGTATTGAAGGCCAGCGACAATACCTTGGCCCCGCCGTTGAGAGGCAAGGTGTCGCCAGTAGCGTAGACATCCCACGCGTCGTTGGCGGTCTTCACGAAATACGTCGACACCGTGTGCGAATTGCCCTGCGAGTCGTAAACGGTGAGCGACGTGGAGGAGTTGTAAGTCGTGGGGTCACCGGCAACGAACGGCGTGTTCTGCGGCAGGGTGGCGCCCGCATTCAGGTTCAAGGAAAGGCTGGCGGTCTTGGTAGCCGACGGCGGCACCGGCGCCTGTGACAATTGCAGGGGCACGGGCGGCGCCGAGGTTATCGTTCCGGTGGCACTGGCCGGATACCCGGTGACCTGGGCACCTCCGGTATTGACGATGAAGCCGTTGGCGTCGAGGGAGAACTGCCCGTCGCGCGAGTAGCTCGTCACGCCGTTCTTGACTTCGCGGAAGAAGCCGCCGCCGTTGATGGCCACGTCAAGCGGGTTGCCCGTGGTGGTGATATTGCCCTGGGTGAACTGCGGCGCGATCGCCGCCACCGCCGTGCCGATTCCGATCTGGGTTGCGGTGGCGCCGCCCAGCGAAGCGGCGTAGACGTCCGCGAATTCCGCGCGCACGTCCTTGAAGCCGATGGTCGACGCGTTGGCGATGTTGTTGCCGATCGTATCGAGATTCTGCGACGCTGCGGTAAGACCCGACAATGCTTGTTCGAAACCCATGTTGTTCTCCTGTTCCTTCTTCCGGTGACTGCTGGCAATTACCTTGCTTGGATGCCGCGCGGGGCGGCGATTTGCGTATCGTTGCGTGCGTATCGTTGTGTCAGATGATCTGTTCTATTGCGCTGTAGGGAACCTGGCTGCCGTTGCCCAGCATCAGCTGCGTGGAGCCGTCGGCCTGCGGCACCGCGCCGACAACCGGCTGCGCGTTGTAGGCGGTCGCGGCGACGTTTCCTGCGCTCGACTTGGCCGCAACGGAAAAGCTGTACGTTCCGGCCGCGGCGGTTGCGCCCGTGTCGGTCTGCCCGTTCCACGTGAAATCCTGGAAACCGGCGCTTTGCGCGCCCAGTTGCAGGGTGCGCACGGCGCTGCCCGAGGCGTCCTTCACGGTGACGGTGACGCTGCTCGCCGCGCTGCCCAGGCTGAAGCCGCCGACGGCGCTGAAGCCGGTGGCCGACGAGGTGTTTGCCGACAGCGGCAAAGACGATCCGGCGACCATGACCGAGTGCCCGGTAAGCTGCGCCGACTGTATCGCCGCGCTCTGCTGCAGCTGGGACATCAGTCCGGTCACGCTGGTGTTGAGGTTGTTGATGCCCGTCACCGTGCTGATCTGCGCCAGTTCCGACGTCATCTGGGTGCTGTCGGTGGGGTTCAGGGGATCCTGGTTGTTCATCTGCGCGACCAGCAGCTGCAGGAAGGTCGACTGCAGATTGGTCGAGCTGCTGGCACCGCTGGCGCCGCTTCCCGATACGGCGCTCGCCGCGGTGCTGGTGGCACTGTTGGCCAGGATGCTGGCATAGGGGTTGCTGGTTACCGAGCTGACCGTCATTTCTGCATACTCCTCATGCGCCCATCTGCAGAACCTTCTGCAGCAGGCTCTTGGCCGTGTTCATCACGTCGACGTTGGTCTGGTAGCCCCGCGAGGCGGAAATCATGTTGACCATCTCCTCGACCGGATTGACGTTGGGCAGCGTTACGAAGCCGTCGGAATCGGCCGCCGGGTTCTGCGGGTCGTGCACCTTGCGGGGCGCCGACTGGTCTTCGACGACCGACGAGACGCTGACGCCGGCCGAGGCCGGGTCGCCGCCCATCATCTGCGTCTGGAAAACGACCTGACGCGCCTTGTATGGCTGTCCGTCCGGGCCGGCCACCGACTCGGCATTGGCCAGGTTGCTGGCGACCACGTTTAGGCGCTGGCTCTGCGCCGAAATGGCCGAAGCGGAAACGTCAAAGACCTTGAAGAGTGACATGGCGGCGCCTTGCTCCTGTCTACTGACCGTTGATCGCGGTGGTCATCGTCTTGATCTGGCCGTTGAGAAAGCGCAGCGTTGCTTCGTAACGCACCGAATTCTCGGCAAAGTTGGCCCGTTCCACGTCCAGGTCCACCGTGTTCCCGTCCACCGAGTTCTGCAGAGGTGCGCGGTACAACAGCGGGGGATTTGCGCCGACCGCCGATGGGGTCGTCATGTGACCGGGCCGGGTCACGGCTACGGCTACGGCCGTACCGGCGCCGCGTGCGGCGCCGCTGCCGGCAGTCGCAGCCGCCAGCGCCTGCTGGAAATTGAAATCGCGGGCCTTGTAATTGGGCGTGTCGGCGTTGGCTATATTGGAGGCGAGCACGCGCCCGCGCTCGGCCTGCAGTTGCAGCGCCTGTGCCTGGAAATCCATCGAACCGATGCCGCCGATGCTCATGTTGGATCCTCGCGGGGCGGATTGCCCCTAAAGTTTTTCTCCGTCCTGCCGATTATTGATTCGGGGACCAATGTCGATCGGGCGATAAGCTCCGAGGCCGTGCGCCTTACCCGGCGATCGTCTGGCCTTGCCTGGCATACGCTAGCGTTCATGAAACCCAGGCATCCCATTCTTTTTCTTCTGTGCGCCGTCATGCCGGCGCTGGGCTTTGGCCAGTCGGTGCAAGTGGCGCCGGCGCCGGGCACGGCTCCAGCGGCGGCCCAGGCTGCGCCGCCCGCGGCCATCGGACCGGCGGGTGCTGCCGAGGAGATCCGCCGCTTCGTCTCCGCCGAAGTGTCCCGGTCCCAGCCGGGACTGCGCGCGGAAATAACCGTCGGCGAGATCGATCCGCGGCTGCGGCTGGCCGCATGCGAGCAGACCGAGGTCTTCCTGCGGCCCGGCGGGCGCCTTTGGGGGCGCAGCTTCGTCGGTTACCGTTGCCGGCAGCGTCCCGGCTGGTCGATCTCCGTTCCCGTCACCGTGCGCCTCTATGGTCCTGCCCTGGTTGCCGCCCAGTCGCTGCCGGCGCTGCAGACGATATCGGCCAGCGCCCTGCGCCAGGAAGAGGTCGAGGTCACGCGCGAACCCGGCGGCGTGGTGGTCGACGTCGCCCAGCTCGAGGATCGGATCTGCACGCGCGGCCTCGAACCGGGCCAGCCGATACCCCTGAATGCATTGCGCGCAGTGCCCGCCGTGGGACAGGGCGACGCGGTCAAGCTCGTTGGTTTCGGCAGCGGTTTCGCGATCAGCACCGATGGCGTTGCCATGTCAACGGCCGCTGCCGGTGAAAGCGTACGGGTCCGCGTCGAATCGGGGCGGACGGTTTCGGGCGTGGCGCGGCGCGGCCGTATCGTCGAGGTGGCCTTCTAATGGCCGGCGATCCTTGTCGCACCGTTGCACAATTCACGGTACCCTCGGTTGCACGCTGCCGGGCGCGCGTTGGCATTGGTGCAGATGACACCCATTCAGAACCCGGAAAATTGCATGGTCGGGCTCAAGTTTGCCCGCCAAAGACCGATTCGATGGCAGAATGAATGAATGCTTCTGGAGGTCGTAGCGATGAAGATCACAAACAACCCGCCGGCAGGAAAACCGCTGGCACCTGCGGGCCCCACGCGCTCGGGGAGCACCGGCCGTCAGACTTCGGCAGCGGGTTCCGGGTCGACATCGACAGACGCCGCAACGCGGCTGAGCCAGCTCGAGGCGCAGTACTCACCTTCGGACTTCAGCGCGGCCAAGGTCAACGAAATCAGTTCTGCCATTGCAGCCGGACGCTATCAGGTCAATGCCGGCGCAGTTGCCGACAAGCTCCTGGCCAGCACCGAGGCGCTGGGCCGCAAGTCGAGCAGCAACTGAACGCCGGCCGCGGCACGCGCCGCCCGCCCGGACGTTCAATCTGCCACCTCGTACCGCCGTTGCTACCATGACCGCCGCGACACGACCGGCCGGCGACGCCGCCGGCACCCTGGACGCGCTGGTCCAGTGCCTCGAGGATGAATACAGCGCGCTGCTCGACGAGGACTTCGAGCGGCTCGAAGGGGTGCTCGCGCGCAAGCAGCTGCTGCTGGAGCGCTTGGCTGCACTGCCGTCGGCGGCGGTCGGCGCGCCCCAGGGCGACCCCGCCCGTGCCGGCGCCAAGGCGCGCCTGTCGCTGCGGCGTGTCCGCAAGCTCAACGAGCGCAATGCCCAGGTACTGGCGCCGCGTGCCGCGGGCAATCGCGCACGTCTGCAGTTCCTGCAATCGGCTCTGGGACGGGGCGCGCTCTATGGCGCCGACGGATCGGTCAGTGCTGCCGCAACCGTAGGCGCGAGCGGCCGCAGCGCCTGAGAGCGACGGGGCGGCCCGCCGGCCCCGCCCCATACTTTCCACTGCAATCGCGTGCCACGCGGCGCGCCGGCAATGCGGTCCACGGCAGCGTGCGCGCCGGCCCTTCACTATCTGCCCTGCCAATGAAAACACGCCCCGCAGGGCGTGCTTTACCATTTCGCCGCCAGCGGGCTGGCGGCGAGGCGGCCCTAGAACTCTTCCCAATCGTCCGTCTTGCCGGCGGGCGGCTCGGGCGCCGACGGGCCCGAGCGGGCCGGACCCGCGGGCTTGCGCGCGGGCACAGCCCTGGCAGATGCCACTGGCGGCGCCGGGGCGGCGGCCGGCGGGCCGCCGGCTGAAGGTGGCGGCGCAGACAAATGCGGCTTGGCGGGCACGACGGCAATCCGATCGCGCGATGTCGCCACCGCCTTGGCGATGACCTTGCGCGATTCCTGCTGGCCCAGCTTGAAGATGGCGACTGCTTGAGCAAGCTGGCCGGCCTGTTCGCGAAGGCTGGACGCAGCCGCGGCGCTTTGCTCGACCAATGCCGCGTTCTGCTGCGTCATCTGGTCGAGCTGGTTGACCGCGTTGTTCACAAGTCCGATTCCCGAGTTCTGCTCGAGGGTTGCCGATGCGATCTCGCCCAGCAGGTCAGTGACGCGCCGTACCTGGGTCACCAGGTCCTTCATGGTCTTGCCGGCCTCCGTGACCTGCCGCGATCCGCTTTCCACCTTCTCGACAGAGTCGGCGATCAGGCTCTTGATCTCGCGGGCCGCCTGGGCGCTGCGCTGGGCCAGGTTGCGGACTTCGCCCGCGACTACGGCAAAGCCCCGGCCCTGCTCGCCGGCCCGGGCCGCCTCGACCGCGGCATTGAGCGCGAGAATGTTCGTCTGGAAGGCGATGCCATCGATGACGCCGATGATCTCGGCGATCTTGCGGCTGCTGTCCTGGATCTGCCCCATGGTGTCGACCACCTGCCCGACCGCCTGGCCGCCGCGCCCGGCCACTTCCGATGCGGCAGCGGCAAGCTGGTTGGCCTGGCGGGCAGATTCGGTGTTCTGCTTGACCGTGCTCGAGAGTTGCTCCATAGACGCTGCCGTCTGCTCGAGGTTGCTCGCCTGCTGTTCCGTGCGGTTGGACAGATCCTGGTTGCCGGACGCGATCTGGCCCGATGCGACGGCAACCGAATCGACGCCCACGCGCACGGTGCTGACCACCTTGCGCAGGCTGACGACCATGTCCTCGAGGGCCTGCTGCAGGCGGGTGACTTCGTCGGCGCCCTCCGGCCGGATATCCGTGGTCAGGTCGCCCGCCGCCACCGCATCGGCCACCGCGATGGCGCGGTTCAGCGGCCTGACGATGGAGCCGGCGAGATGGATGCCCAACGCGACGGCGACCAACATCCCGGCGATGGTCAGTGCGATGGTGACCGACGCCGCGGAGCGGAAGGTCGCCTGCGTCTCATCGGCGTTGTCCTTCGAATTGGAGACCTTCCACTCAAGCATCCCGTGGATGGCCGTCGTGAGCGGCACGACGCTATCGGCAAAGGGACCGAAGAGCAGTGTTGACGCGTTCACGTTGTCGCCGGCCTTCTTGGTTTCAATGGCCTTGGCCAGGTCGCCGAATGCCGCGTCGTACTGCCGGAACGCGGCGGCGGCCACCTGCTGCAGCCCGCGTCCCTGCTCATTGTCGATCAGCGGCGCGGCCAGATCCAGGTTGGTGCGGGCTTCCTCGTGATAGCGCCGGGCATCGGCCAGCAGGTCATTGCGCGTCTTCTCATCCGGGGCCAGGATTGCCGCTTCCAGGGCGCGTCCCGAGGCAACCACGGCATTCTCGGCACGCGCCGTAACCTTCAGGCCCGTGAGATCCTGATCATAGGTCAGTTGCGCGCGTGTATTCATGCGCGACGTGCTCATATAGCCGACGAATCCGGCAGCCGCGCCGATGAGCGCAATGACCACGAATGCGCCTACCAGGCGCTTGTATATGGAGATGCGGTTGAGCATGGTCGTTTTTCCTGCGTGCCGCGGATGCGGGTTGCGGCTGCCGGCGGCTCCTCAGGCGGCAACCTTGTGGATCATTGCGATGTCCTCGTTCGACATCAACCGGTCGATGTCCAGCAGTATGAGCATGCGGGCATCGTCGCCATCGCCGACGCTGCCCAGGCCGGTTATGTAATTGGCATCCATCATGGATTTGAATTCGGGAACGGCCTTGATCTGCGCCGGGTCGAGTTCGAGCACGTCGCTCACCGAATCGACCACCGCGCCAACAATGCGGCCGGCGAGATTGAGGATGATGACAACCGTAAAATCGTCGTACTTCGCCTCGCCCAGGCTGAACTTGATGCGCAGGTCGATGATCGGCACGATCACGCCGCGCAGGTTGATGACGCCCTTTATGAAGGATGGGGCGCCGGCAATCTTGGTCACGGTTTCGTACCCGCGGATCTCCTGCACCTTGAGGATATCTATGCCGTATTCCTCGGTATCGAGCCGGAAGGTCAGGTATTCGTTCGCGTGCAGCGACGCGGCATCCAAGCGTTCCATCACACCCATTTCGCAGCTCCTGTCACGGCATAGCGCGGACCCGGTCCGCGCCCGTGCCGATCGAATTGTTCAGCCGACACCACAACAGGCATTGTCCCCGCCAAGCACCCGGATCCAATCGCCGGAGATCCGGCCCGATTCCGCACGTGCCGCACCACCGCAGGCCAGCAGGCAACGCCCGGCGCACACCGGCCGGGTCCCGGGCCGGCGCAACGGCGGGTCGATCGCCCGGCAGCCCCGCCAGCGCACGCTACCAGCTCTTGAGTTTGGCGCGCAGCCGTGAAACGGCCTGGCTGTGCAACTGGCACACCCGCGACTCGGTGACGCCCATCACGGCGCCGATTTCCCGCAGGTTCAGGTCCTGTTCGTAATACATGCTCATGAGGAGCTTCTCGCGCTCGGGAAGGTCCTCGATGGCCGCCACCAGTGCGGTGCGGAAGCGCTTGTCGCGCAGGATCTCCAGCGGCTCGCCGCCGGTCTGGGCGACGTGCCGCTCCAGGTAATCATCGCCGTCGACGCCTCCGCCCAGGTCGTCGAAATAGACCAGCTGGGCGCCGCGCGCGTCACCCAGAAGTTCCTGGTATTCGGGCACCGACATCTGCAGTTCCTGGGCGATCTCGCCCTCCTGCGGCGCCCGCTGCAGGCGCTGCTCCAGGCGATGGATGGCGTTTTCGATGTCCCGCTGGCTCTTGCGGGCCGAACGCGGCAGCCAGTCGCCGGCGCGCAGTTCGTCGAGCATGGAGCCGCGGATGCGGCTGGCCGCATACACCTCGAACTGCGTGCCCTGCGATTCCTCGAAGCGGTTGACGGCGTCCATCAGGCCGATCATGCCGGCCTGGATCATGTCGTCGAGTTCAACGTTGGCAGGCAGTTTCGCGATCATCTGGTGCGCAATGCGCCGCACCAGCGGCGCATATTGCTTCGCATAATCCTTCTGCCGCTCGACCGTGCCGCGCGCGTTGTAGACGAAAGCGTCGTTCTTCAAAACACACTCTCCACGGGTCGGTGCCCTGCTTCGGCACGGGCCGGCGACGGCTGCAAGGCGGGTAACGGCCCCGCGGCAAGCAGCGTCGCGCCAAAGTGGCGCTGGGCCATTGCCGCCATCCCAGACAACAGCCTACCGGCTGCGGCTTCCCCCATACCCAGAAAAAGAAGGTGAAAAGTATCGATCTCCGCTTCACCCATGCCCTGGCGCACGGCGGTAAGCACCGCGGCGCTGGTTTCGCCGCCATTGGTCACCGGAATGAGCGCTTCGTGCTGGCGCATCGAGGCCGGCAGGTTGCGGATCCAGGCGGCGCGCGCGGCCGGCAGCACGAGCAGCACGCGCTGCATGTCCTGCGCCAGGCTGGCGATGGCCGCGGACACCCGGCGGGCGTGCCGCTCATCCGTCATCGCGCGGTCCAGGGCGCGGGCGGCCGGCAGTATCCAGAGGGATTCACCGGCAGCAACACAGGCGTCGGCGGCGCCGCAGTCGCCGGCCAGCAGGTGCTCCAGGTCAAAGCGCAACTTCATGTCCAGCGCCACCGCCACCTGCGTGCGGGCGGCATCGATGACCAGCGTGGGGCCCTCGTGGGCGGCATGCTGGCGTGCACGCATCGCCAGCGCCTGCGCCTGCGCGCCGGACCGCATCGCCGGCGTCAGCACCAGCGTGCAGCGCGGCGAATCCGGCACGAACATGCGCCGCAGTCCGCTGGCCTGGTCCGCCGCTGCGGCCAGGGGAACGCTATGCGCGACGGCGTCAGGCAACGAAGGCTCCCGTGCGGGCCAGCGCCTGCAGCTCGTCGCTGTCCAGTGCAAATGCCGCGCCAAAGGGCTTGAGGGCGATGTGCGCCAGCAGGGGCGGATTGCCCGGGTGCCAGTCCTCGGGCACGCGCTGGCCGTTGGTCAGGCCCAGCAGCGGCGTCTGGAAGCGCATCAGCGCATCGAGCGCGCCGCCGATGCGGGCCGCCTCGTCGATCTTCGTCAGGATGGCGCCATGGGCGCTTTCGACGCGCCAGCCGCGGGCCACCTCGTCGAGCGTCTCGGCGTGCGAGGCGGCGTTGACCAGCAAGACCCGCTTGACCGGACGGTCCTCGAACCGCACCTCCTCGATCATCGCCAGCATCTCGCCCAGCCGCGGGTCGCGCTGCGACATGCCGCAGGTATCGATGAGGACCTGCCGGCGGCCATGGAGCGAGGCCAGCAATTCGCGCAGGCTGCCGGCGTCATGGGCGGTGTGTACCGGAACGCCCAGGATGCGGCCGTATCCGCGCAGTTGCTCGTGGGCACCCATGCGATACGAATCCAGTGTCACCAGTGCGAGTGCGGCGGCACCGTGGCGTACGACAAAGCGGGCGGCGATCTTGGCGATGGTGGTGGTCTTGCCCACTCCGGTGGGCCCCACCAGGGCGACGGCGCCCGGCGTGAGCAGCGGATTGTCGGCGTCACCGGGACAACGCACATACTGGCCGATGATCTGCTGGAGCCATGCGTCGGTGCCCTTGGGATCGAGCGTGGCGGGCGCCGCATCGCCGACACGCCGCGACAGCTGCGGGGAGAATCCGGACATGATCAAGCGGGTCATCACCTGGCGGCGCACCGGGGTCTGCCGGGATTCGCCGGATCGCTCCGCGGGCGCGGCCGCCAAAACGCCGGCCTCGGCAGCGGCGCCGCCAACGGCAGCGGACGCCGGGACCGCAACCGCTTCGGCCACGGCCGGCTCTGCCTGTGCAAGGCGCACTTCCAGGCGGCTGATGCGGTCGTTCAAGGTCGAGCGCAGTGACTGCAGTTCAGCCATCAGCCGCGAATCGGGCAGCGGCGCAATGGCGGCTATCCCCTGCAGCAGCGGCGCTTCCGGCATGCGATCCGGCGTAGTCGCCGGCACAGCCGGCGGCGCGGCGGCCGGCACGATGGCCTGCTGTTGCGCCGAGGGTGGCAACGGCGCAACGGGCAGCTGCGCGGTCACAGCGGGCTCCACGGCGGGTTGCACCACGGCGGCGACCGGTTGCAGCACGGAGGCAATGGGTTGCGCCACGGCCAGCAAGGGCTGCGCCACGGCCGCGTTGGGTTGCGCCACAACGGGCATGGGCTGCGCCACCGCGGTGGTGGGTTGCGCCTCGGCGACAGCTTGCGGCGCCGCCTGCACCGGCAGGGTTGCCGCGGCCGCCGCCATCGCCGCAGGTGTCTCGGCCATCGGGGCCATGCGCGACGGGCGGCGACGGAATACGGCGGGCTGGGGCGGCTCCTCCAGTGCGCTTTGCCGGGCGCGCCCGGGCGGCGCCAGCGGCGCCGGCGTCATGACCTGCACGGCGGTGGGCGCCGTGCGCGGCGCTTGCGCACGCAGGGCGGGGTTGCGCGCCAGCGTAACGGTTTGCGCCGGTTCATCGACTTCACGGGCCACCTGGCGATACATGTCCAGGCCTTCGTTGCGAATGGCCGGCTCGGCAGACTGGCGGCGGATGAATTCCTGGAAACTCTCCGGAGCCGTACGTCGTGCCTGCGCCGGGGCCACGCCAGGAGCAGCGTTGGCAGGGCGAGTGGGCTTGCGGACCGCCGGCGCAAGCAGCGCCGCCGGCACGTCTGCCGGGACGAAATCGTCCACCAGTGCGTCCATCTGTCCCTGGGCCGCGGCGATGATCTCCACGCGATTGGGGCCGGCGCGCCGGTTGGAAAGGATGACGGCGTCCGCGCCCAGCTCCTTGCGTATCCGCTCCAGCGCCTCGCGCGCGGTGGGGGCAACGTATCGTCTGAATCCCATGCTCATCTCCCTGCTTCAATCCTGATCAATCCGCAGCCGTTGCCGCGAACCACCTGCTAAGCGTGCCGGAACCCACGCCGGCTCTCACGACATCTACGCGCGCCCCTGCCGGGCCTAGGCCCTTGCTCCCAGCACGTTGCTGACACGCACCGAACTGGTTTCCGGAATTTCCGCGTGGCCCAGGACCCGCAGCCGCGGTGCGGCGCGCTTGAGCAACCGTGCCAGCGGAACCCGCAGCCGATCCGGCACGAGCAGCGTGGGGGTAAGGCCGGCGTCTTCCTGGCGCTTGGCCGCCGCCGCCGCGCCCCGCTGCAGCAGGTCGACCAGCCCGGGCTCGAAGGCGGCGGCTTCGCCCGGCCCGCCGAGCGACTGGGTGAGGACCTTTTCCAGGTCCTGGTCCAGGGCGATCACGGGCAGCTCGCGGGCGCCGCCAAACAGCGTCTGGGCGATCGACGCGCGCAGCGCCGAACGCACCAACGCAGTAAGGTCGGCCGCGTCGGTGGAACGCGTCGCGCCATCCGTGAGCGTCTCGACAATGGTGCGCATGTCGCGGATGTGCACGCCTTCCTCGAGCAGGTTGCCCAGGATCTTCTGCAGCGTGGCCAGCGGAATGAGCTTGGGTACCAGGTCGTCCATCAGCTTGGGCTGCAGGCGGCCAAAGTGATCGACCAAGGCCTGGGTCTCTGCGCGCCCGAGCAGTTGCCCGGCATGCGTGAGCAGCAGGTGGTTGATGTGCGTGGCGACGACCGTGGCACAGTCGACGACCGTGTAGCCAAGGACCTGTGCAGACTCGCGATGCTTGGCGTCGATCCAGACGGCCGGCAGGCCGAATGCCGGGTCCTTGGTCGGCGTACCGGGAATGCTCTGCGTCACGCCGCCCGGATTGATCGCCAGCCACAGTCCCGGGAAAGCCTCGCCTTCGCCGATACCGACGCCCTTGAGCAGTACCCGGTACTGGCTCGGCTTGAGCTCGAGGTTGTCGCGGATATGCATGGACGGCGGCAGAAAGCCGATTTCCTGGGCGAACTTCTTGCGGATCGCACGGATGCGCTTGAGCAGTTCGCCGTCGGCACCCGAGTCGACCAGGGGGATGAGCCGGTAGCCGACTTCCAGTCCCAGGACATCGACCGGAACGATGTCTTCCCAGCTTGCCTCCAGCGGCGCGGGCGGCGCCGGAGCGGCGGCGGCCGTGGCAGCGTTCTGCCGTTCGCGTTCGGTGCCGGCGATCAGTTTCCAGGCGATAAAGCCGCAGGCGCCGGCCAGCAGCAGGAAGACGATGGTCGGCATTCCGGGGATGATGCCGAGCAGGAAGAGAATGGCGGCCGTGATGAGCAGCGCGCGCGGCGTGGCGAACATCTGCGTAACGATCTGGGTGCCGACATCATTCTCGTCCTTGCCGACGCGCGAGACGATCAGGCCGGCGGCAATCGAGATCACCAGCGCGGGTATCTGCGCGACCAGGCCGTCGCCGATGGTGAGCAGCACATAGTTGTCGATGGCCGTGGCGAAATCGAGATCGTGCTGGAGAACGCCGATGGCAAAGCCGCCGATCACGTTGATGAACAGGACCAGGATGCCGGCAACGGCATCGCCGCGCACGAATTTGCTGGCGCCGTCCATGGCGCCGTAGAAATCGGCTTCGAGCGCGATGTCCGTTCGGCGGCGGCGGGCCTCCTTTTCGTCGATCAGGCCGGCATTCATGTCGGCATCGATGGCCATCTGCTTGCCGGGCATCGCATCGAGGGTAAAGCGCGCTGCAACTTCGGCGATGCGGCCGGCGCCCTTCGTGACCACCATGAAGTTGATCACCACCAGGATGGCGAAGACGATCAGGCCGACCGCGAAATTGCCGCCGATCACGAAGTGGCCGAAGGACTCGATGACCTTGCCGGCGGCCGCCGATCCCGTATGGCCCGAGGTCAGCACCACCCGGGTCGACGCCACGTTCAGCGACAGCCGCATCAGGGTGGTGAGCAGCAGCACTGTCGGGAACGCGGCAAAGTCGAGCGGCCGCTTCGTATAGGCCGAAACCATCAGGACGATGAGGGCCAGGGCAATATTGAAGGTGAACAACAGGTCCAGTGCGAACGCCGGCAGCGGCAGGATCATCATCGCCAGGATCAGGAAGACGATGAGCGGCACAGCCAGCGAGCGCCATGGCAGGGCGCGCAGGAGCGGGTGGCTGAGTATCGCGTTCATGGGTTTCCTGGCGGGTTCCGGTGCTGGGGCGTGCGGTTATGCATCAGGTGGCTGGACCGAATACCGGGCTTCAGGCGCGCGCCAGCGGCGCGAGCGGGTCCATGCCCTCGGGCACTTCGATATCGCCGGGTTCAACCGGGCGCGGCCCCTGGCCTTGCGCGTGGCGCCGCAGCTGGAAGACGTAGGCCAGGACCTGGGCGACAGCCGTATAAAGGGCCGCTGGTATCTCGGATCCCAGTTCCACGTGCTGATACAGCGCCCGCGCCAGCGGCGGCGCCTCGAGCTGCGGCACGCCGGCCTCGCGGGCCAGTTCGCGGATCCGGGCGGCCACCGCGTCCATGCCCTTGGCAACCACCACCGGCGCACGGTGACGGTCGTCCATGTATTTGAGGGCGACGGCAAAATGGGTCGGGTTGGTGACGATCACGTCGGCCTTGGGAACGGCCGCCATCATGCGGCGGCGTGCCATCTCGCGCTGCACCTTGCGCACCTGGGCCTTGAGGCGCGGGTCCCCTTGCATGTCGCGGTCTTCCTGCCGCACTTCCTGCACCGTCATCTTCAGGCGGTTGCGAAACGAGATGATCTGGTAGGGGACGTCGATGGCCGCCATCGCCGCCAGCGTCACGGTCAACAGCGCGAAGGCGGTCAACACCAGGCCGAAGAGCTGCGACAGGGCCTCGGGGAGCGCATTCGATGCCAGGTTCGCGAACTGCTCCATGTGGCCGACAACGTAAAACCCGCCCACGACCGCCAACAGGATGGACAGCATCATGGTCTTGCCAAGGCCGACCAGTGATTGCAGGGACAGCAGGCGCTGGAAGCCCGCAACCGGGTCGAGCCGTGACAGGTTGGGCAGCAAGGTCGCCGGCGTGAACAGCCAGCCGCCGATCAGCAGCGGGGATGCGATGGACGCGATCACCATGACCGCGAAGACGGGCGCGACGGCAACGAGCGCGCCGCCCACGAGCTGGCCGAGGCGTTCGGCCATGCGGCTGGGGTCGGTGGCGGCAATGGCGTCGAACTGCAGGCCCCGCACGAGCAGGCCCCGGCTGGCGTCGGCAATCGACTGACCCGCGATCGCCAGCACGGCCACGGACGAGCCGACGATGCAGAAGTGCGCCAGATCCCGGGAGCGTGGAACCTGGCCTTCGTTGCGTGCGTCCTCGTACCGCTTGGCGGTAGGGTCTAAGGTGCGGTCTTGCCCGCTATCGGATTCGGCCATCGAAGCTCAATGCATGCGACGCACTGCGCGCACGTATTTGTGGGATCGCTTCGATTATTCGGCCGCGGCATTTGCGGAAAGGGACGAATATCGGCAGGAGTACCGGGTACTTTAGGGTTGTGCAGCAAAAATATTGCCGGTGCAAGTGATGATCTGAATCAACTATTTTTAACCCCCCAGCCTTCAGTTGCGTCTCGTGGCGCCGAAACCATTGGACGGAGAGCCCGTACTTTGCGGGCGCAATTCGCAACGGAAGCTGCAATGACCAAAATGATGTTGTTTCGGCAGTTGGCAGAAGACGCTACCCGGCCCCTGGAGTCGCTGGGCCGATCGGTGGAGATCGAACCCGTGCCGGCCGCCATGCCGGCGCAGGGAAACAGCGTCGCGGGAACCCCGACTGGCCTGCTTGCGACCGCCGACGGGCGCGACCTCTTTGTCTGGTTCGAGGACACGTCCGAGCGCCAGCAGGATGGCGAACGCGGCATAGCCGGACTCCCCGAATCGCTGCTCCCCGTTGCTTTCGGCATGAAAGTCGTCGAGCGCCGCTACGCGGCCGGACACCTGCACCTGCTGACCGCCATCCGCATCCGCTGCCGCGAGCGCACCGATGAGCGCATTGCCGCCATCTATACGGCAGCGCTTGCCGTCGGCACGGTCGCGTGGATGGGTACCGGCGCCCAGTACGAGCTGGCGTGGAATGCGCTGTATTCGTCGGAGACCGAAGGCCTGGATCCGGCCTGAGCATCCCGTCACGGGCCGGCAGCTTCCCTCCCGCATCCGGCAGCGCTGCGCGCGGCGCATGCCGGGACCGGGCGCAGCCCTCAGCCGGCCTTCGCCGTTCCGAGCGCCTTGCGCTGCTCGGCCTCGACACGATTGACGTAGCGCTGGACCATGGTCCGCGCCTGGCTGGTGAGGTCGACGAATTCACAGCCGCAGCGCCGGGCGCCCGATCCGGCCTCGCCGTCGTAGACGTTGACGACACGGAAGGCGACATTAACGGAGCCGACGCCGGGCAGGTCGAGGAAGCACTTGCTGACCATCTCGCCCACCGTCAACTCGAAGTTCTGCGGATAGCTCATAACGGCCAGGCCGCCGACGCTGATATTGAGCAGTGGCAGGGATTCGTACTTGGCATTGCCGCTGGAAACCGGCACCAGGCAACTCGCCCGTCCCGTGACGGGCGTGCGCACGCGAAAGTATTCGCGCCGCTGCAGGCGCAGCATCTCGCCCGGCAGGCGCACGCGAAACGCAGCCCTGCCCTCGAATGTGGTGGCCTTGGCCAGGCCGGCGCGGAACTGGACCTTGACGTTCTCGAAGAAGATCACGAAGACCAGGTCGCGCGAGGACAGCAGCCGCGCCTGCGCCTCGGGGCTGACGGGCATGTCGAGCAGTACCTCGTCAAATTCCGGATCCACCGACAGGATCATCGTCACCGAAAACTCGCCATCGCCGCCGGTGTAGACCGTTACCAGGGTCTTTTCGAGGCTCATGCGCCCCAGGATCGCCGCGATCTCGCCGCGCGAATACAGCATGTAATGCTCGAGTTCGGGTGCATCCGGTTCGGGAAATGGGTGCAGCTGCATGCGTGGGCCGGCGTTCAATCGGACATGTCGTTGGGTTGGGGACCGGCCAGACGGGTTGACTGGCCACGGTAGGTCCAAGTTCACCACAGTCGGCCCGCGGCCCACGCGCCGATTTCGACCCCATAAGCGGGGCAATTCCCGCAACCGGCGCCAGCGGCCACGACCGGCGCGCCGCGCGTCCGCCAAAACTGCCGCGCGAACCCGCGCTTATTCCGGAAACCGCCCGCAAACCGGCCCATCTACATTGGCTTCTTTGTCGGCAGTGTCCCATCATGTCCATCGCACACGCCATCCGCACTGAAAAACGCCAGCCGGCGGTCATGCCGGCGGCGAATCGCCATCCCCAAGCCGAGGCCGACTACCTGCGCGGCCTGGCGCTGTCCAAGCAGGACCGGTGGGCGCAGGC
>Ga0075030_100001465_pt1 | contig 21238 bp, 10 predicted proteins | sample LitLauG_LLR_2012_FD_71393 | JGI IMG/M metagenome (GOLD analysis project Ga0075030, IMG submission 71393) | Freshwater sediment microbial communities from Pennsylvania, USA - Little Laurel Run_MetaG_LLR_2012 | ecosystem: Environmental > Aquatic > Freshwater > Creek > Sediment | place: USA...
GCAGCATCGAGTTAGAAGCAGCAGTCACAAAAACACCGGAAATCGAACCCTTCGACATGATCAACGATGAGCAATAGAAAGAAAAACCCGCTGCACATCAATTTTTCAGCAGCCTGCTAAAGGACAATCCGAAGACTCGCTTCATCCCCGTCATTGTCTTGAGCAGCCTTCCCCAGAAAAACGAGCAGAAACTAAGAAAGGAAGGTGCGGCGGCTTACTTTGAGAAATCGAAATTGGAATTGGATCACAATTCAGAGTCCTTCCTCCATATTGTGAAGAGAGTTCTGGATAGTGCAAGTGAGTCCGAAAGCCGTGTTGAATCCCCGCAAGGAAACAATATTGGCACGTCAACTCCGTAGGATCACGCCGTATGTTCACATGCGTCTGCCCCGACTGCAAGCAAGAAGCCGGCGTCGCCAGGGCAGCCCTGTTCGACACCATTCTCATGTCCCGAAAGACGTGTGACAAGGCGGAGGCGGGTTACTGCATCGCTATCTGCTGGTGGAAGCGGGGTTCCGACTGAGCTCCTGACCCCAACGATTAGCAACGAGCCCAGATTGGAAGGCGCACATCATCCACGAAAGCAAAATGGCGCTCTCCTACGAGTGCATGTAGTAGTCTGCTCGCATGGTGCTTGACACCGCGACATTGTTAGAGATGGCGATTCATCAACAGTAAGGTGGACAATTCTGAAAGTCGTATTCTATCCTCGTGACGATGCTCAAGCTTCTTCGTGTTGTCTCCGTCTGGTTCTCCGTCCTCGCCGCCGTAGCAACGCCGCAGTCTGTTCCAAGTGCTGCCGACCGGAGCGCCATTGCCCGCGCACGAAACATGTATTACAGCTTGCAGCGCCAAGGCGTGCAAGAACTGCGGTGCAATGCCCACCCCGACTGGCCGCAGATTCTTGCAAGCATGTTGGGAACGAATGCAGATGCTAAAGCACGCGCTTTGCCCTATTTGTCAAAAACTAAGTTTAGCGTCGTGATGACGGAGTCGAGCACAGATGTCACGGCTGAGCGAACGGACGAACAACCTCCGGAAGGTCTCGGCGACCTCGAGAAGTTGGTCGAATTGGTGCGTGTCAGTATTCAACAGTCTCTTGATGACTGGCGGATGTTTACATTCAAGCCCCTGATTCCGGAGTCAGGAGGAGACTACCGTCTTGAGCATCGTGGTACATACAAGATTACGCCGAAGAGCGTCAATGACGGGCAAATTGAATTGGACGACAACTGGATCATTCGGGAGATCAGGGTGCCGGAGCCGGAGCACGTCACGATATCGATGCAACCGCATTATGCCAAGAATCCGGACGGGCTGTTGCTCTCCAGTCTCAATGAACGGAATGTTGACGAACCCGCGCAGCAGATACAGATGACGGTTGAGTATCTCGAACAGGAAGGTGTGCATTTGCCGGCAGCATTCGGTTCCAAAAGCCAAGATCCCGGCGGCGAGGTCAGCATCCCCATAAAGTTCGACCACTATCAAATAGGAAGGCCCTAACAACCCACCGCCCTGGCTTATTTTCAAGAGATCCGCTGAGAGGTTTGGTGGGTAATCTCATTTTGTTGTTTTCAGGCCATTCCACCGCTGCGCTCAACCGGCTAGCATCTTAGTTGAAGTAGTGCAGGGTCAAACCCCGCCGCTTGCCGTCGTGAGGCAAGCGTTCTCCGCAAAGACCACGGATCGTTCGGTTAATCATACCGGGCTAGGCTGAGTTGAAGAGTAAATGTCAGAGCAAACACACGGTTGACAGATTGAATCCGCAGCTAGCGTGACTTCGCCACTTGATCAGCAAATTCTCAGGCGGCAAGTCCTCGTTCCTTCGTCCATAGGGCGGACTACTGCCGGTTGAGTTGAAAATCGCAAACCGCGAATTAGGAGTGATCGAGGCCATTGACGGAGCTGGGCGACTGAATCTGAAGATGGATTCTGGCCGCTCGCCTGAAGTTGATCCAAACAAGCATCCGCATCTTGACCACGGCTATGCCATGACCAGCAATTCCAGCCAAGGACAGACCGCCAATCGAGTGCTGATTCATGTGGACACAGAATTGGCTGCGAAGGACCTGCTCTGCAGCCGGATGGCTTACGTCTCCGTCTCGTGCGGGGCTCACCATGCGCAACTTTTTACGAATGACCGCGACAAGCTGCCCACGGCCCTCGGTCACGATATTTCAAAGCAGAGCGCGCAAGTGCCCCAGATCAACCATGAGCAGACGATTCCATCACAGCAAGAAATCTCCAATAGAACTCGCGATTAGCTTGGCGTAGTCCTGCCTCGCTCCTTTGAGGATGGGGTTTCTGGGTCCGCTTCTTTCCGGCGAGTGAGGATACGTTCCTTACCCAGCCCGTTGGCGGCTGTCTTGAAAGTGGAAGGATGTGCTTGGGAGCAGACAAAGTTTTGGGCAGGACGTTGGCGACGATGATCGCAAGGGTTTGCCATCATTTCTAAGATGCTGAAACGGAGCACCTTACCAAGCTTTCAAGAGAATATCCGGAGTTATAGCAGATGGCATGGTTCGTGCACGTTTTCTCAGGATAATGTTGCCCCATCTTCGGAGCCTAAGTAGTCCTGGCGTCAGATTGGTCCTGCGCTGACGGGCGAGCGATCTCTCTTAGCACGGGGGCTGCCCAGAAGAATGCAATCTCGATGGTAACCGACGCGAGGAATTCGGGACAGCTCGTTAAACTGCAGATCGCCATAAGAGCCGTTGTATTTGTTCTTCTGCTGCTGGCGTCGCGCGCCCTGTACTCTCAGGAATACAATTTCCGCAACTTCGGGACGGCGGAGGGCCTCAACAACCTTGCGGTCCGACAAATCTACCAAGACCGTCTGGGCTTCATGTGGGTGAGCACGGAAAACGGTATCTTCCGGTACGACGGCGAGCGGTTTGAGTCTTTTGGACCGGAACAGGGGATTCCGTCCACTTCGGGCGCTGCGTTTGGCGACGCTCCCGACGGCTCTCTTCTAGTGGGAGGAGACTTTGGACTCTACCAACTGTCGGGCAACCGGTTCCAAAAGCTTGCCGTCGATTTCAAAACGGTCAGTTGGGCGCAAGGCATCCAGTCGGATGGGAAAGGGCACACGTTCATTGGCACGGAATCTAGTCTGGTGGAACTCTATTCCGAACCCGGGCGCGACGGGTTCGCAGTGCGCGAGTTTCCCCAACCGGCCGGAACATCGGGGCCGGGTGCCTATGGCATTGCAGTTGATGGCGACGTTCTCTGGTATGGATGCGGAAACGAACTTTGCCGCATGGACCGGGATAGGATAAGCGTCTTCGGGCGAGACAGCGGGCTTCCGCATCGAAATTGGCTGGCTATCCAAAAGGACCGTTTCGGCGATCTTTGGGTGCGAGCGCGAAATGCGGGTGTCTTTATGCTGCCAGCGGGACAAGCTAAATTCCGAAGACCGCGTGCGCCCATTCCAGGGAGCGCGATGGGACGCGTCGCTACCGACGCCGAAGGTCGGATTCTTGTTCCGTCAAATGGTGGGTTGTTAATTCGCGACGAGAAGGGCTGGCAGAATATCGACCGATCCGTCGGCCTGCGCGGAGTTGTCTATGCTGCTTTCGAGGACCGGCAGCACTCTCTGTGGATTGGGCTGGCGGGCCGGGGACTGACCGAGTGGCGAGGGTACCGGCAATGGGAGAGTTACTCGCCTGCCAGTGGGCTACCGAGCGATATCGTGTATGAGATCCTGCCACGGGCTGACGGGTCGCTTCTGGTTGCCACAGAAGGAGGACTGTTTCGCGGGACGCGGAGACAGTTCGGTGTTTCATGGAAAACGTTCGCGGGACTGGATAGTCTTCCGGTTCACAGTCTTGAACTGGCTCCCAGCGGCGATCTGTGGATCGGTACTGAAACGCGCGGGGCCGCCCGCATTGATGCGCGGACCGGGACAGTGCAGTGGTTTGGTCAGAGGCAAGGTCTTTCGGGCAAGGCAGCGTACACTGTGCGCTTTGATCGCGAAGAAAGGCTCTGGGCCGCGACGGAGGCGGGACTATTTGTAGCCAAAGCTCCGTACAAAAGGTTTTCACGAATCATGGAATTGCCGTCCACACGCATTTGGGCGATCGCTGAGGGAAGCGACGGCACGATTTGGGCGGGCGGCACCGGCGGACTTTTCGGTTACTCAGCTGGTCGGTGGCAGAATTGGACGCGTGCCGATGGCTTGAGCAATCAAGAAGTGCTTTCGTTGGGCGCAGGTCCAGATGGCGTCATGTGGATCGGTTATCGCCATGGGGAGGTATTGACCGCATCCGTTCGCGGCCTGACGGCGTGACTGTCGAGAAGGGTGTCCAGCGACACGGCAGCGACGGGATCGTGTATTTCCTGAAATTCGATGCGTCTGGGCGGCTGTGGGTGGGAACGGAGCGGGGCCTTGATCAGTGGGCTGGTTCCCGCTGGAGCCACTACGATACCAGGGACGGTTTGGCGTGGGACGACTGCAACCTGAACGCGTTTGCCGAAGAGGCCAATGGCACAATCTGGATTGGAACCAGCGGCGGACTTTCTCGTTTCCGTCCGCGTCCGCAGGCCGCGCTCGAAACTGCGCCCGAGGTCGTTTTCACGAAGCTAGTGATGGGAGGAACGGATGTTTCCGGGACGCGCAACCCATCCTTCGGCATTCATGCGAACTCGCTCATCGCAAGATACTCCGCGCCGAATGCTACCCGCGAGAACGGCGTTGTTTTTCGTTACCGGTTGAAAGGTGCGAATTCTACCTGGTCGGAGACGGATCAAAAAGAGCTGCGGTTCGCAGTATTGGCTCCCGGAACATATCAGCTGGAGATAGAAGCCCGAGACATCGATCGACTGTGGAGCGGTCACGGGGCTGAGTTTGCATTTGAAATCCTGCCTCCGTGGTATCGGACGTGGTGGTTTGTGGGCACGTGTGGACTGCTCCCCGGCATGGTGGTTTTAGGTGTGGTTCGATGGCGGATGCTGGCAGCGCAAAGACGGGAGCAGGAGCTGCAGCAGATCGTTAAACAGAAAACGGCGGACCTGCGGCGGGCGAATGAGGATCTCTTGCGGCTATCGTCCGTCGATTCGCTGACAGGGCTGGCCAACCGGCGGGTCTTTGACCAAACACTCATGGCGGAATGCGCCCGCCAGAGGAGAACCGGCTCAGCAGTCTCGCTCCTAATGCTCGATATCGATCACTTCAAGGCGCTTAACGATTCCGAGGGGCATCAGCGAGGCGATGAGTACCTCAAGCTGGTGGGAGCAGAACTAAGAGTGCTTACTAAGCGTCAGATTGACCTGGCGGCGCGCTATGGCGGTGAGGAGTTTGCCTTGATTCTTCCGGAAACCGGCGCCGCTGGGGCTGCGCATTTTGCGGAGTCGGTGCGCTTGGGACTCGCGCGTCTTGAGTTGCCGCATCCTGCATCGCCAGTCGCACCATTCCTGACAGTGAGCGTGGGCGTCGCGACAACCAGCTTGGAAAGGTGCAATTCCCCCACAGAATTGATAGCCGCTGCGGACCATGCTCTCTATGAGGCGAAAAGGTGTGGACGCAATCGAGTAAACGTGGCCCGACCTGAATGCTCAACAGGATGTGAGACGCCCCCCCCATCGCGTACATGCATACCCTGATATCAGTCTATAACCGAATCTTCCGATCACAGTGAGCGGCACACGAGATTCTTGATTCAGTCTAAGATTAGGTTCAGGCAACTCGGGGACGTAGGACTGAGCCAGTTGATTACATTGAGTTCAGCTTGCCTGGTCGGAAGAAATGCGCGTAGTATAGCCCAAGCGATGTCTCATTCAAGTGTTGCGCTTGTGACGTAGCTTCGTGCAAGTTGGTTTCCGAGCGGCGCAAGACCTTTCCCCCTCGACACTCGGTTTAGGCTCGTACAATTGTTCTTCCTGGTTTGACCCGCACGCCCCCTCGCTGCGTCCGTGCGCCGGTGGTTGGAACTCTTTCCACGGTCTAGTGCGTATGAGTTCTATCCAGAGTCGTCTTTCGTTGGGGCTGCTGTGAATCCGCACTCTAAGCTCCGCACGCTGATTCTGGTGTGCCTCGTGGCTTTTGTGTCCTTCCTCACCGCCATGCTGGGAGGCGCGCTGGTGCTTCGGCCCCAAATGCTCTGGCCGCTTTGGCCAGGTTGTGCGCTTTTAGTTGCGATTTTGCTGTTGGTACCGCGAAGGATCTGGCCAATACTGATCGTAGCAGGACTGACAGGATTTGTTCTCTATGACCTGCAGGCTGGCTTGACGCTTCGTTCTATCGCCATCCTTATACTGTCCGATACGGTCGAAGTTCTTGTTGCCGCTTTGGGGGTTAGCTACGCCTTCGATGGTGTGCCTCGCTTTAATAGCATCAAGTCCCTGGCCAAGTACTCAGTTTTTGCGATCATCCTCGCCCCGCTTGCGGGAACGTTCATCGTAGCGACCGCCTTCAGCGGAGACTACTGGATCCGTTGGAAGATTGGTTTCTTTACGGAGGCGCTAGCCCTTCTCACTGTCACGCCAGCCATCTTGAGACGAGTGAGCACCGGACAGTCGTGGATACGGAAGTCACGTACTTTCTATTTTGAAGAGGCCGTGCTGAACGTCGGGTTGATTCTTTTGGGGTACCTTGCTTTCGTGTCTCCTACACGTACCAGCCTGCCGGCACTGCTCTATTCACTTCTACCATTCTTGTTGTGGGCCGCTTTGCGTTTTGGAGTGATGGGAATCAGCACGTCGATGATAGTAGTTGCCTTTCTGTCAATTTCGGGTGCAGTCCACGGACAAGGTCCCTTCACCGGAGCGGCGACGCTCACCAATGTGATATCGCTGCAGCTGTTCCTGTTTATCACTGCAGTAACGTTCATAGTCTTCGCAGTTCTCGTGGATACGGGGAAGGAAACCGAGCGCGCCTTGCGTGAAAGCGAAGGACGGCTGAGCGTTGCCGCCGAGGTCGGCAAGATGTACGCCTGGGAGTGGGACCCCGCTACAGACACAATGCTGCGATCCGCGGAATGTCTGGACATTCTCGGTTTAAGCGGCGCTGCCGGAAAGGGTCTTGCAAAGGATTATTTCAGTTCTATCCACCCTGATGATCGAGCCAAGCTGCGGAGCCTGATCGACTCTTTGACGGAAGAAGATCGGGTGTATCGGACCCAGTACCGTAGGTTTCGCCCGGACGGTGTGCTGCTGTGGCTGGAGGAGAGCGGCCGCGCAACATTTGACGGGGGCGGAAAGATCATCCGACTGATCGGCATGACAGCCGACATCACTCAGCGCCAGCAGGTGGAAGAGGCGCTGCGCGAGAGCGAGATTCGGGAGCGAACAAGAGCTAAGGAGTTGGGGATAATAGTGGACGCGGTGCCGTTGCCGATTCGTATCGCGCACGATGCCGCGTGCCGGTGGATGACTGGCAACCGTGCGGCATACGAACAAGAGCGTGTCCCTCCTGGCGGGAATTTGTCAGCGAATGCACCACCCGGCGAGGGCCCGCGCTATCGGCTGATGGAGAACGGAGTGTGGGTCGAGCCGGGTCGGCTGCCGATGCAGCAAGCGGCGGCCACGGGAAAGTCGGTGTATGGGCGCGCGCTGACCTTAGTCTATGAGGATGGCACGAAGCGGGAAACAGTGGAAAGTGCAGTTCCTCTGCTTGATGAAGCAGGCAAGCCCCGCGGAGCTGTGGGGACATCGATCGACCTGACAGAACTGAGACAGGCGGAGCACGATCTGCGTGAGAGCCAACAGCTTCTGAGTGGAATTATCAGCTCTGCCATGGACTCGATCATTTCCGTGGACGAGCAGCAGCGCATCGTGGTGTTCAATACCGCCGCCGAGAAGATGTTTCGTTGTTCGGCGGCAGGGGCCATCGGGCAGCCGGTCGAACGCTTCATTCCTGAGCGGTTCCGTTCGGTGCACGCCAAGCACATCCGGCAGTTCGGAGAGACCGGTCTGACCAATCGCGACAAGGGAGCCCTGAGCTCGCTATGGGCCTTACGGGCCGATGGCGAAGAGTTTGAGATCGAGGCTTCCATCTCTCAGATCGAATCCAGCGGGAAAAAACTGTTTACGGTCATCCTGCGGGACATTAGCGAGCGCCAACGGGCAGAGGAGGCGCTACGCCAGTCAGAGGAGAGATTCAATAAGGTCTTTCGGAGCAGCCCGCTGGCAGTCACGATCTCGACGGAGGCCGAAGGGCGGTATTTGGACGTAAATAAGGCCTTTCTTCAGACGCTCGGTTACGAGCGCCGGGAGGTTATTGGACACACCGCCCAGGACCTGAACTTCTGGGCAGAGCCGTCGGAGCGTGAGGAGATGATTCGGCAGTTACAGGGAAACGGACAGGTGGCGGACTTCCACACGCAATGCAAAACGTCAGAGGGAAAGAAACGAGAAGTGGAGGTCTCAGCGGAATTGGTCGAGCTCGATGGGCAACGCTGCGTGCTGGCAATCACTCGCGACGTTACCGAAACTCGACAGCTGGAAGCACAATTCCGCCAGGCCCAAAAGATGGAAGCGGTAGGTCGTTTTGCCGGAGGCGTGGCGCACGATTTCAACAACCTCCTGGGCGTGATCATTGGCTACAGCGATCTCTCCCTGCCTCTGACTACACCTGAAAGTCTGTTGAAGCGGTACCTGGAGCAAATCAAGCAAGCCTCGTACCGGGCCGCCTCACTCACGAAGCAGTTATTAGCGTTCAGCCGGCAGCAGGTGGTCTTTCCGAAATTGCTGGATTTGAACGAAGTACTACACAACGTGGCCGACATGTTGCAAAGGATGGTTGGCGAGGATGTTGCCATTTCGGTCCAGCCGACCAAGCCGATTGGCAGCGTCTATGCTGATGCAGGCCAGATTGAACAAGTCTTGATGAATCTGGTGGTGAACGCGCGCGACGCGATGCTGGGAGGAGGCAAGATCGTAATCGGGACCGCTCATGCTGAACTCGACGAGCACTACGCTTCCCAGCACCCAGGAGCGCACACCGGACAGCACGTTGTATTGTCGGTTAGCGACACGGGTTGCGGCATGGACGAAGGCACCATCTCGCAAATCTTTGAGCCTTTCTACACGACCAAGGAAGTCGGGAAAGGGACCGGCCTAGGCCTCTCAACTGTGTACGGAATCGTGAAGCAGAGCGGAGGCTATATCTCTGTTGACAGTCAGCCCGGCAGAGGCACAACGTTCAAGATTTATTTTCCGAGAGTCGCTGCGAAAGCCGAGTCTCTAGTGCGCCTGGATGAGGGGCCCGAATTTCCCGCCGGATCAGAAACAATCCTGCTGGTGGAAGATGAAGAAGCTTTGCGGGACGTGGCGCTGAGCCTGCTGCAGAATGCAGGTTACCAAGTCATCGCAGCAAGAAACGCGGAAGCCGGCCTAGAAATGTTGAAGGCAGCCAATCCAAAGATCGACTTGCTACTCACGGATGTGATCATGCCGGGAAAGAGCGGGGTTGAACTGCTGGAGCAGGCCAAGGCCGTCCATCCGAATCTTCGTTCGTTGTTCATTTCGGGCTACCCTGGCGATCTCGTTTCTCAACGCAGCGGGTCGGTGCCGGAAGCCGCATACCTAGAGAAGCCGTTCACCAGAAGTTCGCTGCTCAAGAAAGTTCGCTCAGTGCTGCAAGCCGACCCTGCAAGACAGTAACTGGAACAAGGACCCAAGGCTCGGGCCCTTACAGGAGTACCGTTTCATGGATCATAAGCCGAAAAACTCTCGATAACGCAGGAAACGAGCTCAGAAATTCGAAGAAGCGTCAGCGCTCGCTGGATCCTGTTGTCTAGCCAAAGCGGTTTTCTGCCTTGGAGCTCTTCGCGGTCTCGTCCGTTCGCTCTTCAAGTTTCAACTTGGACAGAAATTGGTAAATGTTTGCACGCCCGATACCCAGGATTTCAGCATCTCCCGCCTTGTTCCCCCCCACTCCCTCCAGTACGTGCATCACGTGGCGTTTTTGCATTTCGTCAAGCGAGAGAAATGTATCGTCCATCAAAGCGTCCGCGCTAACGGGACCGCGAAGTCTTTCGGGAAGATCTCCGATGTCAATCAGGTTTCCCTCCGCCATCATGCAAGCATTTCCGATTACGTTTTCAAGTTCGTGGATGTTTCCTGGCCAGGGATAGGCCGACAAGCGAGTCTGCGCTCTGCGAACAAGTCCCGCAATTGGCTTCTTGTACTCAGTCGCGAACTTTTCTACAAAATATCTCTCCAAGAGCGGAGGGTCTTCCCGTCGATTCACCAGAGTCGGCAGCGTGATTTCAGCAACTGCCAGCCGGTAATATAGGTCCTCACGGAATTGGCCCTCGCGCATCATCGTTCTCAGATTGCGATGTGTGGCTGCGATTATCGCGTAGGTCTACTTTCCGAGGAACGGCTGATCCGAGCCTTGCAATTCAACGACTCTCAAAGGCAGGTCACTTACTGGATGTGTCCCTTTTGCTCGCACCATCAAGGACGCGACCGGGCGGATCACAGAAGCGTCGGGCATTGCTCGGGACATCACGCCCAGTAACTGTTGCGGACCAGCCAAGATGTGCATTGACAATCAACAATAACTGTTCAATTGTGTACAGTCTTCTCGGTAAGAGTCGGGCACACTGTTATTGGTTCGCGAAGAGGGGCGGTGCTGTATGACTCCGACCGAACACCCTATTTCCCACAAGGTCCTGCTTGTGGATGACGACGATGGTTATCGCGGATGAAGTGGATGCTCAATTGACACAGACAATGGCCAGTTACATGAACACGATGCGGAGGCCTGCAGCAGCTTAACCAGTACTACTGTCGCATCTGATGTCCGGACCAGCGATGACGGTTTGTGTCAGGTGTAATCTATGAACAGCCACAGACAGGCAAGTGGCCCCTAGCCTTCGGTCTTGCGGCAAGGACCGAGGCGGATTGGCATCGTAGCGTGTTTGAAGGGTCGTAGGTTTCGCCTCCAGAAATTGGTGACTGAGCTGGCACTACGCGCTCTCGCCACTTTTTTCAAGCTTTATCCTTGAGAGCAAGTGGTAAATTGTTGCGCGGCTGACGCCGAGAATCTCTGCAGCTCGCGCTTTGTTGCCTCCTACCTTCTCTAGAACGCGGATAAGATGACGCCTCTGCAGCTCTTCGAGAGAAAGAAGAACTTCATCCGTAAGCGATCGGTCATTGGGCTGGCTTCGTATTCTATCCGGCAGGTCATTGACGTCGAGGAACTTACCATCTGCCATCATGGATGCGTTTCCGATTACGTTCTCAAGCTCCCGGATGTTTCCGGGCCACGGATAGATTGCCATTCGGCCCTGCGCTCTCCTCGTCAGGCCCGCAATGGATTTCTCGTATTCCGCTGCAAACTTCTCTACAAAGTATCTCTCTAGAAGTGGCAGATCCTCACGTCGATTTGCAAGCGCAGGTAAACCAATCTCGACCACCGCCAGTCGGTAATAAAGGTCTTCGCGAAACTTCCCTTCGCGTACCATACTTCGCAGGTCACGATTTGTGGCTGCGATGACTCGCAGATCCACCTCACGCGAAAGCGATGAGCCAACTCTCCGAACTCGATGATCTTGCAAGATTCGGAGTACCTTTGCCTGAGCGCCCGGCGGGAGCTCTCCGATCTCATCCAGAAAGATGCCCCCTCCATCGGCGCTCTCAAAGAGACCAGCCCTGTCCTGGGTTGCGCCCGTGAAAGCACCCTTCACGTACCCAAACAGTTCACCCTCCACCAGACTTTCGACCAAGGCGGCACAGTTACAGACCACAAACCGGCCTGCCGAGGCTGGACTGAGACTGTGCAGTGCCTTCGCGACCAGTTCCTTGCCCGTTCCGGTCGCACCCGTGATGAGCGCGGTTCTAAAGTGCGGCGCAATGCGACGAATCTTGGCGAAAACCTCCATCATCAGCGGGCTTCGCCCAATCATTCCTTCGAATTGGCAGGCACCCACCAACTCTTGGTCAAGGCGTAGGGTTGTCTGACGTTTCTCGGCTTCCAGCAAGAGACTTCCGATACGGCTGCGGAGTTTCGTAACGTCGAGAGGCTTCGTCAAATAGTCACAAGCACCCTTCTGAATAGCCTCGACCGCTGAGTCAGTGGAGTAGTGAGCCGTGATCAGGATGACATTTGCCCCCGGGTCGATGGCCACTATCCTTTCCAGCAACTCCATTCCACTAACTTTTGGCATGACCAAGTCAAGCAAGACAATTCCCGGACGAACACGCAAGAAGGTTTCGAAACCAACCTCGGGGTCGCTTGCGGTCAAGATCTCCAATCGTGAGTTTGTGAGCATTGCAGTAATCAGCTCCAAACTCTCCAGATTGTCATCTATGGCCAGCAGCTTGGGAACGTTCGAGCCGCTCATGGGGTACTCGAAATGACCGGTCCTTCTCGTCGGATTCTCGTAGCGGTTGTTCCGCCCGCCTCTGCTCCGAGATGTTCTTCCGGGTGAATCCTTACCGCGGCATCTTCCACCCGGCTGGGAAACGTATCGCGAGTAAGTCCGCACTTGCGGTAAGTCTCGTCCGGCAAGCCACGGTGTCGGCCACTACATTCCAATCCCACAGTCCGATCCCGAGGCCAGCTTTCTGTGCCAACTCCAACCACTGCTGCCATTCTCCGATCTGGTGGTTTGGCCAACTCCGATCTGACATGACACACTCCTAACACCTTAAAGGACCTTTACCTTTACCCGCTCAATGCTTTTGTTGTGCCCAAGATCTGCGCGACCATATGAATCAAAACTGCAGAATCGTTTTCGAACAGTTTGTCCGACTTTTCCACGCAAGCTGTGGCACCCTCATTTAAGATCTCTTTTTTGGCTGGTTCTGAAGATGCAGCGAGGACGATCACGGGAATGCTCTTCGTGATGGCATCCCTCTTCAGCGCTTTAAGTACGTCGAGGCCTGAGATCGTCGGTAACACAAGGTCCAAGACAATCAAATCAGGTAGTGTCTCGCGCGCTGCACGTAGACCCGCCTCTCCGTGGTTGGCGGTGTGGACGGTGTATCCCGCTCCAGTAAGGGCCCTCTGAACTGCGATTCGCATGAATTTGCTGTCCTCGATAAGAAGTATTTCTCGATTCTTATCTAATAGCGATCTGATGGTACGGGCCAAAGAGTCGAAACTAAATGGTTTTCGCAGGAATTTTGCGAAGCTTATCGCCTCGCGGTCTAACGCGCGGTCTGTGTATCCGGACACAAGAACAACGGAAAGCGTTGGCCGCATTTCCAATGCGGATTTGGCCAGTTCCAATCCTCCCAAGCCAGGCATCACGATGTCTGTGATTAGCACGTGAATCGGGCGATCATAGCTCCGGCAAATCTTCATCGCTTCTTTCGCATTGCCGGCCTCCAACACGGTGTAACCTTTGGATTCCAAGTACACTCGGCAGACGTTGCGAAGGACGGTTTCATCCTCCACCAAGAGAATTGTCTCAGTCCCTGTGGATGGCACCTGGACTAGTTGGAGGCTCTCGTCGGAATCTGCAGGAGCATCGACACGGGGAAGATAAATCTTGAACATGCTGCCTTTGTCCGGTTCACTGTAAACCCAGATAAATCCGTCGCTTTGCTTCACAATTCCGTAGACCGTCGCCAACCCCAACCCCGTGCCTTTTTCTGCTTCTTTGGTCGTATAGAACGGTTCGAAAATGTGAACCTGAGTCTCGGCGTCCATGCCGTTGCCGGTATCGCTGACCGCCAACAAGACGTACCGCCCGGGTGGGACCTCGACCCCTTGGTAGTAAGAGGCGTCCATTGCCACGTTACTCGTCGCGATGGTGAGTCGCCCACCTTGTGGCATGGCATCCCTTGCGTTCACCGCCAAGTTCATGATGACCTGCTCAATCTGGCCCCGATCAGCCCGCACCGTACCGACCTGAGGATCGAGCTCCATCACTGTTTCGACATCTTCTCCCAGCAAACGAGGCAACATTTTCGCCAGGTCCTTCACTACGTAGCTAAGATCGAGGACAGTTGGTTCGAGCACTTGTTTCCGACTGAAAGCCAACAGTTGGCGAGTCACCGTGGCGGCTTTGGAGCTAGCAACTTGGATGCGGGTGGCGTATTCAACTACCTTCTTAGGGTCAGCAGAGGCCCCGTCCAGAAGCTGTGCATACCCGCTGATAATCATGAGGAGGTTGTTGAAATCGTGGGCGACTCCGCCCGCTAATCGGCCAACGGCTTCCATCTTTTGGGCGTGTTCAAACTGCTTTTGGAGAGATCGATGTTCGGTAATATCTTCAACAAAGACTTCGAACCCCTCCGGAAGCTCGTCATCATCTGCGAGGCGCCGCCCACCGAGTCGCACTGTGATCGTTTTCCCATCTTTACGCTTCCACTTCGTCTCGTAACCAACCGCGGGATCTTCGGATGCATAATCACGAGCGCGTTGCTGTTCCGTCGAATTCAGATAAACGTCCACACCTGTATTGAGGCCCAGCACCTCGTCTGGACCTTGGTAACCAAGCATAGCTGCGAAGGCTGAATTTGCCATGGCGATGCGACCACTCTGGTCAACGCGAAAAACGCCATAAGGCGCGCGCTCAATAATTGAGCGATACCTCGATTCCGATCGCCTCAGAGCTTCCTCTGACTTCTTGCGCTGAGTAATATCGAAAAAGGTGACGACGCTACCTAGAACCCGACCGTCGTTGTGTATGGGGTAAGACCAGTACTCAGCGGGGAAGCTAGTTCCGTCGGCACGCCAAAGAACTTCGTCTGTCACGTGCGTCCCCTTCCCCTGCCGGAAAGCTTGGAAAATCTTGCATTCCTCCACGGGATAGGCGCGCCCATCCGGCCTGGTGTGGTGCATCAGCGCATGCATGTTTTTTGCAAGCAGTTCGGAGTCGCGACTGTAACCCAACAACCGAAGACACGCAGCATTGCAAAGTGTGCAAGCTCCATTAACATCAATGGCGTAAATCGCTTCCGCCGTGGAGTCGAGCAACAATTGCAACTGCTCTTTGGCCTGCAGTTCCAAACTTAACTTGTGAATCCGGCCCTCTACGCGTTTCCTTTCGCTGATGTCGCGAATCGCGGCAGTTACGTAGGTACCTTCTTCTGTCTCTAGTGGACTGAGACTAATCTCGACGGGAAACTCTTGGCCATCCTTGCGAATAGCGTAGAGTTCCGGGCCCACCCCCAGCGGTCGTACGCGGGGATCACTGAAATATGCTGCCCTGTGGTCTAGATGTCGATCTTGAAAGCGGGCAGGAATCAGTCGCTCGACCGAATGACCAAGCAGGTCCTCGCGGTCGTATCCGAACAGTTTTTCTGTCTGAGAATTGATGAGGACGATTTCCCCGGCTTGATTGACGATGACCATCGCGTCTGGCGTCGACTCAAGCAGCTCACGGAAGGGAAGGATTTTGGTCTTCACAGCAAGTTACGCATGCCACGTCATGGGGCACGCACTACTCCTCTCTATCGGGTGTGACCTCGTCTCGGCTGACTGCCTTGGACGTCGCGGCGATATTGCCTCCTTCCGAAGTGCGCACGAGGCCCCTGCCGTTGGTGAGATCTCTGTTCACAGGGGACTCTCTGTCCCAAAGCGTAGTTCGTGCACCACGCAACTTTCGGAGCGTATTGTTACCCTGAATTAGTATTGTTCGCCGCGGTAACTCTCTCCCCATGACACTGCACTCTGTGACTCGGAACTTTGCAATGTCTAGGATGCACCACGTGAACAGGAACAGATACCAAGCGTTGGCAACGGTGGGGTAACAGAAAGAGCGATGCTTCTACTACCTTAGTTTACGGGCTCTTGCTGGGAGAAACTTGGAGTCTTTGAATCATCTTGACCAGATCGGCCAGAGAGTTTGCCTGCATCTTCTCCATCGCGCGGCTGCGGTGAATCTTTACTGTGTTTTCTGCAGTGCCAATCTGCGCCGCGATCTGCTTATTGAGCATGCCTGAGACGACCATGGCGACGACCTCGCGCTCGCGAGGGCTCAGCAATTCGAAACGCTCGCGCAGTGCTGCAAGCTCCGCCTCTTGTTGGCGTCTGCCCCGATCCCTGTCCAGCGCCAGATGAGTCGCATCCAGAAGATCCTGGTCATGGAAGGGCTTGGTGAGAAACTCCACGGCCCCCGCCTTCATGGCCCGTACTGTCATCGGGACGTCGCCATGCGCAGTGATGAAAATGATCGGAATCTGAACATTGGCTTCGGCGAGCTGGCGCTGTAAGGCGAGTCCGCTGATTCCCGGCAACCTGATATCGAGGACGAGGCAACTGGGCACGTTCGGAAGCTTGCTTGCTAGGAACTCCGGCGCGGACCCGAACAGTTCGACTTGCAGACCCATGGAGCCGATAAGGCGCTTGATTGCGCTCCGCACCGAGGGATCGTCATCGACAACGAAAACGATGGACTCGGGTTCGCTCATGAAACACCAGCATCATCGGTGGGCAGAGTGAATTCGAACAGCGCCCCGGTAGAACTGGTCACGATCCTTAGGCGGCCCCCATGGGACTCTATTATGGAATGGCTGATCGAGAGCCCCATTCCGATGCCTTTCGCTTTCGTGGTGAAGAATGGCTCGAAGATGTGGTTTGCCACCTCATGCTCGATTCCTGGTCCAGAATCTTGAACCTGGACCAAAACACCATCTGGGTTCCGTGCCGACCGAATCAGAATTTCCCGTCTCCCGTCTGTGGACGTGCGCATTGCGTCGATGGCGTTCATGATCAGGTTGATCAATACCTGTTGCAAAAGAACTGGGTCGCCGGGCACACCTGGCAAATCGGCGGCAAGTTCGGTGCGCAAGAAGAGACGGTTTCGCGTGAATTCGTTGCGCAGTAACATGGTTGCGTCTTGAATAATCTGGTTGATGTCTAGTTCCGTCCTGTTAGGAGCCCCCTTCTTCAGTAAGCCACAAATCCGAGAAATCACCGCGCTTGCGCGAGTGCCGTCGTTCACAATCTGTGTAATTGCCGCCCGTAATTCATTGGGATTCGAGGTCGCACCGTCGAGCGTGCGCAAGCAGAAGTGGCCGTTGGTGACGATTGCGGTAAGAGGTTGATTGACCTCATGAGCAATGGCCGCCGCCAGTTCTCCCATCGCAACCACTCGCGTCACGCGGGCGAGATCCTCCTGTGCGTGACGCAGCAGCTCTTCGGCTCCCCTCTGCTCAGTCACGTCAATGCACGAGCCAATGTAACCAGCGAAAGACCGATCCGGATTGAATCGTGGCACGCCGATGTCAAGAATCCATCGAAATTCGCCGTCGTGCCGTCGGAGGCGATACTCCATCCTGAAAGGCTCCTGGCGATCAAAGGCCTGGATGTACGTATCCAAGCATCTCTGCAAATCTTCAGGGTCGACACCCTCCGCCCAGCCGTTGTCAAGTTCGCGGTCAATGGATCGGCCGGTGAAATCCAGCCAAGGTTTGTTGAAGTAGGAACAGAGCTTGTCAGTCCCCGACATCCAGATCATCACCGGAGCACTATCGGCCACTAGCCGAAAACGTGCCTCACTCTCGCGTAGTTCCGCCTCGGTGTGCTTCCGCTCTGTGATATCTTGTCCGATGAAAAGGGTCGAACCGTCGGAAAGATGTACGAAAGTGGCGGCTGCGTCTATGACGCGCCCGTCCCTCACTCGCACTTTGAGGTCGGTCCACTCACCAGTTGATGCGGCAATGTCTTCCTTAACCATTTGGCGATATTGCGGATCAGGGAAAGCCTCGGCAAATATGTCCGGATCTTGTTCGCGTATTTCTTGCAGCGTCCAACCAATCCTGCGCTCCCATTCCGGATTGACCAGTTCGTGGCGGCCACCCTGGTCCAAAAGTACTATCATCACGGGGATATTCTCGAATATCTTCTGCAAGACTTCCTTCTGCTTTCGCAATTCATCTTTGGCACGCTTCTTTTCGCTGATATCGCGGATAAAGCCGGTAAACACCTTGTGCCCGTTACTGGTCATTTCTCCGAACGACACTTCCACAGGAAACTCCTGGCCAGTGTTGCGCAGGGCGGTAACTTCGGTACCTCGCCAGTCTAGATGCCGCTGGCCAGTCGCCAAATATCGTCTGAACCCAGCCTCGTGCAGCTTCCGCATGAATTCCGGCATGAGTACAGTCATGGGTTTCCCGATCAACTCGACCGGGTCATAACCAAAGATTCTCGTCGTGGCGGGGTTGGCAAGCAGGATGGCACCACTTTCATCCATGCTGATCACAGCATCGCTGGCTGCCTCGACAATGACGCGATGCCTCTCTTCGCTGCCCTTGAGCTCCTCCTCGGCCCGCTTCCGATCTTCGATATCGGTAGCGGAGCCGTACCACTTAACGATGCTGCCCGCTTCGTCGCGTAGCGGCACTTTCCGAAGAAGCATCAGACGGTATTCTCCGTCAGCCCGCCGAAGTCTTGCTTCAGCTTCGAAGGGTCTGCCGGTCGCCACCGACGAGCGCCACTTGTGCACGACGTCCTCAACGTCCTCGCGGTGAATTACATTAGTCCATTGCCATCCCCGAATGTCTTCAAAAGAAACACCCACATATTCCAGCCAGCGCTTGTTGAAGAAGTCGACATAGCCGTCGGGACGAGCGCTGTGTAGCATCGCGGGAGCTGTATCGATCACGAGTCGAAGGCGGTCTTCATTTCGGCGCCGGTCCACAGATGATGTTGTGATGGCGGCCACAATCACGATCAAGGTCACAATGGCAATTCCATTGTTGGCGAGGGGAGAGATACTCACCGCATGAGAAAGGTCCGGAGGCGAGGCGGGGATGAAACTCGCGGCAGCCATTCCGGTATAATGCATCGCGGAGACAGCCAGTCCCAACACCGTGGCGCTCCCCAGCCTTCGCGGAACACTCCATCTGGTCTCCTCGCGTAGACCAAACGCCATCAGCAACGCGATTAGAGAAAACAAGATTGCGAGCAAGATGGAACACGTCACTAGAAGGGGGGAGTACCGGGTAATGGCCGGTAATCTCATTGCGGCCATGCCGATGTAGTGCATACCAGCGATGCCCGCGCCCATAAGTACGCTGCCGGTCAAGGCCTCAACGGGATCCATTTTATGGCGGCTCGCCACACACAGCGCGACTGCAGACGCGAGGACGGCCACCAGGAGTGAGGCCAGAACTGTCGGCCAGTGATACTCGACGGGTACGGGCAGATGGAAGGCCAGCATCCCCTTGGAGTGCATCGCCCAGATGCCGATGCCCATCGCAATAGCGCCACCGCTCAACCAAGCGAAGCGAACCTGGCCGCGTGCGGCGGTTACGCGTCCCGCCAAGTCGAGCGCGGCATAGGACGCAACGATGGCTATCAATACTGAGCGCGCCACCTCGCCATAGTCATACGAGCCCGACAGCGCGCCGCTTGCAGAAATCATGGCGAAGAATCTCCTCTACCCGTTTGGGAGAAACCCTCTTAGGCCACCCGCCAATCAGCAGCTAGATTCTCTTACAGCGTGCGCCCCCCAATCTTGCACGGGCCTAACCCACGTTGGGGACAGTTTACCCCTCGTCCATCGGGGCTGCATACAATCCGGGGATTTCTGACGCAGCTATTCGGAACGGTCTTCAATTGTTCAGATAATAAACAACCTGCCTTCGAAAGTAGCTCGTTAGGGCATCCAGCGGCTATATTGGCTGCGGCGTTGGAAATTCCTTGGCGCAGTGCCCAGAATTCAGACAGCCCTTCGATCGACATCGATACCTTAAGGTGTTGAACCGGAATTGCTTAGCGTTTGGCTCGCGAAGGACAAATATTCTGGGGCAAGTGAGAAGGCTCAACCTGTCGAGCAACTTCGGTGTTCCTCCCCAACGGTTGATGTTGTTGTGCGATCTGCGCGCTTTGTCCGGCTCCTGCATTAGAAAGCCGGGCAACGCGGCAAGGAGCCAGCGCGTTGGTAGGAAGAAGATGCTGTCTTGCTTTCGACCCCCCTTAAGTTAGCGCTTATGCTGGTTTGCCCCCCGCTGGTGCCCACATGCGGCGCCAAGGTAACGTGGGAGACGAACTGCTTCTGCCATGCGGAGGCTGGACGAGGACGTATCGATTCCGAACGCCACGCGCACTCTGGGAAGAAGCCGCTCTAGAACGCGTCCGTAGCCGCAACCCAGTTCCAAGGCGAGCACGGGGACATCGTTCTTGCAAGGACGAACTCGATCTCGGCGTCAAGGTAGGATTTGGTGCGAGGCGGAGCGAGATCATAGCAAGCGCGGAGGCGCTCGGCGGCAAGCCTCTCAGTGTAGTAGCCGGGAATAGCGCAATCTTGCCATAATTAAAGAACACCTCTCCTGCCTGTCACCTCCTCTGGTCATGTTCCAATCGCACACTGACGTACCCTCACTCATGCCGACGTCACTCGAAAACATCATTTATCACGAAAGAAACGGTCGATCTGCTCGCGAACGGCAGCAGGGCATTCCATGCCGCTCCAATCAGGTTCCTGGACGCGACCGAACGCGACTGAGATGCGTACCTGTGCAAATGACTGTCCCTGGCCGCGCAGGTCTTGGATCGAGGATCTAGTTCAGTTGATGGGGTCAGCGTTCTGTTGTATCGTCCAAGCTGCATGGCCGATTCTTCCCTACGAGTTCCATATCTCGATTTAAACGCACAGTACCGGAGCATCAAGCCTGAGATTGATGCTGCGATCGCCAGAGTCCTTGAGAGCAGTCAATTCGTTCTCGGCAGCGAAGTCGCCTGGTTTGAGCAGGAGTTCGCAGCATACTGCGGCACGGCTGAGTGCATCGCTCTGAATTCCGGCACCAGCGCGCTACATCTAGCCCTGCTAGCAGCCGGAGTCGGTCCCAGCGACGAAGTCATCACTGTGCCATTCACTTTCGTGGCCAGCGTGGCAGCGATCCTCTATGCTGGCGCGCGGCCGGTGTTGGTGGATATCGATCCCGACACGTTCACCATGAATCCGGCGGTTTTAGAGGCTGCCATTACGCCTCGCACCAAGGCAATCCTCCCGGTCCATCTTTACGGTCATCCCGCTGACATGGATCCAATCCTGGAAGTGGCGCGACGACATGGGCTGGTTGTGATCGATGATGCGGCGCAAGCCCACGGCGCCAAGTACAAGGAGCGTCCTATCGGAAACCTTGGTGACATCACCTGCTTTAGTTTTTATCCCACGAAGAATCTGGGCGCTTGTGGGGAGGGTGGTGCAGTCACCACGAGTAACGCCGAGTACGCTCGAACGATTCGCATGATGCGCGATTGGGGACAGGACCGGAAATATCATCACCTGCTACGCGGATTCAACTACCGGATGGAAGGCCTGCAGGGCGCCATTCTGCGGGTAAAGCTCCGCCACCTCGAGCCGTGGACCGAGGCTCGGCGCGCAATCGC
>Ga0075030_100001469_pt1 | contig 21218 bp, 18 predicted proteins | sample LitLauG_LLR_2012_FD_71393 | JGI IMG/M metagenome (GOLD analysis project Ga0075030, IMG submission 71393) | Freshwater sediment microbial communities from Pennsylvania, USA - Little Laurel Run_MetaG_LLR_2012 | ecosystem: Environmental > Aquatic > Freshwater > Creek > Sediment | place: USA...
GCTCGCGGGTATCAGCGAAGTCGTCATGACGAACGATCCTCTGGACCCCGACGAAGCTCCGGCGTGGGAAAAAGGAGCGGCGCCGCACACGCAATTCCACGCCGTCCTGCGCCTGGACCGAATTCTCAATAAATGGGCGGATCATTACCAGGTTCTGCAGAGCCATGGCTACAAAGTGGATGGGGAGGTCGGCGGCAATACTGTATCAGAGATTCGCCGTTTCCTCGCGAAGTGGATCAACCTCATGAAGCCGGTCTACATGGCCTGTTCACTTCCCGACACGTTCGCCTATCCGGAAAACAGCATCCGCGCGAAGTTGCTGGCCGAGGCAGTTCTGCCTGTATGCCGCGAGCATGATCTGCCGCTTTCACTGATGATCGGCGTGCGCTATCAAGTGAATCCTGCGCTGAAGCTGGCCGGAGACGGCGTCGGCAAGGCGGACCTCCGCGCGCTGGAGCACCTGTGCTGCGAATTTCCCGAGAATCGCTTTTTGTCCAGTGTGCTCAGTCGCGAGAATCAGCATGAGCTGACGGTCTACGCCCGCAAGTTTTCGAACCTCATGCTGTTCGGCTGCTGGTGGTTCTTGAACAATCCTTCGATCGTGGAAGAGATCACTCGCGAGCGCCTGGAAATGCTCGGCACCACGTTCATCCCGCAGCATTCCGACGCGCGCATTCTGGAGCAGGTCATTTATAAGTGGCGCAATACGCGCCGCACCATGACTCCCATTCTGGCCCACACGTACGATACGCTGGCGCACGACGGGCGCGCTGTGAACCTCGGCGATATTCAGAAGGACGTTCGCCGCCTGTTCCGCGGCAACTTTGAACACTGGACCAACCTCCGATGAAGCGCCGCGAATTCCTGGCCATCGCGTCCGCATGCGCGTGCGCAGCCCCTGGCCTAAGCCAGGGGATAAACTTCGAGTCGCGAATCCAGCCCCCGAAATTTCCGGATCGCGACTTCGACATCACGAAATTCGGCGCATCCGAAGGAGGCAAGCAGGACGCGACCGGCGCGATCGCCAAAGCCATCGCCGCCTGCGCCACGGCCGGTGGCGGACACGTCGTCGTCCCCCCGGGCGTCTTCCACACCGGCGCGATTCACCTCAAATCCGGGGTCAACCTGCACGTTTCAAAAGATGCCACGCTGCTGTTCAACCGCGATCCGAAGCTCTATCTGCCCGTTGTCTTCACGCGCTGGGAAGGCACGGAGTGCATGAACTACTCGCCCTTTATTTACGCGTGGGAGCAGTCGAACATCGGCGTGACGGGCGAGGGCACGCTCGACGGCAACGCCAATTGCGATTACTGGTGGAACTGGTCCGGCAAAGGCGGCTGTGGCAAGAAAGGCGAGCCCACGCAGGCCGCCGCGCGGGCCGCGCTGGTGGCGATGGCCGATAAAGACGTGCCGGTGAAGGATCGCGTTTTGGGTGAAGGCCACTGGCTGCGGCCCAATTTCATTCAGCCCTACCGCTGCACCAACGTCTTGATCGAAGGCGTGACCATTCTCAACTCGCCCATGTGGGAGATCAATCCCGTGCTGTGCCGCAACGTGACCGTGCGCAATGTGAAAATCAACAGCCATGGCCCGAATAACGACGGCTGCGATCCGGAATCGTCGTCCGATGTCTTGATCGACGGTTGCGAATTTGACACCGGCGACGATTGCATCGCCATCAAGAGCGGACGCAATCGCGATGGCCGCCGCGTGGGCGTGCCGACGGAAAATGTGATCATCCGCAACTGTTCCATGAAAGATGGACACGGAGGCGTCACCATCGGCAGCGAAGCCTCGGGAGGCGTCCGCAATGTGTTCGTTGAAAATTGCCAGATGGACAGTCCTCATCTGAACGTCGCTCTGCGCATCAAAACCAACTCCTATCGCGGCGGCACGATCGAGAACATCTTCATGCGCAGCTGCCGCATCGGCCAGGTGGCGCAGGCCGCACTCGACATCGATCTGTTCTATGAGGAAGGCGAAGGAGGCCAGTTCACGCCGACGGTCCGCAACATCGCCATGGAGGACGTGACCTGCGGCAAAAGCAAGGTCGCGGTGTCGCTGAAAGGGTACAATAACGCGCCCTTGCAGGACATCCGCCTGACGCGCTGCACATTCGATCACGCGGAAAAGGAAAACGTGATCCAGAACGTCACAGGCCTGGTCGTGAAGGAAGTCAGCATTAACGGCAAGAACTGGGCGAGCTAGGGTTTGCTAGGCTTGGCGTATGCGCAGCATTATTTGTGTTCTCGCACTGTGCTGGCCTGCATGTGCGTGCTCCTGCATATCGACCGCGACGCCGTGCTCCGCAGTCGGCGGGCCCACGGTGATGTTCGTGGCCCGCGTTGTGATCGACAGCGGCGAGGGATGGGGCAAGGGGCCAGCTCATGTGGTGATCGAGGAACCTCTTCAAAACGTGCCGGAAGGGCAAAAGGAGGCCGATGTTGCCACGATGGCCGGCACAAGCTGCTACTTCCACCTGGAAGCCGGAGAACGTTATGTCATCATCACCTCGGGGCCGAACTACGCGGTTGGAGGATGCTCCAGTTCGTTTCGAGTGCGCGGTAATGAGCACATTTTGGATGCGCTAAGGGCGCAGGTGAAGGGCGAATCGGCGCGCATTGTCGGGACCGTGGCCCGCGGCACCGGTGCTTACTCGCAAGGCGACGGGATCGCGGGGGCCTTAATCACGGCGAGCGCGGACGGAGCGCAACATAAAGCGACAACAGACGGTTTCGGGCATTACATGATCGCCGGCCTCAGCCCAGGGCGGTATACGATCGAGCTGTCCCGCCCTGGGTTTGTGCCGGACGAGAAATACAATCAACGATGGTCGGGCCGGTTGACATTAGATCAGGAGAAGAACGTTCTGGAGCCCGACAAAACCGCGCCCGGAACGGTGGTCGTGACCAAGGGGGCATGCGCAGTCTGGGATTTGGCAATGTGGGCGGTGGGGAGCATTGGCGGGACGGTTCGCGCGAAGGACGGCGCACCGCTTAACGGCGTCACAGTGCAGGCGTTCGGGTTCGATGCCCGTGGACGAGAGTCGAATCCCCTTCGCACCGCGAAAACCTCGGGAGATGGGAGCTACGTGCTCCAGCCGCTGCCGCAGGGACGATACGTTGTTGGTGTAAACGCCAGCAGGTACGACGATGAGGACGCGTATCCACCTACCCTATACGCAAACGGAGCCGAGATTCACCTCGCCGAGAGCGCTACGCAGAGCGCGGTCGACCTCGTGCTGCCGCCTCCGCGCACGCCGGCAAAGCTTCATGTGCTGGTCGTCGGCCCGGACGGGGCGCGGGAGCCGGGCGCTGTCCTCCGGTTGGACAATCTTGAGGGCCAGCGGCGCGGTTCTTATGGAGAAGAGGCAAATGTGAATGGCGAAATCACGGCGATGGTCTACGTTGGCGAACACTATGTCGTGCATGGTTTCGAAGTGAAGACTGGCACCGGAGATTCCCGCGCCACCATCTGGCAGGGCGATTTGAACGTCGAAATCACGGGCGCAGAACAGAGCGCCACTGTTGTCTTACACCCGAAGCAGTAGCCACTAGCGTGAGCAGGGAAGGCGCGGGTGCAGCTTCAGCATGTAGTTTGTGAAGCGCACCTGCTGCGCGTCGGTGGATTCTCTCGATCCGATGGACTCCGGGCCGGGCCCCGGCGCGATCTTCACAGGCGCGGCGGGCTTCACCGAGGCGACCTCGAAATCCTGCGCGAACACGAAGAGCGCTAACGGAAGTATCGGCATGGCGCTCCACACCAAGCACGTGTCATGCCGCGTCCTCCAGCGAAATGGTCATGCGTTTTCCGAGCCTTCCGAGCACCTCGGCAATCCGCGCCAATTTCGTCGAATGCCGTGGGTCCAGCAGCCTGCGGATTTCCTTTTCGTCGATGCCCAGCTTGCGCGCCAGTTGCAGGTTCGAAAGGCCGGCGTCCTTGATCGTCAGATAGAGCGCCGCTTTGGCTGCCATCGGCGCGGCCAGTGCCACTGGCGTCGTCTTGCGGCGTGACGGGATGGTTCCGGAATCTGCAAGCCGCCGGTGATTCGCGCGGCCATCGCTTCTTCCAGGCAATCGGAGGCCTGTGCCAGCGCATCGGCGCGGTTCTCTCCGCCAGTGATCGCCTCCGGAAGGTCGGGGAACAGAACCGTGAAACCCCTGGCCTCCGATCCCAACATCGCAGGGTAAACAAAGCTTCTCATGAGTTCCGTAACAGCCGCGCCAGTGAGGGCGGGGACTCTTTGACTCGGACCATCCCCGGGCTTACGCCGCGGGGCTATAAGTGCCCTGTCGACGCTAACGATCTTTCTCCGAAGGCCTTCAGTACTCAGCGTCGGACAAACATGTCCGAAGCGCAAGTCCGATATATTTGAGAGAGATGCTTTGGGTGTTGCTGCTGTTCCTCGGTCTGCCGCTCGTCGCGCAGCCCTCCTGTCAAGGCACGCCTGCGTGGTCGGCGTGCGATTTTCCGTTCGACGAGCCGGGCGATCTGCGGGCGGAGTTTAAGTCGCCGCATTTCAAGACCTACTTAATGCCTTCATTCCGAGACGGGTCGCGGGCCATCATTCGTTTCGCCCCGACCGAGGCCGGCGTGTGGGAGTACAAGCTTTCTAACGGCCGCGTGGGGCAGTTCACCGCCGCGGAATCCGACGCGCCCGGCTACGTGCGTGTCGCCAACGTGCATCATTTTCAAACCGCCAACAATAAGCCGCATCTATGGATATCAACCGCTATTGACAAATTCCTGGCGATCCCGAGAGCCGAATTCAACGCGCTCGTTGAAGCACGCGCCAAGGAGAAATTCTCGCACTTGCGTGTCACGCTGGAGCCGGGCGCGGATTTCCATGAAGCGGCCGAACGCATCCGCGCGATTCACAACCATGGCATGACGTCCGATGTCGCCTTCGCGTCGATCCCGGAGGACCGCGCCGCGCGGGAACGCTTTATCGGCGATGCCGTAGCGTATTTGAGCGCGTTTAGCATCACCTGGGCGGGCCTTCCCGCGTTCGAACAGACGCCGCGCGGACGCGAACTGTTGAAAGAGGCCGGAACGCTGCTCAAGAATCTCGATCCCTATCAGCATCCTCGCACCACGATGGCGGAGTCCACTTCGGCAGGCCTCGCCTCCGACGGCTGGATGGACATGATCGGCTACGGCACTGTGGACGCGAACGTCGGCGCGGTGGAGCACCAGTTTTTCCAGATGCCCGCGCTGGCGGCGAACATCCATAACACGCACGATCTGTGGAACGCGGCGATGAACGGGCAATATCCGGCCGATGGCGCGGGGCAGATGATGACGGTCTACCGCGACTTCATGGCGGGCAACCGGTATTGGGAACTGGAGCCCTATTTCGACCTCGACGGCGGACGCGCGCTCGCGCTCGAAGGTGTCGAATACATCATTTATGTTGAGAAACCGGCGGGGCCGATTGAAGTGAACGTGGAACATCACGGCTACGATGTTGCGTGGATCAATCCGGCGACGGGTGAGCGGATCAAGCAGAAGGGCTATAGCGGCGAACGGTACACGGGGCAGCCTCCCGACGCCTCGCACGACTGGATTTTGCACATTTCGCGTGAGGGCGAAAAGAACGGCATGGCGAAAAGCGTGAAGTTCGAATCGCGCGAGGTTCCGGTGCAGGAGATCACTCTGGCGGGCGAAAAGCCTTTGTTCGAAATCGTGGGGCCGGAGGAAAGCGAAGTCTCCATGTCCGCACCGGTGCGGGTGAGCCTGAGGGTAAAACGCGATACGCGCGCCACGCGTTTCTTGCTTGTGGAATGGACCGCCGAGGTTGCGGCGGACGGCCAGGGCTATCGCGTCATTGGCACGGGAAAGCAGGCGACGCTCAAGGTTCCCGCGTCGATCGTGAAAAACATGCCGGCCGTGCTGGCCGTGCACGCCAATATTTTGAACGCCAACGGCAAAGCTTACCTTATCGACCGGATCTTCAGGTTGGTTCCTTGAAGATTCTTTCGATCGACACCACCAGCGAGCAGGGCAGCATCGCGCTGATCGAGGACGGCCACGCGATTGAAGAGGTGACCATGCGTTCGCCCGACGGGTTCGCGCATGTGGTGCTCGGCGAGATTCAGAAGCTGCTGGAGAGGCATGGCGTCGCGCTCGCCGCTATGGACGCGTTCGCATCGGCCTCGGGACCAGGGACATTTACCGGCGTTCGGGTAGGATTGGCGCTGGTGAAGGGACTGGCGGAGGCTTGCGGGCGTCCGGTGGTTGCGGTGTCGAATTTAAGGGCGCTGGCGTCGTTCGGGACCGCGGAGTTGCGCGCGCCGGTGATCGACGCGCGGCGCGGCGAAATTTACGGTGCCGTTTACAACGCCGCGTTGGAGCCCGTTCAGGACGAAGTGGTGGCGAAGCTCGATGCATGGAAAGCCGGGCTGCCCGAAGGCGCGGAGATCGTCGATCAGCCGCGTCCGCTGGCCGCCGCGATGGGAAAAATCGCCGCGCGCGAATTGGCTGAGGGCCGGGGACGAAGGCCGGAGGAGATTGACGCGAATTACGTCAGGCGGTCGGATGCAGAACTGCTGTGGCGTGACGTTCGCTAGCGCAGGCGTTTAATAACGCGGGGGCGATGCGGTCGAGCGGCAGCACCTGATCCACGGCGCCGGCGCGAATCGCCTCGCGGGGCATGCCGAAAATCACGCAGGTGGCTTCGTCCTGGGCCACGTTGTAGCAGCCTTTTTCCTTCATGCGCTTCATGCCCTGCGCGCCGTCGTTGCCCATGCCGGTGAGGATGGCGCCTACCGCGCGCTTCCCCGCGGCGATCGCGACGGAGGTGAATAAGACGTCCACCGAGGGGCGCTGGTAGCAGACCAGCGGTCCGTCCTTGATCTTGACGCGGAAGCTCGAGCCGTGTTTTTCCAGCACCATGTGCAGACCTCCGGGTGCGACCAGCGCGAGGCCGGCACGCGTCACGTCGCCATCTACGGCTTCGCGCACTTCAAAGCGGCACAGCGCGTTCAAGCGTTCGGCGAAGCTCCGGGAAAACATCGGCGGGATATGCTGCGTAATCACGATGGGTGGAACCCCGGCGGGCATCTGCGTCAGCACATGGGCGATGGCTTCGGTGCCTCCTGTGGACGCGCCGATGGCGATCAACCGCGTGGGGTCCGAGGCGGACACAGAAGGCGGCGGAGGAGCAACGGGCCTGGCGGCAGGTTCGGGCGCATGCGCAGGGGCGCTGCGCAGCTTCGCGCGGGCGGCGGCGCGGATGCGCGACGACAAACTGGCGCGCAACTCGCCGACGGAATACGGGCCGCTGGGCTTGGCCAGAACGTCAACCGCGCCGTGGCGCAAGGCTTCCAGCGAGATTTCCACCGACGATTGCGCCAGCGAACTGATCAGGATCACCGGCATCGGCTTGGTACTCATCAACTGCTTCAGGAACGTGAGGCCATCCATGCGCGGCATCTCGATATCCAGCGTGAGCACGTCCGGCTTGAGGCGTTGAATCTTGTCCAGCGCAATGATGGGGTCGGGTGCGGTGCCGACGACGTCAATGTCGGCCTCGGACGAAAGCGTCTCCGAGAGAATTTTGCGCACGATGGCGGAATCGTCTACCACGAGAACACGAATTTTGCGGGTGTCCGCCATGATTTAGTTCCGGTCGAAATCGACCCGCAGGCAGACCGACAAGGTGCCCTGGTCAAGCAGGAATCCGCGCCGCACGCCTTCAACGACGGGCGCGAATTCGGCCGGACGGAGCGTCGTTGGCGTCTCCAGGCTGAAATATTCGACGCGCCCAAGGCTCGACAGAGCGGAGCCGCAGGTCATGTTGCAGAACTCGGCCATCACTTCGTCTTCCTGCAGCGGCTTGACGTCGCTTTCTTCAATGCCCAGGAACCCGGCGGTGAGCGCGCGCGCGACGGCCGGGTCGGCGTCCACTTCGAAATCGCCGCACGGCTTACCGTGGAAGTGCAGGCGCGAGGTCACACGGCTGTGCCCGTCACTCGCGGCGGCGTCCACTTCTTCCAGAACCGGCGCGAAAAACATCGTTTCCAGAACATGCTCGCTGCAGGAATAGAGCAGCGCGCCGATCAATCCATCCATTTCCTGTCCTGCTGTGTCATTCATAATTCACTCCCAGCACGCTTTCCAGTTCGTTGCGCAACTGCTCCGGCCCGAACGGTTTTTGCAGATACCCCACCGCGCCCAACGACAGCATGGTTTGGATGCGCTGCGTGGTGGCGTCGGTGGAAATCACCACCACCGGCGTGGCTATGAAGGGACCGCTGCCGCGCAGTTTGCGCACGAACGTTTCGCCATCCATCACCGGCATGTTGATATCGGTCAGCACCGCGTCGATGGGGTTATTCAGCATGACCGAAAGCGCCTCCAGTCCATTGCCGGCCTCGTGGAATTCGTCCACCTCTATCCCGCTCAGTTTCAGGACTCGCTTGATAAAGGACCGCATGGCGGGCGAGTCGTCCACGATCAAGATTTGCAGGGCCATCCTTCATACTCCTTTGGCGAATCCGGTCTTCGCCTTCAATTCCTGCTCGGTTCCGGCCGAGCGCACCCAGAACGTTCCCGTCGCCAGTTCCAAACGCACGGTGCGCGAGCCCTGGCCGCCCAGGTCTTCGCTCAAAGTCATCAGCCCCGCTTTCCACAACGCTTTCCTCACGGCAAGTTGGTTCCGTTTTCCGATGTTGAACACGCCGCGGTCGTCCATCACCGCGCTTCCGCCCGCCAGCCAGACGCGCAGGCGTGACTTCGCTCCTCCCAATGCGCCGATGCGGTCCAGCAGCGCCGCCACTCCGGTGTCGGCGAACATGCAAGGATTCTTCGCTGCTTTGTCCGTGTCGAGGCTCGATTCCGGCAACAGAATATGCAGCAGGCCGCCCACCGAAGACGCGGGATCGTAGACCGCGACGCCCACGCACGAGCCCAGCGCATAGGTGACGATGGTCGCCGTGCGCTCCCTCGATGCCTGGCAATCGGCGATGCCGACGACAATGGCGCTCATGCGAGGGCTCCGGGCTTTTTGTAGATCGCAGGCTGTACGTAATCGAGCGAGTGCTTCACGCCCATCAGGCTTTCCGAATGGCCGATCAACAGGTAGCCGCCGGGTTCCAGGAACTGCGAAAGATTCTGGACGACGCGCTCCTGGGTGGGCTTATCGAAATAGATCATCATGTTGCGGCAAAAAATGATGGGGAAGCTGCGTCCGCCGGAGCGCATGGGCTCGATCAGATTGACGCGCTCGAACTCCACCATGCGGCGGATGTCGTTGGCTACTTGAAATGTTCCATTTCCAGCCGCGTTAAAATACTTCTTGATCATGGGCAAAGGGATGGAGGCCAGCCGGTCCCCCGGATACGCGGCCCTTTGCGCGATCGCCAGAGCCTTGGTGGAAATGTCGGTGGCGCGGATGCGCAGCCCAGGCTTCGGTGGCAGGCCGAGGTGCTCCAGCAGCGTGATGGCGATCGAATACGGCTCCTCGCCGGTGGAGCACGGGGCGCTCCAGATTTCGATAGTGGCGCGCCTGCGCAGCGACGGGATCACTTTGGCGCTCAGGAATTCGAAGTGCGAGGCCTCCCTCAGAAACGATGTGTGGTTGGTCGATAGCGCGTCGATCAACGCGATCAACGATTCGCCGGAGCGGTCCGCTACAACAAAGTCGTAATAGGCTTCGTAGGTGGGAATCTTCAGTTCGCGCAGCTTTTTGCCCAGCCGCGCGGCCACCAGTTCATGTTTCGAATCGGTGAGGTTCAGGCCGAATTTGTCGTAGGCCAGGCGGCGGAATTTTTCAAACTGGGGAGCGCCCAATGCCGGCAGATGCCCTGGCAGCGCCAGCGCGGGTGCGTCCTTACGCATTGGCCTTCTCCCGGAAGACGCCGTTGACGTCCAGAATCAGACCCACGCGGCCGTCGCCCAGAATTGCGCCTCCGGAAATACCGGCGACCTGCCGGAAGGTGTCGCCCAGGCTCTTGATCACCACTTCCTGCTTGCCCAGCATCTCGTCGACCAGAAGACAGAAGCGACGCCCCTGCGCCTCCACCACGACAAATAAAGCCTCCGCCGGATTCTGACGCGCGCCTTCAATGCCAAACCGGCGGTACAGGCGCACGATGGGCAGCAACTCGCCACGCACCATGGCCATTTCCGCGCGCCCTTCCATGGTGAAGATCGTCTCCGCGGTCGGCCGCAGCATTTCACGCACGGAGTTGATCGGCATGATGTAGCGCTCCCCGCCCACGCCCACAATCAGGCCGTCGATAATGGCGAGCGTCAGCGGCAGACGCAGCAGGAACGTGGTTCCACGCCCGCGCGCCGATTGGATTTCAATGCGTCCGCGCAGGCCCATGATCTGGCGCCGCACGACGTCCATGCCGACGCCGCGTCCGCTGACATCGGTCACCACTTCGGCGGTGGAAAATCCAGGTTCGAAGATCAAAAAGTAAATCTCGTTGTCACTCAGGTTCTGGCCTTCCGATACCAGGCCGCGCTCGCGAGCTTTTTTGAGAATTTTTTCCGTGTTGAGGCCACGCCCATCGTCGGTGATCTCAATCAGGATGTGTCCGGCCTGATGCGATGCGGCCATCCGCAGCGTTCCCTCAGCCGATTTACCGGCGGCGACGCGTTCCTCCGCGCCTTCCAGGCCATGGTCGAGCGAGTTGCGCACCATGTGCATCAACGGGTCGGCCAGTTGCTCGATGATGGTTTTGTCGAGCTCGGTCTCTTCACCCGCCAGATCCAGGCGGACCTTCTTGCCGTTCTTGCGCGTCAGGTCGCGCACCAGTCGGTTCATCCGTCCGAACAGGGTGCCGACCGGAGTCATGCGCATGCTCATCGCGACGCGCTGTACTTCGGCGGTGATCCGTCCCAACTGCTGCAGATTCCTCTGTAGTGGACCGTTTTCAAGCGACGCGATGCCGGAATCGTGCGTCACCAGCGACTGCGCGATCACTAGTTCGCCCACCATGTCCATCATGTAATCCAGCTTGCCCGCGTCCACGCGCAACGTGGAACCCGCTTCGGCCTCGGCTTTGGCCGCTTCTGGCTTGGCCGTTTCGGCTTTCACCGGCTCGCGTTTCGCGGGTTCGGGTTCCGTTTCTTCGATGCTCACGGCGGGCGGCGCGATTTGCTTGCCTTCCAGCACCGCGCAAACTCTGGCCAAGAGTTTGTCGAACTCCGGAGGATCACCGGCCGCGCCGTTCAATCCGTCCTTTACCCACGCTATGGCTCGCTTTAGGTAATCGGAGCTTTCAAGCACGACGTCGATGATCACGGGAGTCAGCAGAAGCCGCTGATTGCGCGCCCGGTCGAGTAGCGTCTCCACTTCATGCGCAACAGCGTGGATGTCACCCAGATCCAGGAATCCCGCCAGTCCTTTTATGGTGTGGAATCCACGAAATGCCGCATTCAAAGGATCGGCCGCGGTGGGCTCCTGTTCCAGCACCAGAATCTGAGCTTCAATGGTCGCCAGATGCTCGGCTGCTTCGTTGACGAAATCGCCGATCAGTTCGGGGTCCTGCGCGATGGCGTTGGCCATGGACGACTTCGACGTCTCCTTCGGCTCCGGCTTGGGTTCATCGGGCGGAGCTTCCATCGCCCGTCGCAGATTTTCGATGCCCTGCGACACGACGTGTTCAAACTCCTCCGTAGACTGCCTGGCGGCACCCGTGGCGAGCGCCTGCAGTTCCGCGGCCACGTTTGCCGCCAGAGCCCGGCCCGCTTCGCGCGCGCTCTTCTCGATCGCCGCGAGAACCCGCAGTGTTTCCGGTGCGTCGGCTCCCCCGACGACCATCCTCACGCTCAACTCATCGAGCTGCCCGATTACATCTTGGATGACCTGTTCCACGCCGCCCGCCATTTTTTCAACGCTCCATTACTTCGCCGCCGTCAGATCGAGGCGCGCGAGCTCGCGTGCGGTCATCACCTGATCGATATCGAGTAGGATCTTCACCTTGCCCTTCAGCTTGGCCAGACCCATGATGTACGGCACTTCCACTTCCTTGCCGAAGCTGGGCGTGTCCTCCACGTCCGCGCCCGCCACCTGCAGAACCTCCGCCACGCCATCGACGACCACGCCCATCAGCATGGTGCCCCGCGGACCCGATACTTGCACCACGATGATGCAGGTACGGTGAGTGTATTCCTTGGTGGGCATGTCGAACTTCAGCCGCAGATCCACGACCGGAATCACTTTTCCGCGCAGATTGATCACGCCCTTCACGTGCGGAGGCGTCTGCGGCACCTGGGTGATGTCCTGCACCCCCATGATTTCGCGGACTTTCTGTACCTGGATACCGAATTCCTCTTCGCCCAGGTGAAATACGAGATATTTGCCGGCCCGCGGATCAGCCTTGGCCGTGGCTTCGATCGGCGTAAGGATGCTGGTTGCCATGAACTTCCTTCCTGTCAATTAATTCCCGGGTAGGGACCCGGTCGGTTCTAGATGACTTAACGGCAGGTGGGAGAGGAACTTGAGGTGAACCGCTCATCGGCAGTGAAATCCCCGCCTTCACGCACAATGCGCCCAGTCAACTCACCGGCAATCCTGCACATAGAGCTTCGACGGCCGCTTCCTGCGCTCCCGGCGGCGGACACTGGGCAACGGAATGGGGACGTCGCCTAACGAAAGGGAGGGGCTGGTTGCATCGCAAATTTACGAAACGAACCCAAGAAATCCTTTGTTTGCAATAAAACGCGTTGCGAACGCGATCACTTTCGCAGCGTCGCCAGCGCCAGCAGCGGGAAATAGTCCTTATAAAGCTGGTAGCTGATGTAGAACACGTTGGGGAAGCCGGTGCCGGTGGTCAGGTCTTCCCTCCAGCGCCCGTCGTGCGATTGCTGCGTGTCGAGAAGGTATGCCGTCCCGCGGGTCACCGCCGCGGAAGTCTTCTCGCCCGCCGCCATTAATCCCAGCAGCGCCCACGCGGTTTGGGATGGTGTGCTTGGCATCGGCACATAGCGATTCTGCCGGTAGCTTTCGCAACTCTCGCCCCAGCCTCCGTCGGGATTATGGATGGACCGCAGCCAGTCGGCGGCCTTGCGCAGCGTTTCCTGCGATTTGAGCGGCGCGGCGGCCGCCAGTCCTCGCATGGCCAGGAAGGTGCCGTAAATATAGTTGACGCCCCAGCGTCCGTACCAGCTCCCGTCGCGCTCCTGGGCGTAAAGCAGATACTGCACTCCTCGCTGGATGGAGGGATGCTCGGCCGGGACGCCGCACTTGATCAGGGCATCGATCACACGTCCGGTGATGTCCGGGCAGGTCGGATCCAGCATGGCATTATGGTCGGCGAACGGGACTTTATTCAAGATTTGCCAATTGTTGTCGTAATCGAAGGCAGCCCAGCCTCCGTCCGACGATTGCATGCCGATCAGCCAATTGATGGCGCGGCGCTCGGCGCGCTCCTGCCTCGCCGGATCGCTCGCCTTGGCATGGCGCAAGGCGAGCAGCACCATGGCGGTGTCGTCGATATCGGGATAAAACTCGTTGGCGAATTCGAATGCCCATCCGGAAGGCAACAGGTTGGGACGCTTGATCGCCCAATCGCCCTTACGGCGGATTTCTTTCGACAAGAGCCAGTCCGCGGCCTTCGTCAGCGACTCCGCGGTAGGCGCGAAGTCAGTCTCGCCCAGGGCGTAGGCGCAGATCGCCGTGTCCCACACCGGCGATACCGCGGGCTGGAACTGAAAGCGCGTCTCGTCTTCTAAGATCAGGTTGTTGAAATGGCGGATGGCTTCCAGCAAATCCGGCTGGTCCTCGGGATACCCCAGCGATTGCATCGCCATGATGGAATACATCATGGACGGGTAAATTGCGCCCAGGCCGTCCGTGTAACGGGTGCGTTCCAGCATCCAGCGCTCTGCTTCGCGGAGGGCGCGGGCGCGGACGTTTTTCAAGCCACGGCGCTCCCATAATTTCACGGCGCGATCCACCTGCGAGAAAAACAGCGCACCCGAATCCCGCTTGTGCAGCGAGAATTTCTTGTCCGGGTCCAGCAGTTCATCGACGTTCATGCCCATGGGCGTGGGCCGCACCTGCCCGATGGCCTGCACGATCGACAACGGCACCAGGATCGACCGCGTCCACGACGACATTTCATAGAGAATGTCGCCTGGCGCAACCACGATTTCCGGAGGCACGCTGGGCACCCAGCGGCGCGGGAACATTCCGAAGAGGCTGAAGTTGATTTTCGTGTAGCTGTTGCAGGCTTGCAAACCGCCCAGCTCCAATGCGCGCTGACGGGCCCGCGCCAGGGCAGGGGATTCAATGTCGTAACCGCACAATTTCAGCGCCGTGTAGGCGCGGACGGTGGCGTTTACTTCGGAAGGGCCGGGCTGATAGATGCTCCAGCCACCGTCAGGGAGCTGGCGGGAGAGAATCTGGCGGCAGGCTTTGTCGAGGCGGGCGCGCGATTGGGGATTCCACGGCTGGCCGGGCGCTGGTGGGTCCATCCAAAGCTGGAGGAGTACGAAATCGGACTCAAGGGTGGAATCCGCGGTCAGCTCGCCGCACCAGAATCCCTCCGGGTCCTGAATCTTCATCAGGGCCGCGGCGGAAGCCAGGGCGGCCGCTTCCAATCGTTCCGATCGCTGCCGGACCGTCTGCACGGCGGCGGCAAACGCGCCTTTGGCGGAGCGGCGAGACCTTTGTTCAAAGAACTCCATTTTTTAATTTTATTACGTTCCCTTCGACGTCAACGTCGATGCAGCATTTTCAGACCCGTGCGCTACAGCAATCCCACCCGCTTCTCGATCGCCACAAATCCAGGATCCGAGCGAATTTCGTCAAAAATCGGATCATATTTCAAATAAAAAATCTGCCCTTCCCGCGCCTCGGCGGATTTCTCCAGGTACGCGATCGCCCGCCGCGTATCGTGCAGCGCCGCGTAGCCCATTGCCAACTGATAGGGCGATTCAAAACCGCCTCCCGTGGCGGCCATTTTTTCGAGATATGCCCGCGCCTGTGCGGCGTCGCCGCGGCAGGTGCTTCCCAACGCGAGCAGGAACGTGGTGAAAGGGATCTGCGCTTTGCGCGCGCACCACTCGGCTTCCGATTGGGCCGTGGCGCAATCCCTATTGATGGACGAGATCAGCGCGACGAAAGCGTGCGCGTCCAACTGCTCTGGATTCGCCGCGAGCATGTCTGCCAGCACCCGCCGCGCCTCGGTGTATTTGCGCTCCAGGTAATAGGCCAGCATTTCATTGAACCGCCCGCCAGGATTCAATGGGTCGGATTCAATGCCGATGCGGAAGTGCTCTTGGGCCTCACGGAAACGCCCGCGCGTCGCCAGAGCCCAGCCGTATTGCACATGGACTCGCGGAGGATTGCCGTGCTCCAGCGCGAAGCGGTATTCGCGTTCGGCGCGAGGCCAGTCCCAATCGTACAGATACGCGATGTTGCCCAGATAACCGTGCGCCTCGGCGCAGTCCGGGTCGATCTTCAATGCCTCGTCCAGGGCATTGCGCAGATCCGTCAACCCTTCTTCCGGAGCCTTCAACGTCAAATGAATCAGGCTGTTTTCCACGCGCGCGATGCACAGGTAGGCCAGTAGATAGCCTGGATCCTTGGCAGCCGAGGCGCGGCACAGCTTCAATGCCTTCGCGTAGGACTCAGGCGTGTGGCGCGAATGCTGGTAATTGCCGCGCAAGTAGAGATCCAGCGCTTCCGCGTTGCCGGTGGAGTGCGCGTCCGGCGCGCGCGGGGTTGTTCGTCCGACGCTGCGCACGGCATCGGAGATGGAGCGCGAAATCTGCTCCTTCAACAACATCACGTCGGCGGAGCGCCCTTCAAACGACTTTGACCACACGTGATAGCCGTCCGAGGTGCGGTTCATCTGCGCCGTGACGCGCACGCGGTCGCCCGATTTTTCGACGCTGCCTTCCAGCACCGCGCCCACATTCAGCCGCCGGCCCACTTCGCGCACATCCACGCCCTTGCCCTTAAACTGATACGCCGAAGTGCGCGCGACCACCCGCAGGTCGGGCCACTGCGCCAGATCGTTGGTCAGTTCTTCCGTGAATCCGTCGGCCAGATACTCGTTGCCAGGATCGGCGGACAGGTTCTGAAACGGCAGGACGGCCAGGGAATCGATCGACTGCCGAGTGACCCTCCACGCCGCATAGCCTGCGCCAACCAAAACCACAGCGGCGATGCCAATCCACAGCCAGCGCCAGTTTACCCGAGGCTTGTCACGCAGGGTGAACTCCAGCGCATAACCACGGGGAGGTAGATCGATCGCCACTCGGCTCGCTTGGCCGTCGGCGGCATAATATTCCTTCAGCTTCTGGCGCAGGCGGCTGATTTCAGAGCGAATTGTGGAATCGATGCGCGGGTCGAACGACGCGGGTTTGCCGAACACATCCAGCCCCAGGCCGTATTCGCTGATGTCTTCGCCGTTCAGTGTCCTGTCGGCGAGATAGCGGACCAGTTGCGCGCGCCGGGGCGAGGCAGCGAACCCCGCCGAAGCCAGCAGCGCCTCCAATTCCGCGCGGATGGCGGCCAGATCCGAGTCTTGAAAGCCGGTGCGCATTTCCGCAGCGGCAAGTCTATCACATTCAAAACAAAAGGCGCACAACGTTGCGTGCCTATTGCCGCTTGTGTGGCGAGGCGTCCGGGGACAGAATTCCAGTTGTCGCAAAGGAGAACGAAGCTATGATCCTTTTTTCATTGACCAAACGCCCCGCTGTGCTCGGCCTGCTGCTCGCGGGCGGGGCGGTTCTGGTGCATCGCGCACAGCGCTAGGGAACCCATGTTCAACCGATGGCTTGTTTGCCTCCTACTGTGTGCGCCCTTCGCCTGCGCCCAGACCAACACCCCGGTGACTCTTTCGTTTGAGCTTGCCTTATCAGGCGATGTGGCCACCAGCGGATCGGGCTCGGTCGACCCGTTCGGGCCCGCGTATATCAGTTTAAGCTCCACGACCTATTCGATTCTGTTCTACACAGGTGATTCCTTCGATATGCACATCACCTCGCTCGGCATCGATGGGAATGTTAGCAACGCGACGGCGACTCTGGTCAACGGAACAGGTATCTTCGCCAAGGCGACCGGCTCGTTTTCCCTAACGCTGACGGGCGAAACGCTGGCCGTCGGCGTGATTCTGAACGGCTCCGGTTCCATCAGTCTTCCGGCGGGCGTCGCGGGGCCCGGCGGCAGCGGATATCCTGTATCCGGCCCGGGCGGGAGCGGTTATCCCGTCTCCGGACCCGGCGGCAGCGGCTATCCCTTTGAAGCGTGCCTCAAGGGCGGGCCGTCCGCCAGCAGCAGCCGGAAGGGGGGGCTGTCGATCGCCACGGAGACATGCACCGTCGCGCAATCGGGCAATACGACGACCTACACCATCTACGACTTGAACGATCCCAACGTCGCGACCCAGGTGCAGATTCTCAATAACGGCAACGGAACCTCGGCGATTGAGAACGTGCAGGTCATCACCAACCAGATGGTGCTATCGATTATGCAAAACCAGGCCAACAATAGCCGCCCCAAGGCTTCCCCTGCCAGTGTCCGAGCGACGCTGGAAATCGTGATCCCTCGCCAGAACGCCGCGACCTCTTATGCCGCGTCCGCTTCGTCGCCGGACTGCGTGGGGGCGCAGGCCTGCTGGATCGGCGTGTCCGCCTCCGGCCAGATCGCTGCCGGAGGGCGTGCCGCGATTCCCGTGAGCATCGACGCATCGGCGCTCGCGCCGGGCATCCATCAAGGCCGGGTTGTGGTTGTGCTGCCCTCCAGTACGCTGAATTACCGGGTCACTGCAGTGGTGTCCAGGGCTTCCCCGGCCATAGCTCTTTCGCAAACCGGGGTTCAATTCCGGGCACCGTCGGGTTCCACTACCGCGCAAGGGCAATCGATCGCAATTTCCAACCAAGGATCCGGGCTCCTTCCGTTTTCAGCCACTGTTTCGACGCTCAACGGAGGAAACTGGCTCTCTGTATCGTCTGCATCGGGCACCGCGCCGGCGCACGTCACGGTTCAGGCCGATCCTTCGGCGCTTGCGCCGGGCGTATACTCCGGCCGCGTAGACTTCGCCTCGGCGGGAGCGTTGAACGCCCCCCAATCCGTCGCGGTGTTGCTGACAGTGGAATCTCCCACCTCGGCAGCGCCGCTGGTAGTGCCGTCCAGCCTCAACTTTGTAGGATCGAATCCAGCCCCCAAAACCGTCCAGTTGTTCAATCCCTCCACCGGAACCCTGAACGCGACCGTGAAGCTTGCATTCCAGCAGGGAAGCAACTGGTTCACGGCCAATCCCGCGTCGGGCACGGTCACGGCAGGCGAGGCGCTTGCTGTGGAAGTGACGGTGAACGCGTCCGGCCTTGCGCCCGGATTCTACCAGGGCAGCGTGGACATCCTGCTCGCCGGCCGTGGGGCGGATTATCTGGTGCCGGTGACGCTTCTGGTACCGAAGACCGTGTCTTGCACGCCAACCCAGCTAATCCCGGTGTTCACAAACATCGAGGGAGGCTTTTCGGCGCAGGCGGGCGCGGCGGTGCCCATTCAGGCCTCTGTAAGCGATGATTGCGGCTCGCCTGTGAGTTCCGGTTTTGTCGCCGCGTATTTTCCCGGCTCGACCGACACCGAGGCCGTAATGACCTCCAATGGTGACGGCCAGTGGACCGGCACCTGGATGCCGCACAATCTGTCGGGGGGCGCGGCGGCGGTGGGGCTGGTTGCGGCCTCAGGCGCGCTTTCGGGCTCATCTGGCATATCCGGAACCCTTGTGGCCGACTCATCGGTGCCCATGATCTCGCCCGGAGCCGCAGTCAGCGCCGCAAGCCTCGCGTTGGGCTCGCCCCTTGCGCCCGGTGGCTTCGTTTCTATCTTCGGGTCGAATCTGGCGTCGGGTTCGAACCTGGCGGCAGGGTATCCTTATCCGGCCAAGCTCGGCGGTACACAGGTGCTCTTGGGCGGCGAGCCTCTGGCGCTCGAATACGTGGGCCCGGGGCAGATCAACGCGGTGGTCCCTTACGACGCTCCCATCAATTCCACACAGCAGCTGTGGGTGACGCAAAACGGCGTGGAGTCGATGCCGGAAACGGTGCTGATCGGCGCGGCGCAGCCATCGGTATTCACCCAGAACCAGAGCGGCGCGGGAGCGGGAGCGGTGCTGGTGATCCAGGCGAGCGGCGCGGAGTTCCTCAACACGCCGTCGGCTCCGGCGGGCGCGGGCGATGTGCTGGCGATTTACTGCACGGGCCTGGGGGCGGTGGCGCCCCCGGTCCCGGCTGGCTCCGCTGCGCCCTTGTCGACCCTTTCCTACACCGTGAACCCCGTGACAGTGACGATTGGCGGCGTCTCTGCGCAGGTGCTGTTCGCCGGACTCGCGCCGGGCTTCGCGGGGCTGTACCAGGTGAACGCCATCGTGCCGCAAGGCGTGACGCCGGGACCGGCTGTGCCCGTGATCGTGTCGGAAAGCGGCGCGTCGAGCCCCGCGGTCACCGTCGCCATCCACTAAGCCTTCATTCACCTTGACCGCGGTCCCCAACCGCGGATATACTCGACACGGGCGGAAACCGTCCAGATTGAGCCGAAATCTCTTTCTTTAACGCGTATTAGAGTTGCAGGGTGAAAACCGTGCGTTCCGGGCGATACGAATTCCGCTCGTCGCGCACATCTTAGAGAGCGAGGATCATCAATGGCCAGAGAAAGCATACATGCCAAACTTGGGCGAGTGCGGCCGCCGCGCGTTCATGTGACGTACGAAGTGGAAGTCGGTGACGCGATTGAGATCAAGGAGCTGCCGTTCGTCATGGGCGTGCTCGGCGATTTCACCGGGCAGCCGACCGAGCCTCTCGCGCGTCTGCGCGACCGCAAGTTCACAGAAGTGAACCCGGACAACTTCGACAGCGTGCTGGAGGGTATGAAGCCTCACCTTGCCTTCACCGTCGAAAACAAACTGGCTGAGGATGTGGACGCAGCGAAGCTGAAGGTCGACCTCCACTTCAAGAGCATGGAGGACTTCGAGCCGGAAAACGTCGTCCGCCAGGTAAAGCCTCTGGCCGAACTGATGGATTTGCGCACCCGTCTGAGCAACCTGCGCGCCAGCCTGCAAGGCAACGACAAGCTGGAAGAGGCGCTACTAGGCGCGGTGGGCGATCAGGACAAGTTGAACAAACTGAAGAAGGAAATGGAAAGCTCGGGAGGCTCCAATGGCTGAGGCACAAAAATCCGCAGCGCCGCAGGCGGCCGAACAGGTCTTGGAAAAAGGCCTTCTCGACCAGATCGTTGAAGAAGGGCGGATGGGCAAGGACGAAACCGCTAAGGCTCGCGGCAAGGACCTGGTAAAAGAGTTTGTGGCGCAGGTGCTGGACGGGTCGATGACCGTCAGCAAGGACGCCGAAACAATGATCAATCAGCGCATTGCGCAGATCGATCACCTGCTCTCCATCCAGCTCAATGAGATCCTGCATAACGAGGCATTTCAGAAGCTAGAAGCCAGTTGGCGCGGGCTGAAGTACATGCTCGACAACTCCGAAACCAGCGACAAGCTGAAGATCAAGATTCTGAACGTTTCGAAACGGGAACTGCTGAAGGATCTTCAGCGCGCCCCGGAATTTGACCAAAGCGCGCTCTTTAAAAAGGTGTACGAAGAGGAGTTCGGCGTGTTTGGTGGCGCTCCATTTGCGGCCCTGATCGGCGATTATCAGTTCGGCAAAGGTCCCGAGGACATCGAGCTGCTGGAGCGCATTTCTCAGACGGCTGCGGGCGCACATGCGCCCTTTTTATCCGCCGCCAGTCCGGAATTCTTCAACCTGGACAGCTTTGCCAACCTCGACGCTCCGCGCGATTTGTCGAAGGTGTTCGATTCCACCGAGTACGCCAAGTGGAAGTCGTTCCGGCAGAGCGAGGATTCGCGCTACGTCGGTCTGACGGCTCCGCGCATGATGCTGCGCCTGCCCTATGGCAAGAAAACCAAGGCGGTGGAGGCGTTCCAGTATGAAGAAGACGTGGATGGCACCGATCACAACAAGTACCTGTGGGGAAACTCAGCGTTCGCGCTGGGCACGCGCTTGACCAATGCATTCGCGCTCTACGGGTGGTGTGCGGCCATCCGCGGCGTGGAAGGTGGTGGTTTGGTGGAAGGGCTGCCGGTGCACAATTTCTACACCGACGACGGCGATCTGGCCATGAAGTGCCCCTGCGAGGTGCAAATCACGGACCGGCGCGAAAAAGAACTGGCCGACCAGGGCTTCATTCCGCTGGTGCACTCGAAAAACAACGATTTTGCGGCGTTTTTCAGCGT
>Ga0075030_100001470_pt1 | contig 21213 bp, 20 predicted proteins | sample LitLauG_LLR_2012_FD_71393 | JGI IMG/M metagenome (GOLD analysis project Ga0075030, IMG submission 71393) | Freshwater sediment microbial communities from Pennsylvania, USA - Little Laurel Run_MetaG_LLR_2012 | ecosystem: Environmental > Aquatic > Freshwater > Creek > Sediment | place: USA...
CGGTCTACACCTGGCTGGTCAGCGACGGCGTGCAGATGCAGGTCGGGTTCCTCGTCGACCGGCTGACCGCGCTGATGATGGTCGTGGTGACCTTCGTATCGCTGTGCGTGCACGTGTACACGATCGGCTACATGCACGACGATGCCGGCTATCATCGTTTCTTCGCCTATATCTCGCTGTTCACCTTCGCCATGCTGATGCTGGTGATGTCCAACAACTTCCTGCAGCTGTTCTTCGGCTGGGAGGCCGTGGGCGTCGTGTCCTACCTGCTGATCGGATTCTGGTACACGCGGCCGAGTGCGATCTTCGCCAACATGAAGGCCTTCCTCGTCAACCGCGTCGGGGATTTCGGCTTCCTGCTGGGGATCGCCGGCGTCCTCTACTACACCGGTTCGCTCGATTACCAGGTGGCCTTCAACCAGGCGCCGCAGATCGCCGCGCATACCCTGCACATCGCGGGGACCCAGGGGTGGCCCGCCCTGACCGTCATCTGCATCTGCCTGTTCATCGGCGCCATGGGCAAGTCGGCGCAGGTGCCGCTGCATGTTTGGCTGCCCGATTCGATGGAAGGTCCGACACCCATCTCGGCGCTGATTCATGCCGCGACCATGGTGACCGCGGGCATCTTCATGGTGGCGCGCATGTCGCCGCTTTTCGAGCAGTCGGACACGGCGCTGTCCTTCGTGCTGGTGATCGGGGCGACGACTGCGCTGTTCATGGGCTTTCTCGGCATCGTCAACAATGACATCAAGCGCGTGGTCGCCTATTCCACGCTCTCGCAGCTCGGCTACATGACCGTGGCCCTGGGCGTATCGGCCTACAGCGTCGCGATCTTTCACCTGATGACGCACGCCTTCTTCAAGGCGCTGCTGTTCCTGGCTGCCGGCGCGGTCATCATCGCGATGCACCACGAGCAGGACATGCGCAAGATGGGCGGGCTGCGCACCCGCATGCCGGTAACCTACTGGACCAGCCTGGTCGGTGCGCTGGCGCTGATCGGCACGCCGTTCTTCTCCGGGTTCTACTCGAAGGATGCGCTGATCGAGGCGGTACATGCCTCGCACCGCGCGGGCGCCGGCTATGCCTATTTCTGCGTGACCGCGGGTGTCTTCGTGACGGCGTTCTACACCTTCCGGATGATCTTCATGACCTTCCACGGCCCCTCGCGCCTCGATCATCATGCCGAGGAGCATTTCCATGACGTGGGCTGGGACATGAAGGCGCCGCTGGTGGCGCTGGCGATTCCGTCACTGCTGGTCGGGTTCTTCACCATCCAGCCGGTGCTGTACGGCGGCTATTTCGGAAGCGCCATCCGGGTGCTGGCAGCCAACGACGTCGTGGCCGGGATGGGCCGGGAATTTCCGGGTGCCGTGGCCTTCGCGCTGCATGCCTTCGTCAGCCTGCCGTTCGTTCTGGCGGCCCTGGGCGTGGCTTGCGCCTGGTTCTTCGTGCTGCGCCGCCCCGATCTGGCCACGGCGATGCAGCAGCGCTTCAGCTGGATCAATGGCCTGCTCGTGAACAAGTACTACTTCGACTGGTTCAACGAGAACGTGCTGGCGCGACTGAGCCGCGGTCTCGGCTGGGCGCTGTGGCGCGGCGGTGATCAGGCGGTGATCGATGGCGTATTCGTCGACGGTTCCGCCGGTGCCGTGGGCTGGATCGCCGGCAGGGTACGCTGGATTCAAAGCGGCTTCCTGTATTCCTATGCCTTCTGGATGATCGTGGGCCTGGTGCTGCTGCTGGGCTGGTTCCTGGTTCGGATATAGCGCATGCACGGCATCGACATTCTGTCCATCCTCATCTGGCTGCCCGTCGGCGGCGGCGTGCTCACGCTGCTCATCGGGGACGGCAATGCCCGCCTGTCCCGGTGGTGCGCGCTGCTCGTCGCGCTGGCGACCGCGGTGCTGTGCCTGCCGCTGTGGCAGGGGTTCGACCCGACCACCGCCAGCTTCCAGTACGCCGTGCGCATGGACTGGATCCACCAGCTGCACGCCGACTATTACCTGGGCGTCGACGGCATCTCGCTGCCGCTGATCGCGCTCACGGCCTTCATGACCGTGCCGGTGATCATCGCCGGGTGGAGCGTGATCGAAAAGCGGCCGGCGCAGTATTTTGCCGCCTTCCTGATACTCGAAGGACTGATGATCGGGGTGTTCAGCGCGCTCGATTCGCTGCTGTTCTACTTCTTCTGGGAAGCGATGCTGATCCCGATGTTCCTGATCATCGGCATCTGGGGCGGCCCGCGCCGCGTCTACGCGACGCTCAAGTTCTTCCTGTACACCTTCCTCGGCTCGGTGCTGATGCTGGTGGCGCTGATCTACCTGTATGGGAAATCGGGAAACTACACGATTGCGGGATTCCAGTCGCTGCCCCTGAGCCTGGTGGAGCAGCGCTGGATCTTCCTGGCCTTCCTGGTGGCGTTTGCGGTCAAGGTGCCCATGTGGCCGGTACACACCTGGCTCCCCGATGCGCACGTGGAGGCCCCCACCGGCGGTTCGGTCATCCTCGCGGCGATCATGCTGAAGATGGGCGGGTACGGCCTGCTGCGCTTCAGCCTGCCGATCGCGCCGGACGCGTGCCGGGAACTGGATTGGCTGGTCATCGGCCTCTCGCTCATCGCCGTGGTCTACATCGGTTTCGTCGCGCTCGCGCAGACCGACATGAAGAAGCTGATCGCGTATTCGTCCATCGCCCACATGGGCTTTGTCACCCTCGGCGCATTTCTGGCGTTCGATATCCAGGGCGCCACCGGTTCGCTGCGCGGTGCCATCAACGGGCTCGACGGGGCGATGGTACAGATGATCTCCCACGGCCTGATTTCCGGCGCCTTGTTCCTGTGCATCGGCGTCATGTATGACCGGCTCCACAGCCGCGAGATCAGCGCCTACGGCGGCGTGATCAACGTGATGCCGAAGTTCGGGGCGTTCATGGTGCTGTTTGCGCTTGCCAATTCCGGCCTGCCGGGTACCTCGGGCTTCGTCGGCGAGTTCCTGGTGATCCTGGCCGCCTTCAAGGCCAATTTCTGGTACGCCTTCCTGGCCGCCACCACGCTGATACTCGGCGCCGCCTACACGCTCTGGCTGGTCAAGCGCGTGATCTTCGGCCCGGTCGGCAACGACCATGTCGCGGCCATGCAGGATCTGAACGGCCGGGAGTTCCTGGTGCTGGCCGTGCTGGCCGCGGCGGTCCTGGCCCTGGGCCTGTGGCCGGCACCCCTGGTACGGACCATGGAAGCCTCGATGCAGCACCTGCTGCAGCAGCTGGCCCTGACCAAGATTCCGGTGGGCTAAGGCAATGAACGAATCCGTGATGACTTTCGATGCGATGCGTCCGGCGATTCCGGAGATCGGACTGGGCTTGAGCATCTGCGCGATCCTGCTGGCCGACGTATTCGTTGGAGCCTCGCGCCGCCAGCTCACGACGGTGCTGACGCTGGTAGCCCTGGCGCTGTGCGCCTCCATCACGCTGAATTACGGTGCGGTGCAGGACCGCACCGTGCTGTTCGACGGCCTGTACGTCGCCGACCGGCTCGGGACCCTGCTGAAGATGGCGGCCTTCCTGGGCGTCGGCCTGTCGCTGCTCTATTCGAAGGCCTATCTGGAGCGCAGGGCAATCCACGGCGGCGAGTACCAGGTTCTGGCGCTGACCGCGCTGCTCGGCATCTGCGTGCTGATCTCGGCGAACAGCCTGCTGACCGTGTATCTGGGCGTGGAACTGCTGTCGTTGTCGCTCTATGCCCTGGTGGCGTTCGACCGCGAGAGCGGCATTGCCGCGGAGGCGGCCATCAAGTATTTCGTGCTGGGCGCGATCGCCTCAGGAACGCTGCTGTACGGCATGTCGATGCTGTACGGACTGACCGGTACCCTGAACCTGGACAAGCTGGCCACTGTCGCGGCCGCGCACGGCGCCGGTATCGTGATCGCCGTGACCTTCATCGTGGTCGCGGTGGCCTTCAAGTTCGGCGCCGTACCGTTCCACATGTGGGTCCCGGACGTCTATTCGGGTGCGCCCGCGAGCGTGGCCCTGTTCATATCGACCGCCCCCAAGATCGCCTCGTTTGCGCTGGTGATGCGCCTTCTGGTCTACGGTCTGGGTGCGGACCCGAGCCTCTGGGTACAGATTCTGACCGTACTGGCCGTGCTGTCCCTGCTGGCCGGTAATTTCATTGCCATAGCCCAGACCCGCATCCGGCGCATGCTGGCCTATTCGGCAATTGCCAATGTCGGCTTCATCCTGCTGGGTTTCGTGACCGCCGAGCACGAGGGCTACCGCGCTGCGCTGGCCTACACGCTGGTGTACGTGCTGACCACGCTCGGTTCCTTCGGCATCGTGCTCCTGGCGGCGCGCGGTGACGGAGAAGCCGAGGAGATCGACGACTTCAAGGGCCTGGGCCAGCGCGACCCGATGCTCGCCCTGCTCATGCTGATGCTGATGTTCTCGACCGCCGGCGTGCCGCCGTTCGTGGGCTTCTGGGCGAAGCTGTGGATCATCCAGGCGCTTCTTCACACGCACCACGTCTGGCTGGCCACGCTCGCGGTGCTGACCTCGGTGGTGGGCGCGTACTATTACCTGCGGGTCATCTGGTACATGTATTTCGACGCCGGCCGGGCACAGACGCCGGTCGAGCGCCAGCCCCTGACCCGCGGCACGCTGGCGCTCAACGCCCTGGCGACCCTGGCGCTGGGTATCATGCCGAACGCGCTGCTGGCCCTGTGTGCCAGCCTGGTCGGCTAGGGCGGGGGAGGGTCCACGGCCGGCCGTTCGGCCCGATCGCGGTCTCTGAAAGGACCGCTTTTTATTTCCGCACTTTGGTGTAGAATGCGCGGCCCTTCTGGTGCGGGGTGGAGCAGTCTGGCAGCTCGTCGGGCTCATAACCCGAAGGTCGCAGGTTCAAATCCTGCCCCCGCTACCATTCATATTTGCTGAGGGCATTTCCAGCCCTACAGCACGCAAAAAGGCCGCTTCCATGCGGCCTTTTTCGCTGTAGAACTCGATTACCTGGGGTTTTGTAACGACACTCAGCGGGCCGACCCTTTCGGCAAGCTCGGCACGCGCTTTCACGACGTCGACCGATGCCAGCGTCTCGGGCAGACGCTCCAGCGATCGCAGGAACCGCCCCTCAATGTCGGGCAACAGCCGTTCGACGTCGCCCGTCCGGGGCCGGGGTGCCGCGGTCGCCCGCAGCTGCCTCCAGCTCGGCCTCCGTCGTTCGCAGCCGTTCGGCCAGCCGCGCGGATGCCCCGACCTGCGCTATGCCGTCGATCAGGCGCTCGACCTCCGCCTCCAGCGTTGCCAGCTTGGCAGCCGATGCCTTGGCAGGGGAGGCGGCTCGCCGCAGCCTGGCACGTACCCTCCGCGAGACCTCGGCTATGACGGCCGGCTGTGCCAGCTCCCGGCGGATTCCGTCCACCAGCTTGACCTCGATATCGTCTCGGCGGAACCGTCCGTCATTACCGCAGCACGATTCTCCGCCGTTGACTCGGCTGGCGCAGGCATAGTGCGCCCGGTCCGCCATGACGAAACTAGCGCCGCAGTCGCCGCAGCGGAGCAGGCCGCTGAACAGGAACTTTCCGTGACGGCCGGTTCGCCCGGCGGCTCCGGCGCTGAGGCCCGCGCTCACGCGCTCGCCGACCTGATGCTGTCGCAGGCTTTGCCGAGCCTTCACGCGCTGCCATAGATCATCGGAGACAATTCGCAGTCTCTCGTCCTGCCGCACGATCCAATCCTTCCGGGGATTCTGCACCTGCCGGCGCTTGGATGAGTCCGTCGCCGACCGATGCCAGTGCGAGCGGTTCCAGATAATGCGGCCGACGTATGCCTCGTTATTCAAAATGCCGATACCCCGAGCGGGGTTCCCGTGGATCGCACTGGCGAGCCAGCCACCTTTGCGCCGATGCTTGCGTCCCCAGCCGGCACCGGGGGAGCCCACGCCCTCGCTATTCAGGGTGCTGGCAATTCCGCGCGGGCTGTGACCGTCGGCGAACAGCTCGAATATCCGTCGCACCACGGCCGCCTGCGTCTGGTCAATCTCAATTTCTGCCGATTCAGATTTGGCTGCGGGAATATAGCCATAGGCCCGGCCGCCGGCAGACTTGCCGGCCCTCGCCAGACCTTCGAGCCCCCGCCGCGTACGCCGGCCGATTTCCTTCCGGTAGGCGGACGCCATCGCACCGCCGACGGCACCCATGATTTCGGCGGACTCGTGCCGCGTATCTAGGTCGTGTGTGACAACGGCGATACCCAAATCGGACAGCTCGGCAAGTCGCGGACTCTGTTCCGCCAAATTTCGCCACAGGCGCGAGCCATCCTCCGCGACGATGACGTCGAACTCGCCGCGCCGTGCCGCCGCCAGCATTTGCTGATAGCCGGGGCGCTTTGTCGTTCCGCCGCTGATCGCCATGTCGTCAAATCTGGCCGTAACATCAAAGCCGTGACGCTCGGCAAGGCGTTCGCACACCCGGTGCTGGTCAGCAATGCTCTGCTCGCGCTGTAGATCAGTGCTGAATCGGGCATATAGAGCGGCTCGCAGTTTCACTTACGTCTCCCGGTTTTAATCTTAGTTTTTTGCGCCGCGCGCCATTCCTTGACGCGCTGTCTCCCCTTTTCGCGGCGTCCGAGGGCTGCGCATTCCTGAGAGCAGTATTCCCGGCGCGGCCCCGTACGAATCTCGTTATCCATGAAAAACTTTCCGCACTGATCGACTTGGCAGCGTCTTAGCTGGCGGTCGTGCGGCGGCCTGGTCAAAAGCAAGAGCACGTATGCTCTGGCTGTCTCGCGATCGGGTATCACCCGTAAGTCCGGCTCGGCGCCCGAGAATCTATGAATCGAAATTACCTTATTGCGGAGCGCCTTAATCCAAGTGTTACCGTAGTTGGCATACGCAGTTTCTGGAGAGGCAAGAATGTCTGAGAGGCAGGATATTAATTCCTGTCGATCACTCTCAAAGAGCATGTAAGTCACCGGTATGGATCGGTAGCGTTCGTCGCGGATGACCTTGCGCCTCTTGCCGCCAGCGTTCATCTGCGCTTCTACGTGCTTCACCATAGCCACGAGCCCAGGCGCATTTTTGTCGTCAAATCCGGGCTTGTTCACCAACGTCAGCAGACCGTCAATGTAGGCAGAGTCGTCCAAGGCAATAGGGCCTCCGTCGGACAGGAACTCCAACGCGCCCGCGTGTTCGCGCGCCCGATCCGCGATGTGTCCAATGACGCGGAACGCATCGTCGACCTCACTGGAAATCGCCTGCTCAGACATTGTCGGCAGTTTCGTAAGTGTCCATTTTTCCAGCGCGACGCGGAGCGCCTGCTCGACCGCCGCGCTCGGCGGCTCATGTTCGGGATTCTTCGGCTGTTTCGTAATAATCATTAGCTCGCTCTGCGCTGCTTTGCGCGTACGCATATTACTGAGCAATGATGATATCACGCAATAGGCGTGATACGAATTCGGAGCGCGACGATGACAAAAGCTGAAATGGGAATCTCAGGTGCGGCCCGACGGGTTCCCTGCTGCGAGGGGACGTTACGAAGCCTCGAACGTCGTGGAATAGTGAAGCCATCCCGAGATGACACTGGTCGCAGGCGCTTCACGCCAGCGGATATCGAGGCCGCGCGACGAGCCCTGAATCGCATTCCAGCCCCCTGATGGCTGATCTCGCTCACCTCGATGGACTTATCGACCTGATCGTCGAGGCCCTGGTGCGCGAGATCGAGACAGAGGAACGCGAAAGCACGCAGATACATGGACTTAACTTTGAACGAGGCCAACGTATGACGCCGCAGACCCCTGAAACTTGCGAGCACTCCACATGACTCGCCTGCCCAAAAAACTTTGCATTAACTGTCGAGCAGCGCCGGCTGCTGGCCGGGCTCGGAGATTCTGCGCCAGCTGTCGGCACCCGGCGGTCCGGCGCATTCGCCAGCGGCCGGCGAGGGCGCGGCTATGAATGCTGGCACGGAATCAAAGGAGGCCGCCCGCGATGCGCGCCCGTAACATCAAACCGTCCCTATTCAAGAACGAACTCTTGGGAGCTGCCAATCCGGTCTACACGCTCACTTTCATCGGGTTATGGTGCGCGGCGGACAGGGAAGGCCGCCTTGAAGATAGGCCGCTCCGGATACACGCGGAAATAAACCCGTACCGGCCTAGGGCTAGCACTGAACAGGCCCTGGACTGGTTAGAGGCGAATCTGTTCCTTGTCCGGTACGAACACGGGGGCCAGCGGTTTATCCAAATCGCGAACTTTACGAGGCATCAGCACCCGCACCACAGGGAATCTGACAGCGAGATACCAGCCCCGCAGATTCATGGGGTTGCACAAGACCCGGTAAAGGTAGGTGCTGGCCCCGGGCTGGCACCTGGCAAGGCAAGTGCTAGCCCCAGTGCAGCCCGTCTGATTCCTGATTCCGGATTCCTGATTCCTGACTCCGGATACCTGATTCCTGATCCCGGACCACCGGAGTCGCGCGCACACGTTCCCTGCGAAACGAAACCGGCCAGCGAGACGGAGATTTTCGAGCGCATCGAGGCGATCAAGGCGAAATACCCACCGGGCGCCGGTCGCGTTAACTGGATCGAGGCCGAGCGAACCATTCGCCGGATCATCGACGACGGCCTCTCGACCTGGCCCGCCATGCTGGCTGGCGTGGAGCGATACGCCGCGCACGTCAAGGCGACCGGGCGCCAGATCCTGAACCCTGCGAATTTCTTTGGCGCTGAAGATCGGCCGTATAGCCAGCAATGGCCAATCCCCGCACGGAGAGGCCCGCAGACCGGCGATCCGGAGGCGACCGCGGCCTTTGCTCGTCTGGTCGCTGCGGACGGCGCAAATCGCACGCCGCGCGATCAGACGGCTATCGACGCCATCGGCGGTTGGTCAGCGTGGAAGGCGCGAACACCGATGACGCAGGCAAAAATCCGCGCCGACTTCCTCCGGGCATGGACCGAGGCGGCGTCTTGAACGTGCGGGCGCTTCCGAAACGTCAGATTGCGGCCGATTCGGGTAGTTCTGACGGTGCGGCGCCGGTCTGCGACAGCATCGGACCGCTTGAGCAGTGCAAGACCTGCGGCTGCCCCAGCTGGTATGTCGCCCCGGGCATGGCCGCCTGGCTGTGCGCGAACTGCATCGACCGTCCCGAGCCGTTCGCCGGACGCTCCCTCGTAGTCTGTGGCGGCCAATGGGTGAAGCGGTGACGCCGTGCACCGGCGTCGAGGCAATCGCCGCTTATATCGCGCCTCAAGCGGCCACAGAGGGGCCAAATGTTTTTCAAGGGACTGTGTTTCCAGGGATATTGCGGGTCGCTATGCGCGCTCGCTTTTTGGATACACAAGCCATTTTGGAAGGTGAAAAGTGAAAAGTTACAGATGGACTCTGACTCAGTACGCCGAAGCTCGGGGACGTTCGGTAGGTTGGGTGAGTGAGCAAATCGACCTCGGTATGCCTGCGATCGGCAAGGGACAGGGAGCGCGTTATACGATCAACCCCGCGGAAGCGATTCAATGGGAGGTCGACCGGGCGGCGAAGAAGGCCGAGGCCGAGCCGGAGTCGCAATATCAGCGCCTACAAATGGCGCAGGCCGAAAAGCTCGAACTGGAGAATGTGCGGCGCCGCAAAGAACTGGTTTCGGCGGCATACGTACGGACCATGTATGACGGCTTGGCTGCCGTGCTGTGCGACGGCCTGGACCGTATGACCGAGCGACTGGCGCTGGACCTCAATCCCGTAGATCCGGGTGTAGTCCGCGCCCGAATCCTCGTAGAAGCTGACGCAATTCGCGTAGGCGTCGCCAACTATGCTGAAAACTTGGACGAAATACCGTCACCAGCTGTCGTGTCCGTAGATGTGCCCGCGCAACGGAGTACCCCGGTAGGGAAACGCCGAGTTCGGAAGCATCGCCGATGATCGCCGCGCCCCTCTCGTTGGACGAACTGGGCCGGCAAATGCTGATCGCCGCTGCCTATGCACGGACCTATGAGGCGCGGCGGCATCAACGTGTCCGATCGGGGTTTTTGGAAGGGTTTCGGCGTGATTTGCGCGCAGTGGCAACGCCTGAGAATGTCAACGTTCTCATCGATAGCGGCATCCTGTCGTGTATGCGTGGGGTCGCTAAAACCCTGTGGACGGACGCGTCCTGCGACATGGTCGACGGTCTGATCGAAGAAATCAAAGCCTATACGATAACTGCTGATGGCGACGACGTTCCGGAGAGTGACGCCTCAGAGCTGCTGCGCGAACTGGTCGGAAGGGCGGAGGCGGCGGGCGTTGATCCCGCCTTTCTCGGAACGGCCAGCGATGGCATCGCCGAGCAGCTGCTCGAGCTGGAGGCGCGCCGCCGACTATCGAATCCACGGCGGAAGGCGAGAACCGACGACTTGTCGCTGAAAGTTGCCGCCGAGGATGCTCGACTACGTGCGGCCGGCACGGAAAGCCGAATAGCGGTTCTGCGCACGCGCTTCGGTATGAGCCGGCCCACTGTTTATCGGCATCTCGCTCGCGCGGCCGAACTGTCTCACGAGAGCGATCGTCCCGAGACACTTCCTCGATAACATCGAAACTGACCCTTAACATTTACGCACTCAAGGAATTTAATCAATGAACCCTCTGGATTTATCGCTCGCGCGCAAGCGAACTGACGCGATCGAGCGCGCCCTCGACGCCGACCGATTGCTCCGCGCGGCCGAGCCTATTTCTAACATTACTCAGAACGGCGGCGCAGCGCCGGAAAGTCAGCTGGATATGCCGCCGAGTGACGCCAAGCGATACAGCATCGGCGCAATCATCCGCGCACTGTTCGAGGGCAAGGGCACCTGGGCAAGCTATCGCGGCGTCGAGAAAGAAGCGCACGATGTACTCGCAGCACGGTATGGAAATCCGGCGTCGTCGGGCCGTGTTTACATTCCGCGCGATATTTCGCACCGGGATAGTTCGCACCGGGCCTTGACCGTCGCGTCAGGCAATACCTTAGTCGATACCGAAAATCTGGGATTTATTCCCTTGCTTCGCAATCGTGCGTTGGCGTATCGACTTGGCGCAAAACCGGTGATTGACCTCCGTGGCAACATGAATCGCCCAACTCAAAGCGGGGCCGCGATGGCCTACTGGCTGAACGCGGAATCTCAACAGGTCTCGGAAGTCGAGCAGACCCTCGGCGCTGTCGCCTTGTCGCCGCATACCGTCGGTGCCTACACCGAAATCAGCCATCTTTTGCTGAAGCAGTCGGACCCGGCAATTGAGGGTCTCGTAACGAATGACCTCGCTAATGTCGGCGCGGTAGCGGTTGACATGGGTTTCTTTAATGGCAACGGCCGCGGCGGGCAGGTGCTTGGGGCGGCCAATTTGGTCGCGGCCACATCTGTCGGCGGCGCCAGTTTCGCCCGGTCGACGCAGAATGCAATGCAGAAAGCCCTGTTGGACGCGAATGCGAACATGATGTCGCCGGCTTTTGTCGCGTCGCCCGCAGTCGCTCAGCTGCTGTCGAATCGCCAGCGGTTCACCGGAAGTAATAGCGCGATTTGGGAAGGGCCCCTCAGGGACGGCGCCGTTGCCGGCATCCGGGCCGCGGCGAGTAATAACATCCCCGCCAATACCTTGATGCTGATCGACTTTAGCGAGGCGATCATCGCCGAATGGGGTGCCCTCGAAATTGAGGTCAACCCGTTCGTGAACTTTCTGGCCGGCATCATCGGCGTGCGGATGCTCTGGACAATTGACGTTGCGTTCCAGCATCCGGCGACCGTCGCCATCGCCACTAGCGTCAGCTGATCGGAGGAATCCTATGAGTAACCGATACGGACTGCCTAGCCCTTGGATGGCCGGCGTAACGGCGGAGTATCAGCGCAGCGCCGAAATCTTTGCCGAGCAGCAGCTGCGGGCGGAACTTGGGCGGCCGGTCAAGCCGGTTCCCGATCCGCTGGTGCGCTGCCGCGTGCTGGTCGCGTTCCGAATTCGGGAGCACGGTCGTGATGCACGCGTCGCGGAGGTTGGCGAAACCGTACTGCTGCCTGGCACCGATGCCCGCGCAATGGCAGCGATCGGCCGAGCGGAAAGCGTGACCTGAGACGATTTCTAAAATCCAGCGCCATACATTGGCGGTGCTGGTCGCGGTTCTTGCTGGGCCGATTGCCGCGTCGACCAAAAAAACCAGCCGTCTGTGACGGTCCTATACCCTCGTAGCTCCGGGTCGGGCACAGATTGTCAGGCCACATGACGGTCATCGCCGGAGAACTGACCACGTGGAAGTTTTCCGGGGAACCCCTCGACTCGCCCTCAACGGGCGGCGCACGGGGCCTTATTTTCACCACAGAGGAAAAGCGATGACCGAAAGAACCGAACCCTGCAGATGTCTGCGGGATATGTTGGGATTTGACGGGGCCGGCTCCCGCGCTCGATGCCTGCGTCATAACCTATTCGGCGAGAAACAAGACGACGGCCGCATCGTGGCGTCTCGCGTCCCGTTCCCACGATTGTGGGCCGGCGACATGGTGCTGCGCCATGACATTCCGAGGCGTGATGAGTTTTCCATTGATCGCACGCGATCGGCGTGCCGCGCGGCGTCAAAATGATTCGCACATTCATGGACTTGTTATTGCGCACGGCCGTGGTTATGGTGCTGGTCGTCGCTTCCCTAGTCTTTCCGGTAACAGTGGTCGCCGTGCGTCGGTGGAATTAGCGGGTCCCTAGACGCGCGGCGTCTGCGTGTCGCTGCGCCGCGCCTATCGAGGCTGCATGGCGCGAAAAAGGCATGTCCAAATGTCCATTTGCGCCCCCGGCTGCCGCGCGGCCGACTAAGTGAATCCGGCGACCTTCGCGGCGATGAAGGCCAGCACTACGGCGAACAGCAGCACCCACAGCAGCCGATGAGGCCGCCTGGCTGAATCTGGGGCGCTCTGGGCGGTGCTGTGTTGACCGGCCGTCGTCCTGATGCCGGTCCCCGGCAGGCCTACCGTCGTGCGCGTTCCGGCGGTGCCTCCGAGCGTGACATGCGCGCCCTTGACGCCGACCGACGTTGAAATGCCCGACTCGCTCAAATTCAACCTGACACCGGGCAGGATGCGTATGCTGTGAGGTAATCTAAATTCCACGACCGGAATCCTAAACGCAAAGCGGAGGCCGAACCGCGCCTTATTTCATTGCTGCCTGGATCAGCGCCGCCTTGGTCCAATAACTCCCCGTACGGCGTGCCCAGCCAGCGCAGCGCCCGACAGCGACCGAATACCCTTTCTGTAACAAATGCCGTCGATAATCCCAGATTGGGAATCGTTACCGGGAGGAATACACATGTGCACAACTCTTCGTGACGCCGTCGCGGCTCTGCTCTCCATCGCAATCGGGTGTGGTGTCTCGGTTGGATTCGCTGCTAACCCTGATTCGAACTACTATGTAACCTATGTTCTTGGAGGGCACGGACAATGGGCCTACATGTATCCGTGCGGATCGTCGACAGTGTCCCACGGCTGCTATGGTGTCAGAATTCTCGGGCCGTTCGGCCACATTGGGGCGATGCTCGAGGGTCGTCCCCATTCAGACGACGACGAAGGCGCGCCTGGGAGCGGCACCGTCACGCGGGAGATATACGTAGTCGACGTTGCTAGCGGTAGTACCGCGAACGGTGTATCGCTGTTCGTTTACAAGCGCACTGACGCTGTGACGGCCAACTTCGACGACATCACGGTGAGCCTAGACCGGACAATTTCATTGCCACTCGTAGGCGGAACGAATGCGTCCGTTTCCATGGCCGAGAACAATGCATTTTTGTATGTAGGTACGAATCAAGGCACTCAGGCGGTTAGCATTGATAGGCGAAATTGGGCCATACTACCGTACACGAGTGGCGAGCCTGCGATTCCCGTTGCGGCGATTACAGCCAACAGTTACGGCTACGTCACGGTAACATTTGCCGACGTCGTCGGGAATCAGGGTGCTTTCATAGTATTCGATCCTAAGGGTGCGCCAATATCGGACGGTGGCGGTGCCGATTTCATGCTCGACGACATCAACGCGGTCACGCCGGCCGGCTTGCCATAGGTAATGGCGGCGCCGCATAAGAACGGCTTGCCAACGCGGTAGGGAAGAATGCAGGCTGGCAGCTAGCCAGAGGCTGCTGCGGTGCGGCGGGTCTAAATCTGCGCTACAGCCCCGCGCAGCGGACCGCTCGGCGCGTTGGGCAGTGAGGTCACCTTAAACCTGCCCCCCTGCTACCCAATTCGCTGGATTGAGCGCCGACGTGGCAGAGTGGCAATTAAGAGCGAAAGCCTGCCCCCGCTACCACTTTACTTAGGCCCGAACGGGCACCCTTCTGGCAAAGGCTGCCTGTATCGAGGCTAAGGATGGCGCGCGGCCGTCTGTCCGGGAGCAAGCGCACCGATCAATAGGCTCGTAATCGGCAGTATTGGATAGAGCAGCAACGGATCCGCCGCGTTCGACGGCAGAGCGACACAAAGTGGTCACCTCGCGGGTGACGCAATTACTTCACATTGCTGCAACACGCAAGCGCCGTGGGCAAACTAAGTTCCAGGTCCGACGGTTATTTCACCATTGATTGGAAGCGCTGTGTTGACGAGTCGCCGTTATACGGTTGTTGGGTGTGCAGTCATTGTTGCTGCGGTGGCATCATTTTTTCCGGCGAGCGCGGATGCACAGAATAAAAAAGAAGATGCGTTACTTAGCGATGTAGATGCCATTTTGCGGACGACTGATGCAAAGCCGCCCGACGGAAGTCTTTGGCAATTTCAAAGGGTTCAATCACCCGTCTTCATTGATGAAATCTTGCGCGTCGCTGGCCTGGACGGGGTGCACTACGCCGTGACTGCCTCAGGATCCGTGACGCTAGCGAAGGCGGTCGGTGGCCTGATGCGGATAGCAGACGCGTTAGTGCCTTCCGATCTGCCGCAAGCCATCGCGCCGGTTGGCTCGGAGCAGCCTAAGTCCTTCATGTTCCTTGCAAGTCCGTGCGACCGGTCCAGACCGGATGCGTGTCCGTTGTTTTTTGCGCACCTTCTGATATTTGATTGGAACAACCAGGTGCTGCTTACGATACACCGTAGGCGAGACGAGAGCGACGAGGTGATCCGGACACTGTGGTTGACTGCCAAACCCAATACGGACCCCACATTGACGACGGATGAATATCTCATGGCCACCGTAAAAGGAGTGCGTCGCGAGCTATTTCGCATTGCCGATGCGGAAATGAGTCGGAGGCGAATTCGCGTTGCTGTGGGGCTTGCGGGGGAGTGGAAGATTCTGGAGTATCAAGCTGCGAAGGGCGTTGCGACGACGGTAACGAGCTGGCGCGGCGGGGTACCAAGCGGTAGCTTGCTTGAATAGCAGGCACCAGAGGCAGGGTTGGGCGCAGGGTCCTTCTTATACTGCCACGAGAACCAGAAGGTAAAAAAAGCCAAGACCAGGAAGCCTTTGTAGGCAGCGATCATGCCCTGAATGGCAGGCCTTCACTGGGCCATGGCCCAGGGTCTGCCAGTATTGCTTCTTCCGCGTCGTGCACCTGGTCATCAACGAAATCACGGGTGTGCAAAATCCAAATTTCGGCCATTCATCCCCGCGCAAACCGTCGCGTAATACTGCCAGCACTACCAATAGAAATAACAAGTTACCTCGACGGCGCCGGCGGCCCTTACAAGCGCCCGTGGTAAAAGGACTGGCATTGCCTGTACCGAAATTTCAGCGCCTCTGGACTTTCAGAGGTATTACAGCAACTATTGATTCATAGGAAGACTTGAGGCAACGCCTTGCCAACGATTGCTACTCGAAAGCCCGCCAACCGTAATCACGACCGGCATGCCGCGAAGCCAGCGCCAACCGGCTCGCAGCGAACGCCTCGCTTGCGCTTCCATCTCTATACCGTCAAGGGCACGTATCGCGACAAGCGCGTGACGTTTCACGTGGTGTGCTGTCACGAGTCAGATGCGCGCACCATGATTGTTGAGCGATTGCCGGAAATCGACAATTTGACGGTGCAACGCCGCGACACGGTTCACTACATCGTTATCGGCGACCACGCGCTGCATGAGTAAAGCCTTCAGGCTGCATCAGCCTGAGTCTTTGATGGCGCGGTCGACTGAATTTCCGTGATCGGGTGTGAGCCCAGGGCAATGCAACTCATGCCAATACCGACGCTTAACGTGGCCCTGTGTATAGCGCACCGAGAGCCGATAATAGCGAAACCTGGCTTCGCTACCGTGTAGGACGGCCCGGCATCCGCACGTCGCCGGTCCTGCCAAATCCAAGCCCGAGCCTGCAATTCGAGCGTCCCGAGTCCCGCACGCAAGGCCGCGGCGTGCATGCACGCATCGCAGGTTACGACGTGTGTGGCCGAGCCAGGCAGCGCCACGGCAACGTGCAATGCGTCAAGCGTCCGCAACGTTGCCGACTCGATGTGCAGCAGCAGACGTTCAGCCTCGCGGTGACCCACCGGACTCAAGTCGAGGCAGTGAAAGGAACCTGAATCGGCGTCTGCCAGGACTGCGTCGCGGGTCTCCAGTGCATGACGGGCAGTGAGCATGCACGTCGCCTGCGGGCAACTGCGGATAAAACTTCGGTGATGGCGAATTCCGAGATCGTTAGATCCCGTCTGCCGCGAAAGAAAGCTTCAAGCGTGTGGCTCTCGGGCTCCGGTACGTAGGGTTTCGCCAGCGCGCTGGAATCGAGGTAGAAGCCTGCATCGGCACGGAGCGCGCCCTGCAGCGTTGATCGTTCAGCCACGCTCTGTCCGCTCATCGATGAGCGCGTCGGTAAGCAATGCGGCGAGTACGGGCATCCGGAGACGGAAATCGGCACGGCCCGCAAAGGACATGGCTTGCTCGCGGCGGGGCGGTACGCGGCGCGTAACCGGCCTGCCTCGATCAGTAATCGTCACCTCGTGACCCCTGCGCACCTCCTCGATCAGCGCAGTGAGGTTTTGCCTGGCTTCACCTATGCCTGCCTGCTTCACGAGCGAATCGTGCTACATGTAGCACAATGTTGGAAGCGCCACCTCGACGGAGGCTGGCCTGTCCAGGGTTTCAAACCATGCGATGGCCCCGGCCAGTGCTCGGCAGACCCTTTGATCAACGGTCAAGCAAGTGTTACGTGTATTCCATGCAACCAATAATGTCCCCTGATGTTCACGGGACTATCGGCTCCCCATTAATCCCGAGAATCCGTCCCAGTCTGAATCTCGTGGCCGAGGCGCGAGCTGTCGTTGCCGCGTTGCTGGTCGTCGACGCGCGGATTCTCGGCCGGGGTCCGGTCCACCAGTCGAGATCAGGCCCAAGCACGTAGGTGGTATATCCAATAGACTTCGTGACCAATCCCTGCGAGTGTCCTGCTTCGAAAAAAATAATAGAGCCGGGCTGGAGTCCTCATGCCGAGAGCAATTATTGCGCGTGCAGCGGGTCGGGGCCGCCGAACGTGTCAGCGTTTGCTGATCGTTACCGGGCTGAGCGGCTTACCCGGGTGCGCGTCATTCACTGTTCACGACCCGGCCACGCGCTACGCTGAAATTGCGTGGCAGGGATTGAATGCCGCAGATTGGGCAACCAGCACCAACATCAATCACTGTCGCGGCTTCGTTGAATCCGGCTGGCCGGGCAGCGAGCTGTTCGGTGAGCATCCGAGCGATGCCCAGTACTTGGGGCTGTGGGTAGGCACGGCCGCGGTGCACTACGGGGTCACGCTGCTGCTGGACCGCATTGATGAAAAGCACCGGTACCTGTGGCTGCTGCCCCTGCTGTGGGAGGGCAGCACAATAGTCGGCAGCGGCATTACCGTGCGCGATAACTTTCGGTTGGGCCTGCGTCCATTCGGGTCAAGTTGCCGGCGTTAGCAATCCGTTGGTTGGATGAGTGCCAGGCGCCGGTCGACGCCCGACGTGGTTCCGCCTCCCGCATGGCTCACCGGCAGCTGCTCGCGCACAGGCACTTCCCGGAAGCCGGAGGAATCCACGTTCCCGGTCGCCGATCCGGTCGGGTCGCGCTGGGTCCAGCGGCTTCGTCAGCGCTTCCACTCATCGTGCGCCGCCTTGATCGCGCCGGGAAAGGCAATGACATCCGACGGAAATACCTCGATGAAAAGACCGTCCTTGCTGGGTCCCGCCCCGCCCTCAGGGGACATGCCGTTGTGGAGCATCCGGAGGTAGGAAGACTCGCTGCACGGGATCGCGTTCTGCATCTGCTGTTGGAATCCGTTGCCGCCCCCGGAGCAGGCGGCGCCCTTGCCGATCTTGCCGAGCCAAATGTTGGTCTGCCAGGCCGTTGGGACGCCGTTGGCACGCGCAAGCCCCACCGTTCGCTGATCGGCCGGCAAAGTGTCGAGGAGGAAGGCATTCTGCAACGCCAGGTGCCCGCGGAGGGTCTGCGCCGCGGTGCGCACGAGGTCGGCAAGGAGTCTGTCATTGATCGCTATCGCATTTTGCCGGGAAATGGGCGGCCCGGTTTCACCGATGGGCGGGAAGGCGAACAGGACGATGATGGGGAGGACGACCTCGGTGTTCGGAAAATAACGCTGATACGACGCAGCGATCCCCTGCATGGCCCGAACGACGAGTGATGGCCGGTAGCCCGCTCCGGCCCAGATACCCGGACTGTGAGTCACGCACGGGTTCGGAGCAGTGGACTCCTCGGACCGCTCGCTGGGCAGGGCAAGTTCCTCCGTGAGCGTGTTCATGCCGGTCAGTTTGATCGCCGCCACGTCCCGCTCATAGCCCGTGTCGCGCAGGTGGCGGGACAACTGTGCCAACATGTCCGCAAACGCCTCCTGGTAAGCAGGATCCCAGGGCGGCGGCATCGAAACGTCCTGGCACGCCTCCTGGCCGCCGTGGTACGTCATCCTGAAATCGAGGCGCCGGAGGCCCAAGCCCAGTGGAGGCGCCGTGAACAACCATTTCGGGGTACCCTGGCCCGCGGCGACTGCGAGTTCCACAGCCAGATGGTGCAATCGCGCAGCCTCGAGCTGGTGGTCGATGGCCGTGAAATCGTAGATCCCGAGCGCCGGCGAGATCTCTGACCATTGCACGTGGACGCCGACTCCGTCGATGCCCGGCACGGCGAGCGCCTTGGCGAAGTCGCCATTCCTGACGGCCCAGTTGTAGGGCCACACGTAGATCCCGCGGGAGGCCGGCGGCGTGTTCAAGGTCGTGGCTGCCGGCGGCGCGGCCTGCTGCGCCGGCAGGGGTAACCCCGTCATCAACAGCGACGCAGCAGTGGCCGCCATCGCACGTGCCCTTCGCATCCGCGGACGAATCATGCAGCCCGCGAAGCTTTGATCCCGCGCCACTGGGATCGGAAGCGCCGTCATCGAGACGGCGTCCAGTTTCTGTATCCTTCCCAGGTCGGCTCCCCGGAGACGGTGTCAAATACAGTGCCTTTGGGATTAAAGAGCGTACCGACGTCGCAAACGGTGCACGGCATCGTCACGCAGGCCGCACGGTCAATGAACCGATCCTCGTCTTCCTCAAACAGATGCTTTATGCCGGGCGTATCCATGATGCGGTAGATCTCATGAAGATTTTCCTCCCTGGGCAGGATCCATTCGGACAGCAGGTCCCAATGCCACTCCATCGGGCCGAAGCCACTGCCCGGTTTTCGGGAATCACCCCCGCCCATGACGATGTTCACGTAGTTGCGACGGTACTCGCTGAACAGATGCCCGCAGAACTTGAGGGCCATGGCCGCATGGGAACGCTCAAAATGCTCACGGAACTGCTCATGAGTCATATGACTCTTTCGCTTAACGAGATGGATCACCTTGTACATACTTGCCTCGCGCTGTCAGAAGGGTTGAGGTGCCGAGCCGATTGCTCTGCGTGAAGGCCGGTCGGCCCGGGCGATGTCATGCGCCCGCAGGCCGAGAGACGAACTTCATTTTCGCAATAATGACGGATTCCACGCACAATTGGCGGAGATTCACGTCAGTAGTAGCGCCGCCGGCGCCCGCGCTCATCGGCCGGCGGGGGCGTTCAGCTCACGACTACCCGGACCCGGGCAATATTCTGAATGCGGCAATGAGGCGTCGTGGCGTCACCCTCTCGCTGCGAGGTTCCGCGCAACACGGCGAAGTAGGTTCCAGCCTTCGCATAGGCATGTGTCGCCGTCAGGTCCACGCGCTCCCGCGGCGCAGCGATCGATGCATCATCGGGATAGCGGCCCGTACCCTCGAAGTCCCAGTCGGCCGCCACGACCTTGCCGGCGCCCGTGGGGGTCTCGATGGCGCCAGCGAACGTAACGGCTTCACCTATGGCCACCTGGGCGCGAGCGGCGCCATTGACCCGAAGCGTCACGACGGGCTGGACGCCACCGCGCTCGGCTGCGCCAGTCGGGACCTCAATCTGTGTGGCGACCACGCGGTAGACGGTCTCTGACGGCCGCACACCCTTTTCCACCCATGCCGCCAGGTCGCGCAGCGCCTGCTTCAGGGCGGGGCCGTAGCTCACGGCATGGGCGCGAGCCAGCGGCGTGAGCGGATTTTCGTGGTGGGCATGGTCGATGAACCAAAGTGCAAAGTTCTCCCCGTACCCGGGTCCCATCGTCGCCTCTACGCGCGAGCGATACCAGTCGGCCTGCCAGGGGAAGGAGTCGATGTCCATCAACCCGGCCAGTACGAGTACCTTGCCATGAATTCCACCGCACAGCACGGAACCGGCTGCGTTTGCCGTCCCGGTCGGCCCGATCAGCACCTCACGCTGTGGATAGAGCGGCTTGCCGAAGGCGTCACGGAACTGGTTCCAGCCATAGTAATCGTCCGTCGGGGGAACCTGGTGCCGGTGATAGGTCTGCAGCGCAAGAGGCCATGAGTTGTCGATTCTCAGCCGGTCGCCGGGGCGTATCGTGGCCACGACGGCTGGATCCAGATGCGCGATGAGTCTGAGCGTCCTGCCGTCTGCGTGCGCGATGGGAAGACTGGCTCCGGCGGCCGCGCCGCTCACGATCACCAGGTGGGCATTGGCCAGGTCGCGCGCGGGTACTCGCGCCACATCGACGAGTATCGGGGGGCCGCCGCTGACCCGCACCACGGTGGTCTCGAACTGGAAACGCTCCGCGTGGATCGAGGATCCCGGATCGCCGCCAAGGTAGCCGGGCTTGGTCCAGAAGTCTTCGACATAGGTGGGATCCATCAGCGGAATCATTCCGGAGATGTTCGAGAAGTAGCCGCTGTCCAGTGTCTCGTGGCCATACCAGCCGCGCAGCGGGAAGCCCAGCAGCGACACCTCCCTGAATGCGGCGCGCTCC
>Ga0075030_100001471_pt1 | contig 21195 bp, 20 predicted proteins | sample LitLauG_LLR_2012_FD_71393 | JGI IMG/M metagenome (GOLD analysis project Ga0075030, IMG submission 71393) | Freshwater sediment microbial communities from Pennsylvania, USA - Little Laurel Run_MetaG_LLR_2012 | ecosystem: Environmental > Aquatic > Freshwater > Creek > Sediment | place: USA...
GCTTACCGTAAGCCATGGCTTACTCGACTACCTTGGCCGTGCTCGCCGACCCCACCCGTCGGCTGATCTTTGAGGGTCTGCGAAACGGACCCCGGCCTGTCAACGTCATCGCTGCGAGCTTGCCGGTCTCGCGCCCGGCGGTGTCGCAGCATCTCAAGATTCTGAAGGGTGCAGGTCTGGTGGAAGAGCACGCCAAAGGCGCCCAGCGCATCTATGCGCTTCGCCGGGAGGGCCTCATGACATTGCGTAATTGGCTCGACGGCTTTTGGGACGAGGCGCTCGAAGCCTTCAAAGCCGAAGTGGAAAAGCCGGAGGCAGACCAAGAATGAACGTAGCTGTGTTGATCGCGCCGGTGCGCAAAAGCATTCGCGTAGAGGCGCCGCTCGAACGCGCCTTTGATGTGTTCACAGGCGGCCTCACCCGCTGGTGGCCGCACAGTCACGGCGTCGGCAAACAACCCATCGCCAAAGTATTGCTTGAACCAAAACTCGGCGGCCGCTGGTTGGAAATTTGTGAAGACGGCACAGAGACGACCGCAGCCATCATCATCACCTGGGACCGGCCCCATCGCTTGGTGCTGTTATGGCAGGTCAACGCCCAATGGAAACCTGACGTTGAGATGCGCTCCGAGGTCGATGTGCATTTCTCAAGCGATGGTCCAAACGCCACCATCGTCGAACTCATTCATCACAAGTTCGAAACCATGGGCGCTGAAGCCGGCGCCTCGCTCCGCAAGGATGTCGACGGCGGCTGGCCCGGTCTCATGCAACGCTTCAAGCAGGAAGCGGAAGCCAAATCCTGAGCCGACGATGCAAGGCTCGACTACTGAAAAGTTGGAATACGGGAAGTTGAAGCCAATTGGGAGGAAAACCAATGTCAGAGATCGTCATTCACGGCGTGCCCGGCAGCCCTTACCTGCGCACCGTTCAGCTTGTGTGCGAAGAAAAGCGCGCGCCCTATCGCGTGGCGCCGATTGGGCCGGGCATGCAGGGTAGCGAGCGCTTGGCGTTACATCCTTTCGGGCGCATCCCCGTCATCGATCATGGCGATTTCCGCCTTTATGAAACCCAAGCCATAGCCAAATATATCGACGCCGCCTTCGGTTCGCCCGCGCTCACCCCCGCGGCGGCGCCGGCTATGGCGCGCATGCACCAAATCATCGGGGTGATGGACTGGTATTTCTTCCCGCAAGTGGGCCGCACGTTGGTGTTCCAGCGCATCATTGGACCGGCGCTCTTTGGCAAGCCCGCCGATGAAAACATCTGCGCCGGCGCGGTCGCCGACGCCGAGCGCGTCATCGGCGAACTCAATCGGCTGCTCGCCGACCAACCCTTCTTAGCAGGCGGCGCGCTCAGCCATGCCGATCTGCATGTCGCCCCGCAGCTCTATTATTTCGCGATGACGCCGGAAGGGACGCGCATTTTGGCGGACAACCCCGCGCTCGCGGCCTGGCTCGACCGCCTTTGCGAGCGCCCGAGCATGCGACAAACCGAGCCGCCCGGCGCGCTGAAAAGAGCAGCCTAGCGCAACCCAAGTTGCTTCAGCGCATCCAGCACGCCCTCATAGCGCGGCTGAATATCGTCGCCGATATGGGCATGGGTAGGGATGTAGAAGAGCCCGAGGTCCATACCCTTTAGCGCCAGTTCCGCGCAGCGCGCCGGCATAATGAGCCCAAGCGACGCCGGCGCCAGCGCCGGATCAGGCAGCACGCGCGCAATCAGCGGGGTATAAACTGCGCCCGGCATGAGCACGTGCACGTCAAGGACGTCTAAGCACTCATCGCGCAGCCATTCTGCGGTGATAAGCACGCCGTGTTTGGTTGCGCCATAAAGCCCCAAACCGCTGCCCTTCACCGCCGCCGGCGCCGAAAGCGAATTTTCCGAGCCGGTGATCATCAATCGGCCGCGCGCCCCACTGGGCGCTAAGATTTTGAGATATGCCTGCGCGATCCGCACCGCGGCGAAATAATTGACTGCAAAGAGCCTTGTAGCGCCCTCGTCCAGCGGCTCGTTCTTGATCTTCTTGTTGTGGCCGATGCCTGCGTTGGAACACACAAGCTCTAGCCGCCCCCGCCAAGCGAAGGCTTCGGCAATGAGTTTTTCTCCCGCCTGAGGCGCGGCCAGATCGATCGCTACGCCAAGCGCGCGCTCGCCGATCTCGGCTGCTGCGGCCTCGACCTTGGGGCGGTCAAGATCGGCGATCACCACATGGGCGCCGCGCGCCACAAGCGCCTGGGCCAAGGCCTTGCCAATGCCGGAGGCGGCGCCGGTGACCAGTGCGGTGGTGTTTTCATAAGCGATCATCGGCGCGACTATGAACCGGCCAAGCCGGTTCGCCAATCACTTCGATCTCGATCCAAAATTTGAGCGCCGACTCATGTTAGGCTGCCACGGATGCAAATGATCGCAACTGCTTCTGCCCTCATCCTGTTGGGCGCCACGCTTGGCTACATCATGCTTTTTTCGTTCGTGCTTTCTCCGGTGGCGTTCAAGCAATTTGACGCCGGCCGCGCCGAGCGCTTGGTCAAGCATGTGATGAACGCAGGCCATGGGCTGCTCGGGGTCGTCGCGCTGTTGTCGGCGTTTGCAGCGCTTCTCTCTGGCGCCATGGCCGGGGCGGCGGTGGCCGGCGTTGCCGCGGTCTTTGCCTTCCTGTGCAAATTTGCTCTGGCGCCGCGCGACGACAAGCCGATCAGCGGTCACCGCGTGCTGAAAACCGCGCGCGTCGTGGCCTCTGGCCTGACCGCCTTCATCATACCGATTGTGATCGCCTCGATCGTCTTGACGTGTCTTCACGTCTAAGCAGCGGCGACGTCGCCGCCTTTCGGGGCAAGCGCTTTCTTGGCCCGTTCGATCCAGGTGGCCACATCATCCACGCTGGGCGCGGGCGCTGAACCCCAGGCCCGCGCGCCCTCCTCCGACAAGCCCCAGTGGGCCACTTCATTAACTAGATGCTCGGCGTCGGCGTCAGCCAATTGGCGCCTATCGCGCACCTTGCAAGCAACCAGCGCCTGCGCCTCGCGCGACTTGAGCCCAGGCACCGTGCACGCTAGCAGCGCTTGGGCCTGCCAATCGCGGATGAGTTGCGCGGAAATATGGCGCGCCCCCAAATCGCGCTGGGCGTCTTCTGGGGAAGCGGCAAGCAAGTCGGCGATGGTTTTCACGCCTACCGCTTCCAGACGCTTGGCGGTCTTGGGTCCGATTGAAGGCGCCTTCTCGACCGGCGCGTCTTCGTTCAACGTATATTTTGGCGGCGTCTTTTCGAGTTTGGCGCGCGGGGCGCCTTCCGGCAGTTCGGGCTTGATGGTCTTGGGCGGTTTCGCAGGCTTTGTCTTCGGTGGTTCATCCCAGATTTTGGCCTCTCTTTTGGGCGCCGCGTCGGCGGCCTTGGCGCCAATTTCGCGGGGCCATTTCGCATCGAGCGAAGAAAGCGGGGTCTTCAGCACTTCGCTCGCGTAAAGCTCGCGCACCGCCTTGTCGTCTTCTCCGAGCGTTGCCCGGACTTTGCCGGTGCGGACATATTCCTCGTATTGGGCGGCGACCTGGCCGCGCGCAGCCGCGTCATCGATACCCTTCAGAACCGCAGCGATCGGCATCTGCAGGCCCAAAAACAGCGCTTGCGGCGTAGTGACGGTCTTGGGCGGCTTCATCGCCGCTTCCTCAAAAGCGCGATCTAAAATGCGCGCCAGCCCCACCGTGGCGTAGCCAATGAGCGGGGCGATGGCGTTGCGCAATTCCTCGTCGAGACCGGATGGGGGATCTTTTACGCCCCTGGCCAGATCGTAGTGATCGATGATCAGCTCGTAGTGCGGGTTGGAGGCGTTGGCGCCGTTGATCACCGCCTGCTGGACCCAGTTTGGCCCGCCAGGCATCTCAACATTGGGATAACCGCTAAGCTCGTTCAGTTTCTGGAAGGTCAAGTAGGATTTGTTGAAGCTCCACTCAACCGCCCGATGGATGACATTCTCCTCTTCAGTTTGCCCGGTGTGGAAGGGCTGAATTGGGTCGACGTAATAATGGCTCATCACGCCTGCTGACCACGCCGCCTGCTGCCAATCCCTCGCCGCCAGCGCGTTCACCGTGCGGCGATACCATTCCGCACAGGCCTCCGGCGCGCCGCCCCAATTGTTGTCGCGTACGTGCAAGACGTGGTTCTTGAAATCCTTGAACTCGTCGTCCGGCGCTTTGGCGCCTTTTAGATAGAGGTCGTGATTGCTCAGCAGCAGGTCTTGCCAACCCTGCGCGTCGGGCGATTTGAAATGCCGGGTCGCATCGACCGCCAAGCGGTGATGAGTGGAACGGCAGCGGCTGGCGAACACCACCGCATATAGCAACGACATGCCCTGGCCCCAGGAATGAACGCGGGGTTAAGGCCTGGGGCAGGTTCGGTTAGCGAGCGGTTAACGCCTTGGTTCAGGCGGCCTGATCGGCCGCGCCTGGGACCAGGTCCCAATCCTCGCACAAGAAGTGGACCAATCGTTGCTGACGCGCTTCGATTTCTTGAAGGGTCCAATCCTTGACCTCGGCAATATCGCGCGTGATGGCGTGGATCGGGGGATTGCCTCTGAATTGGAAGAGAACCTTGCGCTTGTCGGCAAATCCCTTTTGGCCGGCTTCCTTGTTTTGTTCGTGGGTGATCAAGGTTTGATTGCCGATCAAATTCGAGACCTCTGCGCGCATCGCGGAATCAGAGAAGAGCATGTTCCATTCCGCCCCGCCGGCGCGAGGCAGGATGTGTTCGACCGTGACGTTGTCGGTCATGGAGAGGAGATGACCGCCCGGGAGCGCAGCCTCCAACCGAATGAGCAACAGACGCCGTTGGCGATCGCGCTTGCGTGAGCGTTTCAGCGCCGCGATGAAGCGCAATTGCTCCACTTCAGTGAGCTCAAGCGCGCCCTTGGGTCCATAAAGCTGACGATCGTCGCTGCAGAATTTCATCGCGCGCGCATAGCGAGCCTCCTGCAATCGGTTGTCGATCACCGAAAGTTCGCACGCGAAGGTGAAGCGATCGAGGGCCCGCACGAAGCGTCGCGCACGTTCATGGTCGCCGGAATACTGAACCAAGAACGCAATCAGCGCCGGCGCCCAATCCAATACTTCGACTTGCTTCATAGTATGCACGCGCCGGTTCACCTCGGCGCTGGCGGGCCCCACATCAATGGAACAGTCAAAAATGGTGCGCAGAACGTTTGCGTAACGGGGCAGCTGCTCGAGCAAAAATTTTTGCACGCCGCCGTTTTCCTGCACGGCCGTGCGGAAGGTCTCAAGATCGTCCGGCGAGGTGAGTTTCTCGCCAGTCAGCAAAAACGGCATCATGTAGAGCAGCTTGGCGAAATCCTCGCGCTCGAACTTGTCCTCCAATTGCTCCCAGCGGCGCGCCGCCTCGTTGGCTTTGGCGTCGGAGAGGCCGGCATTTTCCAAAAGGTCCGACTTGATGATGTCGGCGCCCGACAGGGGCGATCCGCGCTTGTTCAAAGTATTGAACACAGTCTGGGCGCAGCCGCGATCGCTTGCATCGACCACATTGAGCAAGCATTTCTGGGCAACGAAAGAAAAGAAACTGTCGAGTTCGCGGTCGTCCATATTACCGGTCAGCTCGGACTCAATAGTCAGAGCCGCAAGCGACAGCCGATCCTTGGACTCAACGCCGGTTTCGTCGTGATGGGCGAGTTCCTTCATCTTGCCAGGCTCTTGAACAAAGCCTTGGAAGAAACTCACGTCTTCGTCGCGCAGCGTGAGCCGCGGCGTGTCAGCGTCCATCAACAATTGCTGATATTGCTTGGCTCGTCCCGGCAAGCGATCGCGCACGTAAGCAATCAGCATGGAGAGCGTCGCCAAACGCTGCTGGCCGTCTGAAATCTCGTACTTGCCGGCATTCTTGATCAGCACGATCTGGCCGATGAAATAAAACGGCGCCTTGCGCGTGAAGGCGCGCCGCAAGTCCTCGATCAATTCGCGCACTTCGCGCTCAGTCCAGGTATAAGCGCGTTGGTAGCGCGGAACTCTCAGCCCGCCCTTGCGCATCAGCACGTCCGCGATGTTCAGAATTTCCGAGACCAAACGCTTCGAAGCGTCGCCAAATGGCCCAGCCATTGTTCCAATCCACAATCGTCGTCGCACAATCGTTACCGCACCGACACGATAGGCGCCAAGCGACACAAAACATTACCAGCGGATGGCGCCCGCGGCGTTTCCAAAAGGTCACGTTTATGTTGGCGGCGCGCGCGATCCAACTCAGTGGCGCGCCATATTGGTGATCGGCGTCACATCAAATGACGGTTCCACGCCGATGCGCGCAAATTCGGCGAAGCCGCGCGCCACAAAAGCGCCTTCTAAATCACGCGCCCCCTCAGCATCGGTGAAGCCCGCGCGGCGCACGCGCGCCTCGCCTTGGCCCACATTCAAGACCGCCGCGACACGCCGCGCAATAGCTTCGCCGGAATCCAGCCACGCGCACGCGCGAGGCGCTGCCGCGTTGAGTTCGGCTGTGAGCAACGGAAAATGTGTGCAAGCAAGCGCCACGACGTCAATGTCGGCGCCGCCGGTCGCGCCGAAGAGGCCGTCTATCGCTTCGTGGATGGCGCCGCGCGGCGCCGGCGCGCCACGCAATTTTTCCTCGGCCGCGGCGACCAACGCCGCCGAGCCAAACCTTACGACCAGCACGCCGCTCGCAAATTTTGCAATGAGATCATCCGTGTACGGACGGCGTATGGTGGCCGGCGTCGCCAACAGGCCAATGACCTTGTTGGTGCTGAGCGCGGCGGCGGGTTTTATCGGCGGCACCACGCCGATCACCGGAACCGCGAGCGCGCTGCGCACCTCCTCCAGCGCAATGGTCGAGGCGGTATTGCAGGCAATGATGATGACGTCTGGCGCCCAATGCGCTGCAACTGCGCTCAGCAAAGCTGGTGTGCGCGCCTTCAAGGCCTGATCAGTCTTTAGACCGTAGGGCAGCCAGGCATTGTCGGCGAGATAGTCGAGTTCAAGCCGCAAGCCCGCGCCCACCAGGGCGTCGAAAACCGACAATCCCCCGACGCCCGAATCAAACACCAGCGCGCGCTTCACGCCATTAACCATTTGGGCTTCATCGCGCATTCGTTGCGCGCGTGCAATGCGCTGATTTCTGGCGCGTTTCCATCTTCGGCCCCAGTAGCGAAAGGGGTGGAAAGATTACCTGTGGAAACCCGCTGTTAACCCGATTTGCGAGAATCATTGCTTGGACTAATGACGCTGGGATTGGGGTTTACGTTTACGCGCCCGGGAGCGCTTTTGGGGTCGGTGCCAATGAACGCGATCGGAAAATCGTCAGTCGTCTTCGTGACGCTGTCAGGATTGTTCTGGGGCGGATGGATTTTGGGCGCGCAAACCCCCGAAGGCCAGGAGGCGCTGGCGCGCGCCTACGCTGCTTACACTGATCAGCAAGCCGAAGCGAACCAGGATCTCTTTAGCACCAGCGCTTTGCGCGCGGTGGTGTGCGGCAGCGGCGCGACCAGCGCCGACGCCGCTGACCAAAAGCCATGCGTGGCGGTGGTCGCTGCGGGCCGACTTTTTGTGATCGACGCCGGCTCGGGCGCTGCCGATGCGCTCACCAATCACGCCATTCCCATGGCCAAGCTCGAAGCCGTACTGTTGACCAATGCGGGGCTGCAGAACATCGTCGATCTCGATGAGCTCTATGGCGCAGCCGCTCGCTCACGCGCCAACCAATTGCTGCCTGTCTATGGACCAGCCGACACCCAACGCATGGTCGACGGCCTCAACCAGGCGGCCGATTTTGATGGCGCGCAGCGCGGCTTGCAGGCGTGGGGCCCCTCGCCCGAACCGGGCCGTCCAGTGATTGTGTTTCAGGCGGATGGCTTGGTGGTTTCGGCGTTCACCAGCGAGGCGGACGCCTTCTCCGGCCATGTCGGCTATCGCTTCGATTATCGGGGCCGCTCCATCGTGGTCGGCGGCGACGGCCAAATCGTCGCCTCGCCGACCGCCAACAACGCCGATGTGGTGTTGCAGAACGCCGCGCCAGGCCGGGCGCCCCAGCAGGCAGACAATAATGCTGGCCTGGTGGTGCTGACCAGCGCCGACAATGAAGTCGCCGGCCAAATGCAGGTCGCCGAAGCCAAGGCCGCCGGCTACCACGACGTGGTCGCAGGCCGCGTCGGCATGGTGGTGGAGTTGCCGCTCGCCAACAACGACATCAACGTCCGCCGCCTCTAATTTCCAGATCGGGTCCGCACGTGGACTCAGCGCAGGCTATGGCGGTAAGAAGCGTGTATGCGAGCGCCCATGCCGGCATTGTTGATGCGCCTGGCGATGGCGGATCCCGATCAGGGCGTTTTTATAGAGCGCTTTGACGGCGCGAGGCGCGAGCGCCGCAGCGGCGTTATCATCGGTCTCCATCCAAGCCCGCTCCGCCAGTTCAGGCGGTGAGCGCAAACCCCTCCCCCCTCGGCCCGTGAGCGCGCGCCTGGCTGCAGCGGAACTGCTGGTTGGCGTGCTCGATGAGGGCCACGCGCTCGCCGACGCGCTCACAAATACCCAGAGCTTTGCCCGGCTCGCCGGCCGCGACCGCGCCTTTGCGCGCGCCATCGCAACCGAAGCGCTGCGCCGGCTCGGCGGCCTCGACGCGGTGGTCGCCCACTTCCTACAAAAGCCGCTGCCCGAAACCGCCGCGCATGGGCGCGCCTTATTGCGCATCGGTGCTGCGCAATTGCTTTTGCTCGACACCCCCGCCCACGCCGCCGTCGGCGAGACTGTCGCTGCCGCCAACGCTCTCCCCCAAGCGCGCGGCTTTGCAAAACTCATCAACGCGGTGCTGCGCAAGGTTGCAGAACTTGGCCCCTCGCTGTTTGCAGCTCAACCGCCAGGCGCTGATTTGCCCGCCTGGCTATTTACCCGTTGGCGCGCCGCCTATGGCCCCGAGACCGCCGCGGCGATTGCGCGCGCGCTGCGCAAGCAGCCGCCGCTTGATCTTTCGGTGAAAGCAGACGCGCCCGCCTGGGCTCTCCAATTAGGCGCGTCGCTCACCCCTACCGGATCGGTTCGCTTGGAGAGCGCTGACGCCATTGAAGCCCTTAGCGGCTTCAATGAGGGCGCTTGGTGGGTGCAGGACGCAGCAGCAGCCTTGCCGGCGCGGCTGCTTGGGGATGCAGCGGGGCGCAACATCCTCGATCTCTGCGCAGCGCCGGGCGGCAAGACGCTGCAACTTGCCGCGCGCGGCGCCAATGTCACCGCCGTCGATCGTTCCGATGAGCGACTTGCTCGATTGCGCGAAAATTTGGCGCGCACTAGGCTCGACGCAAAGATCATTGCCGGTGACGCGCTGCAGCTTCGCATCAAAGAGCCGTTCGATGCAGCCCTGCTTGACGCGCCTTGTTCGTCAACCGGCACCTTGCGCCGCCACCCCGATGTCGCCTGGCTTCGCCGCCCCGGCGACATATCCCCATTGCATCGATTGCAAGTCCAATTGGTCGACGCCGCGGCGCTGATGCTAAAGCCTGGCGCTACGCTCATCTATGCGGTGTGTTCGCTCGAACCCGAAGAGGGCACGGCCATTGCCGAACACGCGCTCAAGACCGGCTGGACGCGAAAGCCCATCGCCAGCGGCGAAATCGAGGGCGCAGAGCCGTTCATCACCCCAGAGGGCGATCTCCGCACCCTGCCCTCGCAATGGCCGGAAATTGGCGGGCTCGACGGGTTTTACGCAGTGCGGCTCGTGCGTTCGCGGGCGGGATAGTCGGTATAGCCCGCCGCGTCGTGGGTGTAGAAGCTCGCCATCTCCCAGGCGCTGAGGGGCGCGTTGGCCGCGAAGCGCGCCACCAAATCGGGATTGGCGATGATGGCTTTGCCGAACGCCACCGCATCCACATCGCCTCGCGCAATCGCCGCCTCGGCGCTGGTCTTGGTGAAACCTTCATTGCCGACCACTACGCCGCCGAATTCCCGCTTCAAATGCGGTGTGATCCAATCGGCAGCTTCGTGCTCGCGGGTGCACAGATAAGCGAGCTTACGCTTGCCAAGCTCGCGCGCGAGGTAGGAAAAAGTCGTCTTTAGGTCGCTATCGCCCATGTCGTGGGCATCGCCGCGCGGGGCAAGGTGCATCGCAACCCGACCTGCGCCCCAAACCGAAATGCAAGCTTCGGCGACCTCGATATGCAGCCGCGCGCGATTTTCGAGCGCGCCGCCGTAATCGTCGTCGCGTTTGTTGACGGTGTCTTGCAGGAATTGATCCAAGAGGTAGCCGTTGGCGCCATGGATTTCAACGCCGTCAAATCCGGCGCGCTGGGCGTTCTCGGCGCCCTTGCGATAGTCTTCAATGACGCCTGGAATTTCGTCACGCCGCAGCGCCCGCGGCGCCACATATTCAGTCTTGGGGCGAACCAAACTCACATGGCCCTTGGGCGCCAAATCGCTCGCAGACACCGGCAGCTCATCGCCCAGATAGAGCGGGTGCGAAATCCGCCCGACGTGCCAGAGCTGCAGCAGGATCTGTCCCCCAGCCGCGTGCACGGCTTGGGTAATGTCGCGCCAGCCTGCAACTTGCTCGGGCGACCACACACCAGGCGTGTGGGGGTAGCCCACGCCTTGAGGCGAGACCGAGGTCGCCTCGGTCATGATCGCGCCGGCGCTGGCGCGCTGCACGTAATAATCGCGCATCAGCGCGTTCGGGACCCGTCCCTCGACGGCGCGGCAGCGCGTCAAGGGCGCCATCAAGACGCGGTTGGGGAAGGTCAAATCGCCCGCTTTCAACGGTTCGAACAATACGCTCATGCAATAAGCTCCCAACGCCGTTCCCGGTTGCGCCGCCAGCATTTGGGCGCGCCCCGCCGGCCCCACAAGAGCCAAACCATTGCCTCGCGCCGCCGCGCCCGCTAACTCAGCGCCATGGTCCGGCCGCTTATCGCACCGTCAATCCTGTCGGCGGATTTTGCCAAATTGGGCGAGGAAGTGCGCGCCGTCGACGCTGCCGGCGCGGACATGATCCACGTCGATGTGATGGACGGACATTTCGTACCGAACATCACCATTGGGCCAACAGTGGTGAAGTGGATCCGCCCGCACACTAAACTGCCGCTCGACGTGCATCTGATGATCTCGCCGGTCGACGGCTTTATCGAGAAATTCCGTCAAGCCGGCGCCGACATTATAACGGTGCACCCCGAAGCGGGCCCGCACGTGCATCGCACCCTGCAAGCGGTGAAAGCCTCTGGCGCCAGAGCCGGCGTCTCGCTCAATCCGGGAACCCCGGTCGATGCAGTCGACACGCTGATGGACCTGGTGGATCTCATCTTGATCATGAGCGTCAATCCAGGCTTCGGCGGCCAGAGCTTCATTGCAAGCGCTCTGCCTAAGATCGAGGCGGTGCGCAAAAGGATCGACGCCAGCGGGCGCGACATCATTCTTGAGGTTGATGGCGGCGTGAACCCGAAGACCGCCCCGGCGGTGATCGCCGCCGGGGCCACTGCAATCGTCGCCGGCTCGGCAGTCTATAACGGCAATCCGGCCGCCTACGCCGACAATATCCGCGCCATTCGCGGCGCAAGTTGAAATCATGAGTTCCTCTGATGGGCCCTCCCGCCGGGCGCCGCGACCGATGTCGAGCAGCGAGCCGTGGCGCGCCAATCCCTTCCATCGCCGCAAGCTGGGCGACGCTGCGCCCGACCGCATCGCCGCGTGGGCGCAAGACCCGCGCGTCGGCGACGCTGCGCGCGGGCGCGAAATCGGCGCCGGCATTTGGCGCATTGGCGCCGAACGGCTGGCCGGCGAACACCCGCTGCCCTGGGATGCAAATTCGCCTTCTCGTCACTTCACCGCGCGGCTGCACACGTTCAGCTGGCTGATTGATCTGGCTGCGGTCGGCGCCTCCGCCCACAATCGCATTGCCGATCTGGTTGACGCCTGGGTCGAGCGTTACGGCGAATGGGACGATCTTGCATGGGATCCCGAGCTCACCGCGAAGCGACTCTACGCTTGGCTTACTTGGGGACGCTCCGCATTTGAACGCGGCGCGCCCGAACGGCGGCTGGCGCTTATGCAAGTGGCTGCACGCCACGCAAGGCTTTTGTTGCTGGCCGAAAATGAGCTGAGCGAACGCCATCTGGGTTCGATCAAGGCCGGCGCGGCGCTGGTTGTCGCCGCCCATGCAGGCTTTCCAGACGCCGAGCGCTTGCGCGAACAGGGCGAGGAATTGCTGATTGAAGCCTGCGCCAAGCAATTCCAGCCTGATGGCGGACATATGTCGCGTTCGCCCGAGGCGCTGGCCGAGGCGCTGTTTGATCTCATCACCGCCCATGACGTGCTGGCTGATCCCTCGCCGATTCTGCGCGATGCGCTGCCGAAGCTCGCCAACATGGTGCGCATGCTGCGCCTGGGCGATGGCGGATTGGCCTGCTTCCACGGCAGTTCAGAGGGCTGGCCCCAATCCATAGACGCAGCCCTGGCGCGCGTTAATGGCGATGTGCGCGCCTTCCAGTTTGCCAATCACACCGCCTTCCAGCGCCTCGAGGCGGGACCGCTGCGAGCGATATTCGACGTGGGCGGGGCGCCGCCCTTGCCGTATTCTGACCGCGCCCACGCCAGCGCGCTAGGGTTCGAGCTTTCCAGCGAAACCGAGCGCCTGATCGTCAATGTCGGGGCAGCGCGCGAATTGGCCCCTGCAGCGCGCATGGCCGCACGCGCCACCAATGGCCACTCGACGCTTGTGCTCAACGATGCCTTGTCTGCGACCTTTGTGGAGCCGCGACGCGGCAAAGGCCCCCCGCAACTCATCGGCCCCAATCTCGATGATGTGCGCCGCTCCTCCGACGAGAGCGGGATCACCGTGCAGGGCCGCCACGACGGCTACCGCAACGCCTTCGGCCTGCTGCATCGGCGCTACATCTTCGTTGATCACATGGGCACCAATCTCCGCGGCATTGAAGAACTCATCCGCCCGGCAAAACACAAGGCCGCGCCTCCCAAGGCCCCGCTTGGCTATGTGGTGCGGTTCCACCTGCATCCAAACGTGCGCGCCCGGCTCATCGAACATCAGATGGCGCTCCTGGAAACCCCTGGCGGCCAACGCTGGCGACTGCGCACCGATGCGCCCCATATCGCGGTCGAAGCTTCGATCTATTGGGGTGGACGGGCGCTAAGCGACAGCCATCAAATCGTATTGTCGGGCCAAGCCGATCCCATGGGCCATGGCCTTGCGCCGCCCAACCGCATCCGCTGGGCCTTGGCGCGCGCGCCCTAAGTCCTATCGATGCGACGCAAGACCACCACCAGCCCGCCCAGCACCACAAAAGTCGCGAATGCGCCGGCGCTGAAGAAAAAAGGCACTTCGCTGGCGCGCGCCTCAGCGCCGGCGACCGGCCGCGTAACCGCCACTAAGATCGCGCCCCAAAGCGTGATCATCATCGCGCCCGCGATGATGATCGCGGCCATGAACCCCAACGTCTTCATTTCGCCTGTAAGCCAGCACAAATCGATGCAGTTCGCCACCTCGTCGCATTGACCCAGCAGCGACTCATCCCCAAGCAAAGCCAATGGCCGACATTATCCCGATCAAACGCGCGCTCATCTCGGTGTCAGACAAAACCGGACTGATCGATCACGCCAAGGCGCTAGCTGGGCTCGGCGCAGCGCTTGTGTCTACCGGGGGCACCCACAAAGCCATCGCCGCGGCGGGGATAGAGGTTGAAGACGTTTCCAGCGTCACCGGCTTCCCGGAAATGATGGACGGGCGGCTCAAAACCCTGCACCCGAAAGTGCATGGCGGCTTGCTGGCGCTGCGCGACCAGCCCGAACATGCAAGGGCCATGGCCGAGCATGCCATCGCGCCTTTCGACGTCCTCTATGTGAACCTCTATCCGTTTGAAGCCACGGTCGCCGCCGGCGCCCATTTCGACGCCTGCATCGAAAATATTGACATCGGCGGCCCGGCTATGATCCGAGGCGCGGCAAAGAACTATGGCTATGTCGCGGTCGCAACCGACCCCGACGATATGGCCGAAATCCTGGCCGACGCAAAAACCCGCGGCGGCACTAGTCTTGCGCTGCGCAAAAAGCTCGCCGCCAAAGCTTTTGCGCGCACCGCAGCTTATGATGCGGCGATCTCCTCTTGGTATGCAGAGCAATTGGAGGAGGAGGCCCCGGCTTGGCGGGCGCTCGGCGGCAAGCTCAAACAAAGGTTGCGCTATGGCGAGAACCCCCACCAGAAGGCGGCGTTCTATTTGACCGGCGAAAAGCGCTTTGGCGTCGCGACCGCCCAGCAAGTTCAGGGCAAGGAACTGAGCTACAACAATCTCAATGACACCGACGCCGCCTACGAGCTCGTCGCCGAGTTCGATCCCAAGGAAAGTGCGGCGGTCGCCATCATCAAGCACGCCAATCCCTGCGGCGTCGCCGTCGGCGCCAGCTTGATCGAAGCCTATACGCGCGCGCTCGCCTGCGATGCGGTTTCCGCCTATGGCGGCATCATCGCTGTCAGCACAAAGCTCGATCGCGCCGCCGCCGAGGCGATGACGGAGATTTTTACCGAAGTCGTGATTGCGCCCGATGCCGATGAAGACGCGATCGCGGTGTTTTCTAAACGAAGAAATCTCCGTCTTTTGCTGGCTGGCGGTCTGCCAGATCCTGTCGCGCCTAGCCTCACGGTGCGGAGCGTCGCGGGCGGCTTTCTTGCCCAGAACCGCGACAATGGCCGCATCAGCGAGGCCGACCTCAAAGTGGTGACCAAAAGGAAGCCCACGCCAGCTCAACTCAGCGACCTCATCTTTGCATTCCGCGTCGCCAAGCACGTCAAATCCAACGCCGTCGTCTATGCTAAGGACGGCGCCACCGCAGGCATTGGCGCAGGCCAAATGAGCCGCATCGATTCGGCCCGGATGGCGCGCCTGAAGGCTGAGGACGCAGCCCACGCGGCGGGCTGGAGCGACCCGATGACGGTGGGTTCAGCTTGCGCATCCGACGCCTACTTCCCGTTCGCCGACGGTCTCATGCAAGCTGTGCAAGCCGGCTCCACCTCCGTTATTCAGCCCGGCGGCTCGATCCGCGATGGCGAGGTCATCAAAGCCGCCGATGACGCCGAACTCGCCATGGTGTTCACCGGCATGCGCCATTTCCGGCATTGACGCGGGGGCCTTGCAGAGACCCCATTGGCGCCTAGCCTAGGGCCGCGCCAATGCCCCCATCGATGCCACCGCTCAGCCAGCCCATCCTTCGCTTCGATCCACGCACCCTGCACGCGCGCAGTGAGTGGCTTGCCAAGCATTTCAAAATCCGCAGACCGCATGGCCAGGGACCTTTTCCGGTGGTGCTGATGCTGCACGGCTGCGGCGGCATTCGTCCCTTCACCGACGATCTTGCCCAGATCGCAGCCGCGGCCGGCGCGGCGGCCATCGAGATCGATTCCTACGCGCCGCGCGCCATCAGCCGCATGGCGGCGTTCGCCACAATCTGCACGGGCGCCCGCTTCCGCGGCCGCGAGCGCGCCGGTGATTTGTACGCCGCGCTCTATTGGGCGCGGCGGCAGAAATGGGCTGACCCCGAACGCATCATAGCCGCAGGTTGGAGCCACGGCGCTTGGACCATCATGGATGGGTTAGCGCTTGAAAGCGGCGCTGAAATGCGCCGCGCCACCGGGCTCATCGACTTGCCGAGCGAGCCGCTTGACGGGCTTAGCGCGACCCTGCTCGTCTATCCCTATATGGGCGCAGCAAGCCTTGCTGGACGGCGCGATTGGCGCATCAGCCCTCGCAGCATCGCCATTCTTGCCGGGCGCGATCATATTGTCGGAGTGCGCGTCCCGCGCTTGGCCATTGAGAACCAGCGCGCTCGGGGCGCCCCCATTGAGATCGTGAGCTTTGCGACGGCAACCCATGCGTTCGAAGACGCTTTCGCGGAAGATCCGCGCGTGCGGTTCGATGCTGAATTCTTCGCCCGCGAGCAGGCGCTCTTGTGCGAACTCATCGCTAATGCTTAGCGTAACGAAGCGTTGATCTTCTCTAGCGCCTCAAGCGAGGGAATAAGGTCTGCGTCGGCAAGCTTGTTAAGCGGCGTCGGCACAGTGTTCAGCGTGTCATGAAGGTCGTTGGCGTCGGGATCGACAAACAATAATCCGGTGACGATCTCTCCTTCTGCGGCCTTGCGCGCAAGATAAGAGAGCGCCGCCACCCGATTGGTCGAGTCGTAATCCCCTTCAAGCTTGCGCAGACGCAAGATCGAGCCGTCGTGCTGCACCACTTCCTTAAGCTCGCCTGGCGCGTATTCGGCTTTGATGGGCGCGCGGGGCAAGATCACATCCAGACGGTTTACCGCATCATTGTGCTCACGCACGTAATCGAAGCTCTTGGTAGAGCCGACATGATTGTTGAAGGCCACGCAGGGGCTGATCACGTCGAGGATCGCTGCGCCCTTGTGCGACAGCGCACCCTTGATCAGCGGCACCAGCTGGGTTTTGTCGCCGGAAAATGAGCGTCCGACATAGGTGGCGCCCAACTGCAGCGCCAGCATGACGAGATCGATCGCCGAATCCTTGTTCTCTGCGCCTTTCTTGGCCTTTGAACCTTTGTCAGACGTGGCTGAGAATTGCCCCTTGGTCAGACCGTAAACGCCATTATTCTCGACGATATAGGTCATGTTTACGCCGCGCCGCACCGCATGCGCGAATTGGCCGAGCCCGATGGAAGCTGAATCCCCGTCGCCCGATACGCCAAGATAAATCAGATCGCGCGCGGCAATATTGGCGCCGGTCAGAACCGAAGGCATGCGCCCGTGTACGGCGTTGAAGCCGTGCGCTGGGCTCACGAAATAGTCGGGCGTTTTCGACGAGCACCCGATGCCGGAGAATTTCGCCAGACGGTGGGGCGCAAGATCGATCTCAAAGCAAGCCTGAATGATCGAGGCGCTGATCGAATCGTGTCCGCAGCCCGCGCATAGAGTCGAAATGCGCCCCTCATAGTCACGCCGCGTGAAGCCAAGCGCGTTCTTCTCGAGCGAGGGGTGGTGCATAGAAGGCTTAGCGATATAGGTCATTTCGCTTGCTCCAGCGCCGCAGCCCCGCTCTTCAGCTTTTCGCCTATGGACTTGATGATGAAGCGCGCCGTGATCGGGGTCCCGTCGAAATGGTTGATCGGCGCCAGTCGTGCGGGATGGACGCCGCCTTCGTTGACGAGAAGCGACTTCAGCTGGCTGTCGCGGTTTTGCTCGACGACAAAGACTTGCTCGTGAGCGCGGATGAACTCAAATACCTCATCGTTGAACGGAAAAGCGCGCACCCGCAGCGCATCCAAATGCACGCCGACGCCTTCGAGAGCCGCAAGCGCTTCCGCCATCGCGGGGTCCGTCGAGCCAAAATAGATTACCCCGTCGGGCGTGCGACGTTTGGCGTCGCGCCGAATTGGCGCCGGCAGATGACTTTTCATGGTCTCCCACTTGCGCAAAAGCCGGTTCATGCCGGCGGCATAATCTTCGCCCTTTTCCGAATAGCGGGCGTCCTGATCGTGCGATGAGCCGCGGGTAAAATAGCTGCCCTTGGTGGGGTGGGCGCCTGGATAGGTGCGATACGGCACCGCGTCGCCATCGACATCGCGATAGCGGCCAAAGGCTACCCCCTGCTCCAAATGCTCGTAGCTCAGCACCTTGCCGCGATTGAGTTTGCGCGTGGGATCCCATTTGAAGGGTTCGGTCAGCCATTCTTGCATGCCAATATCGAGTTCGAGCATGACAAATACAGTGGTCTGGAAGAAGTCCGCCAAGTCGAAGGCCTGCGCCGCGAACTCGAAGGCCTCGGTCGGATTGGCGGGAAACAACAGCGGATGCTTGGTGTCGCCGTGCGAGGCGTAAGCCGCCGACAGCAAATCTGACTGCTGGGTGCGCGTTGGCATTCCGGTTGAGGGGCCCCCGCGCTGCACATCGAAAATCACCGCGGGAATTTCCGCATAATAGGAAAAGCCGATGAACTCCGTCATTAGCGAAACCCCCGGCCCCGATGTGCAGGTGAACGCCCGCGAGCCCGCCCAGCCTGCGCCCATCACCATGCCGATCGAGGCGATCTCATCCTCGGCCTGCACAATCGCGTATTTCCCCTTGCCCTCGGCGTCGCTGCGCAGCAGACGGCAATATTTCTGAAACGATTCCGCAAGCGAAGTCGACGGCGTGATCGGGTACCATGCGCAAAACGTAGCCCCTCCATAAACAGCGCCAAGGGCGGCGGCGTCGTTGCCTTCTACGAAAATGCGATCGCCCACCTTATCGTCGCGCCGGACTTTAATACCGATCGGCGCAAGCTTCTCCTCAGCGTAGCGCCGCCCCAATTCAAACGCCCGCAAATTCGGTTGAATGAGCTTGTCCTTGCCTTTGAACTCTTCTCCCAAGAGCTCTTTCACCACTTCGCCGTCAAAGCCCAACAATTGGGCCAAGACGCCGACATAGCAGATGTTTTTGAACAGCTGGCGCTCGCGCGGCGCCGAAAACTCGGATGCGATCAGCTCCGTCAGCGGAGCGCCGATAATGGTGATGTCGTCGCGAAACTTGCCGGCCGGCAGCGGCTTTGAATTGTCATAGAGCAGATAGCCGCCTGGTTCGATCTCTTTGACGTCGGCGTCCCAGGTTTGGGGGTTCATCGCCACTGCGAGATCGACGCCGCCGCGCCGGCCGAGCCAGCCTTTGCCGCTGACGCGCACTTCATACCAGGTTGGCAGGCCTTGGATGTTGGATGGAAAGATGTTGCGCGCCGCAACCGGCACGCCCATCCGCAAAATCACCTTCGCAAAAAGCCCATTCGCCGAGGCGGAGCCCGATCCGTTCACATTGGCGAATTTGACGACGAAATCGTTGGTAGCGGTCAGCGGCTTCGACATACGTGCGCGGCGCCCTCTTTTTGGCCGCGCGGGCCAGAGCCATCGCGGGGCGGGCCGTCATAGCCCTTTGGAGAGGCTAATTGAAGGGCTGGGCGCCGCTTTTCAGCGCCAGGCAGCGACCCCGCAATCTTAAGGCGCGCTCACCACCAGGGCGGCATCCTGGAAAGGCTGGCGATAACTCTCCAGGCGCGCCTGCTTAATGGTGCGATAGCCCAACACGGGCTCAACGATTGCAAACCGGTCGCGGTCATAGCCCACAACCACCAGGTAATGGTTCACAAGCCCCATATGCGCCATCTCGGCGAAGCGCCCAATTTCATCGCGGAACACCCGTTCGGCCAGACCAACCAAAGGCGCGTTGGCCCCGGGCAAGGTGCTGGTTTCCATGTAGACCGCGGGCGCGGTCACTGGGACCAGCACTGGTCTGCCATGATTGAGCTCGTCAATGACGCCGGCGCGGTCGATGCGCACAGAACTAGCCAACAAGCCGTGCCGCACCGCGATCGCTTGCAATTCCGCCAAGGCATAACCGCGCCCATCGGCCGGCGGGGTTTCCGCGAAGATGCCGGCGCCTGTGGCCCCCGCAGGGCGCCAATAATTGATCACGCTCGCCAGCGCATGCGCTCCGCACGCCGCGGGTGAGTCCTGCCGGTCATGAACAACCGGCAGGACCAAGCCATCGCTGGCAAATGCGCGGTGGGCGACTTCGAAGCTATTGGCGGCGCTTTGGGCGCCAAATGCATCTACATTCGGCGTCACGCTGGTTGCGCACCCGCCGAGCCACAGCGCCAACAGCGCCGATTTCGCCCCACCAAAGGGTCGCATCAATTGGAGACGGAAACAGCGATTACGATCAGAGCAATCACGCCGATGGCGATCCACGTGCCTTGGCTCCATTGGCCGCCATAAATGCGATGCGCTTCAGCCGGCGTCATCACCTCAACATGATAGCCTTGGGCCTGGAGTTGAGCGAGTTGGCTCGCGTCCGCTGAGCTTAGGCCATAGCGTTGCAGATCTTGTTGCGAGAAAGCTTGCGCCGCAACCGTGCGGAAATGAGTTGGCTCGGCCGACGCTGTCGAGATCGAGATTTGGCTTAGCGCTAAGGCTGCAGTCAGGGCTGTAACAAGAATAGGTTTCATCAGACTTGTCTTTCTGTGGAAATGGAGACGCGTCAGCGCCTCAGCCCCGTTTCGAGGCTCGCGCCTCCACAAGTCGGCAAGCGGCAATTGGTTCCGCAAAATCCAGGAAAAAGCGTTATTTTGCGGCTGCGAGAACCGGCGCGCGCCCGGGCGGCGTGGCGTCGCAATCGCGCCCGCCGGCGTGCGTGATTTTGAGATAGAATTGCTGCATATCCCAGGCGCCGGTGGGGCAGCGCTCGGCGCACAATCCACAATGCAGGCAAACGTCCTCGTCCTTGGCCATCACCCGCCCCGTCTTCAGGCCGTCGGCGATGTACAAGTCTTGCGTCAGGTTGACGGCCGGCGCATTCAAGCGTGCGCGCAGTTCTGTCTCTTCGCCATTGGGCGTAAAGGTAATGCAATCCATCGGACAAATATCTACGCAAGCGTCGCACTCGATGCACAAGTCCGCGGCAAACACCGTTTCCACATCGCAATTCAAACAGCGCTGCGCTTCCTTGAAGCCGAGCAGCGGATCGAAGCCTTTTTCGACCTCCACTTTGACATTGCGCAGCGCCGTTTCGGTATCGACAAGCGGCACTTTGTAGCGGCGATCATTGGCGATGTCGTTGTCGTAACTCCATTCGTGAATACCCATCTTTTGCGAGTGCATGGACACCCCCGGCGGCGGGCGACGTCCCACATCCTTGCCATTGAGCAGCAGATCAATGGACACCGCCGCGTCGTGCCCGTGCGCCACCGCCCAGATGATGTTCTTGGGGCCAAAGGCTGCATCGCCGCCGAAGAAAACATTGGGGATCGATGATCGCATGGTGACAGAATCGACGATCGGCATGTCCCATTTGTCGAAGCTCAAGCCCAAATCTCGCTCGATCCACGGAAAGGCGTTCTCTTGGCCGACCGCCATAAGCACGTCATCGCACTCATAGTGCACGTCGGGTTCGCCAGCAGCGACGAGCTTTTTCTTTCCAGCCTCCTCAATCCACTTCATCTTGGCGAAGGTGACGCCGGTGAGTTTTCCGTCTTTGTGGGTGAATTCCTTGGGGTTGTGAAAGTTGATGATGGGGATGCCTTCGTGCTGGGCGTCTTCTTTTTCCCAGGGGCTTGCCTTCATCTCCTCATACCCAGAGCGCACCACCACCTTGACGCTTTCGCCGCCAAGCCGACGCGAGGTGCGGCAACAATCCATCGCCGTGTTGCCGCCGCCCAGCACGATGACGC
>Ga0075030_100001474_pt1 | contig 21171 bp, 23 predicted proteins | sample LitLauG_LLR_2012_FD_71393 | JGI IMG/M metagenome (GOLD analysis project Ga0075030, IMG submission 71393) | Freshwater sediment microbial communities from Pennsylvania, USA - Little Laurel Run_MetaG_LLR_2012 | ecosystem: Environmental > Aquatic > Freshwater > Creek > Sediment | place: USA...
GTACATGCCACTCGAATAGAACTTGACCGGCGTATCGATGAAGTGCTGAATCTCCGAGAACTCGACGATGTCATCGAAGATCTGGTCAATGCGCTTACGAGTGAAACCCAGCATCGCTCCGTAGATGTACACGTTGTCGCGACCCGAGAGCTCGAGTTGGAATCCGGCGCCCAACTCCAGCAGCGCCGCGAGGGATCCGCGGAGGCGAATCTCGCCCGAGGTGGGTTGCAGGACGCCACAGATGCACTTGAGCAACGTCGATTTCCCCGAACCGTTGTGGCCCAAAATACCGACCGTCTCGCCCTCTTCCATCTGGAACGAGATGTTCTTCAGGGCCGCGAAGTCCTCGGTCGTTCCGGTCTTGGGGTGGAGCAAGCGTTCCTTGAGCGACTGGTGACGCTCGTAGTGAATCTTGAAATCCTTCGAGACGTTCGCGACGTCGACGACGGTGGTCATCTATAACTCCGATTCAAAGTTTCCCTCGAGGCGCCCGAAGATGACGAGCGCCACGAGGAACATGATGCCCATCACGCCCAGCATCGCCACGTTCAGGTACAAGAAGGACCCCACCGACCACTTGGGCAACATGTGAATCAAGGTGTGACCCGCCAAGAGCGAATGCACGTCCGTCGAGACGTAGAACGTTCGCTGAAACGTCAGGACGAGCAGCGTCATGGGATTGGCGAAGTACAGCAACGTCAAGCCGTGCTTGTGAATCTGGGGGGCGAGGGAGTTGGAGTACGAGTAGACCACCGGGGACATCCAAAACCACAACTGCAGCAGCACCTCCATCAAGTGCTTCATGTCACGCAGGTACACCGTGACCGCCGACATGACGATGGCCACCGCGGACGCGAACAGGTACAGCGTCACGAAGGTGATGGGCAAGATGGCCAGCATCTGCCAATTGGGGGCGTGATGAAAGACCAGGAGGAAGAGCGCGAGCACGCCCAACTGGATGAGGAAGTAGATCACCGCCGACCCCACGCTGGCCAGGGGCAGAATCTCGCGGGGGAAGGAGACCTTCTTCACGAGTCCCGCGCGGTCGACGATGACACCCGTCGCGGAGTTGACCGCGTTCTGGAACAAGTTCCAGACGATGAGTCCCGAGAACAAGAAGATGACGTAATTGGGGTACCCGTTCTTCAAGAACACCGAGAACACGAGGTAGTAGATACCCAGGGTGAAGGCCGGGGCGAGCATCGACCAGAGCAGGCCGAGGGCGGACCCCTTGTACTTGATGCGGATATCCGAGATCACCAAGTTGCGCAACAACTCGCGACGATTCCACAGGTTGACCAGTCGCGTCGCCAATTTCACGCGCGCACTCATCACCCGCACCGGGGCGTGAGCGAGCCCCTCGTGCACCGCTGCGGGCGAGGTGGGATTGTCCATTACACGCCTTGGCGCAGCGCGGACCGATCAATCACGGCGTCGATGAAGCCGTATTCCAGAGCCTCTTGCGCCGTGAACCAGCGGTCGCGGTCGGAGTCCGCTTCGATGCGCTCGAGCGACTGGCCCGTGTGAAACGCGATGCGTTCGGCCAGCATCGTCTTCATGTAGACAATCTGTTCGGCCTGAATCGCGATGTCCGACGCCTGACCCTGCATGCCGCCCATCGAGGGCTGGTGCATCAAGATGCGGCTGTGGGGCAGCGAGAATCGCTTGCCCTTCGTTCCCGCGCACAGCAGGAACTGTCCCATCGACGCGGCCATGCCAACGCAGATGGTGCGGATGTCACAGTTGACGTACTGCATCGTGTCGTAGATCGCGAGTCCGTCGGTCACCGACCCACCGGGCGAGTTGATGTAGAGGCTGATGTCCTTGCCCGGATCCTCCGCTTCGAGGAGCAGGAGCTCGGCGCAGATGCGATTGGCGGCACTCTGGTCCACCTGGGAACCGAGGAAGACGATTCGTTCACGCAACAAACGCTGGTTGAGATCGTTGGCACCGAACGTGTCCGACATGGAGGAGTTAATCATGCATCCAATCTACCGTGCGGACCCTTTGGCCCCGACTCCTCCCGACGTAGACTTGGGCCCAATGCGGGCGTGGCGGAATTGGCAGACGCGCTGGTTTTAGGTACCAGTTCTTCGGAGTGTGGGTTCGAGTCCCTCCGCCCGCACGAGTCACGAGATTGCTCACTGAGGCGGAAACGACGGGCCGCGAGTTCAGTGATAGCAACAATCACTTTTATTGCGGCGCCGCTGGGCGTCGTGTGCTAGCGTGTCATTCGCTGTCTGTGCCGCATTTCGCGGTGGAGCCGATTCGACTGTGACATATCGAGTTGGGCTCATCTCAACTTGTAGGAGTCATATGTCCATGTCCTTTGCCGAACTTGGCGTGCCCGCGAACCTCGTGGAGCGCCTCGCCGCCCGTGGCATCACCGAAGCCTTCCCGATCCAAGAAGCCGCCTTGCCGGACGCCCTCGCCGGGCGCGACGTCGTCGGAAAGGCGGCCACCGGCTCGGGCAAGACCCTCGCCTTCGGCCTGCCGCTGATGGCCCGTATGGGCAAGGCTCGTCCCCGCAAGCCGCTGGGGCTCATTCTCGTTCCCACCCGCGAACTCGCCGCCCAGGTCCAAAAGGAGATCGGTCAGTTGACCGACGACCGCGGCCGTCGCGTCATCTGCATCTACGGCGGGACCTCGTACAACGTGGCGCGCAAGGCGCTGAACTTCGGTGTCGACGTCGTGGTCGCGTGCCCGGGCCGCCTCGAGGACATGCTCGAGCAGGGTGCCTTCGACCTCTCCGAGATTACGACCGTCATCGTGGACGAGGCCGACCGCATGGCCGACATGGGCTTCTTGCCCGCGGTGCGCCGCATCGTCGGCGCCACGCCGCGCGACCGTCACGTCATGTTGTTCTCGGCCACGATGGGTCCCGACGTCAAATCGCTCGTCAAGGAATTCACCCGGGACGCCGCCGTGCACGACGTGGTGGGCGAAGAGGCCCCCAGCGACGTGGACCACTACTTCTGGCGCGTTCCGCGCGACCAGCGTCCCCAGTTCACCGCCGACATCGTCAACGAGTACGAGCGCGCCATTGTCTTCACCCGTACCAAGCACGGTGCCGACCGCCTGGCCCGCCAACTCGAAGAGCGTGGCATCAGCGCCGTACCCCTGCACGGTGACCGGACCCAGGCCCAGCGTGAGCGCGCCCTGCGTAGCGTCAAGAGCGGCCAGATCCAGGTGCTCGTGGCCACCGACGTCGCCGCGCGCGGCATCCACATCGACCTCCTGCCCGTCGTCGTGCACTACGACCCGCCGGCCCAGGCCACCGACTACCTGCACCGTTCCGGTCGTACCGGCCGGGCTGGGGCCACCGGGGCCGTGATCTCCCTGGTGGGCGAAGACGCCATCGGACAGGTCAAGCGACTCCAGCGCGCCCTCGGCGTGCCCATGTCGATCGAGTCGCGTGAGGACGCCCCCGCGATTCGCTTGGGCGCCGTGGATGACACGGCGGCCGCCGAGCGCATCGACGACCGCGGTGGCAAGGGTCGTTCCGAGCGCCCGGCACCCCGCGAGCGTAGCTTCGCCGATCGTGGCGACCGAAGCGAGCGCGGACCGCGCTCCTTCGAGCGTCGTGGACCCAGTGCGGACCGGGGCGACCGCGGCTTCGCCGAACGGGCGCCACGTCCCGAGCGTTCCTTCAATGACCGCAGCGAGCGTCCCGCTCGTCCCGGTGCCTACGCCGAACGCCCCCGCGGCGAGCGCAGTTTCGACGAGCGCGCGGCGCGACCCGAGCGTTCCCACGTTGAGCGCAACGAGCGCGGGGCCCGACCCGAGCGTTCCTTCAACGACCGCAACGAGCGCACGGCGCGACCCTCGGGTCCGGCCGCGTCGAATCGAGAGGCCGTGGTGAGTTTCTTCAACGACTCCAAGGGTTTCGGATTCGCCAGCGACGACAAGGGTGACGACTTGTTCATTCACTTCTCGAGCATTCAGGGTGACGGCTTCAAGTCCCTCAGTCAGGGTCAGAAGATCACGTTCGAAGAGGCGCAGGGCCCCAAGGGCCGCGAGGCTCGCAATGTCCGAGTCGTTGGCGGTGGCCGCCAGCGCCGCTACTAGGAGTGACCATGGCGGACAAGCCTCTCGTCGAACCTCACCTGGGCGCTGCGCCCGACGATCTCCTCGTCGAGGACCTCATCGTCGGTGACGGTGCGGTGGCGACCGCCGGTCAGACGGCGGTCGTGCACTACGTCGGTGTCGGAATGTCCAGCGGGGAGGAGTTCGACGCGTCGTGGAATCGTGGCGACGCGTTCTCCTTCCCCCTCGGGGCCGGCTACGTGATCGCCGGCTGGGATCGCGGCGTGCAGGGCATGCGCGTGGGCGGTCGCCGCCGGCTCGTTATCCCGTCGCACCTCGGGTACGGAGACCGGGGTGCGGGCGGCGTCATTGCGCCGGGCGAGACGCTGATCTTCGTGGTCGACCTACTCGAACTGCGCTGATTCAGCCGAAGGGCGTGTGGTCGACGCTCAGCATGCGCTGGTAGTCACCGTACCGCTCACAGCAAATCTCCACGAGGAGTCGTAAGCGCTCGTTGGGGTCGCTCAGCGAAATGACCTTGAACTGGTCCAACAGCGCCATCGGGGTCATCGAGCACAACTGCCAGCTACGCTCCCACGGATCCTGGGCCATCTCACAATTGATGGCGAATACTTCGTCGGCCGCCACTTCACTCTGCAAGTGACGCAGGGCCCGCACCGATGTCTCGGCCAAGCGCAACAGGTCCGGGTCAATCATGACGTCGTCGCAGCATCGCTCGTGGGCCACGGCGCGCGGGTAGGGATCGTCATCGAGCCAGCGCTCCACCGCGAAGCACGACACGCCCTCGGCGACCAGGAGGATCTTGCCGTCGGGCATGGTCTGTTCGCCGCGGATCCGCATCATGGTGCCCACCGACGTACGCTCGTCACCGCCACCGACCTCCGAACCTCGCGCAATGAGACACGTGCCGAAGGTTTGAGTGTCGGCGACGTCGTTCAACATTTGTCGATAGCGCGGCTCGAAGACGCACAGGCCCACAATCTGGTGCGGAAAGATCACCATCCCGAGAGGGAACATGGCAATTTCGGCGCGACTCACCTCTCCAGACTACGGGTACGCCGCGGCAATCAGAACGCTCGCAGCGCTTCGACCAGGGCCCGCAAGGCGCGAGCGCGGTGCGACGTCGCGTTTTTCTCATCGGACGAAAATTGCGCCAACGTGCGCCCACCGCCGTCGCGAGGTTCGAAGACCGGGTCGTAGCCGAAGCCGTTCTCACCGCGACGCTCGCGCGTGATGCGACCTTCGAGCACCCCCTCGACGCACAGCGATTCCCCCGAGGGGTACGCCACCGCGACCACCGTGCGGAAACTCGCCTCGCGCCGTTCGTCGTCGACGTCGGCGAGTTCCTCGAGCAGTTTCTCGACGTTGTCGTCGTAGGTGGCGTTCTCCCCCGCGTAGCGCGCGCTCCACACTCCGGGTCGTCCCCCCAGGGCCGCCACGAAGAGGCCCGTATCGTCGGCGATGGCCGCGAGACCCGTGGCATCGACCAGCGCGCGCGCCTTCAATAACGCGTTGCCCTCGAGGGTCACGTCATTCTCTTCCACGTCCCCGACGTGCTCGGGTCGCGCCAGCAACTCGACACCGAGTTCCGATAACACCGCGCGCATCTCGAGGGTCTTGTGGGGGTTGGCCGTGGCCAACACGAAGGTCGTCACGGACGCGGGGCGGGCGCGCTCGCGAGGACGAGGCGCTGAGCGGCGTGGATGTCGGCGATACCGCGGGCGGCCAAATCGAGTAGTGCGTCGAGCTCGGCGCGCGAGAACGGGGCCTGCTCGGCGGTGCCCTGCACCTCGACGAATCCTCCCGCGCCGGTCATCACCACGTTCATGTCGGTATCGGCGCGCGAATCCTCCTCGTAGGGCAGGTCGAGCATCGCCACTCCCCCGACGACGCCCACCGAGACCGCGGCCACCAGGTCGACCAACGGGTGCTCGTTCAGGGTGCCCCGTTGCACCAGGCGCGTCAGGGCGTCGTGCAGGGCCACGTATCCGCCACAGATCGACGCGGTCCGCGTGCCACCGTCGGCCTGAAGGACGTCGCAGTCGACCGTGACGGCGACGTCGGGCATCGCCTCGAGGCGCGTCACGGTACGGAGCGAACGACCAATGAGACGCTGGATCTCCTGGGTGCGCCCCGACTGCTTGCCCTTGGCCGCCTCGCGCGCCGCGCGCTCGGGCGTGGAACCGGGCAACATCGAGTACTCGGCCGTCACCCAGCCCTTCCCCGAACCACGCAACCAGCGCGGCACGTCCTCTTGGACCGAGGCCGTGCACAGCACGCGCGTTCGACCGAAGCTCACCAGCACCGATCCCAACGCCATCTCGGTGTAGTCACGATCGAACGACAGTGGTCGCGCCTGGTCGGGGGTTCGGCCGTCGGCCCGTACGTCACTCATGATGCTCCTCATACCTCGCTCGACCGTCCACGGTAGTGGAGAACCTGGCCGCGGGATTAGAAGTAGATGATCTTCTTGGCGCGCTCGACGACCTCGTCGATGTCGTCACTCCACGCGCCGGTCGACAAGTACTTCCAGCCGTCGTCGCAGGCGATGGTGACGATGGTCGCGGTCTGGTCGTCGGGAATGAGCGACGCGCACTTGACGGCACCGGCCATGATGGCACCCGACGAGATGCCGACGAACAGACCCACTTCGGTCATGCGTCGGGTCCACTCGATGGATTCCTTGGGGCGCACGACGACCTTGCGATCGAGCAATTCGGCGCCGTGATTGTCGGTGAAGATCGGCGGGATGTAACCGTCGTCCAAGTTGCGCAGCCCGTCCACCATCTCACCGCTCGGCGGTTCGATGGCCCAGACCTGCGTCTCGGGCTTGTGCTCCTTCAAGAAGCGGCCCACGCCCATGAGGGTGCCCGAGGTGCCCAGACCCGCCACGAAGTGGGTGATTTCGGGTACGTCGGCCAGAATCTCTGGCCCGGTGGTGGTGTAGTGCGCGAGGGGGTTGTTAGGGTTCGCGTACTGGTAGAGGAAGGTCCATTCGGGGTGCTCCTCGGCGAGGCGCTGCGCGAGGCGCACGGCGCCGTTCGAGCCTTCCGAACCCGGGGAGTCGATAATGTCGGCTCCCCACGCGAGCAATAATTGTCGGCGCTCGGGCGAGACGTTCGAGGGCAGGACCACCTTGAGGTGATAGCCCCGCAGGCGGCACACCATGGCCAGCGCAATACCGGTGTTGCCCGAGGAAGGCTCAATGAGCACCTGGTCGGGTTTGCCGGGGATCAGGCGACCGTCGGCCTCGGCGGCGTTGACGAGCGAGAGCGCCACGCGGTCCTTCACCGAACCGGCGGGGTTGCGCCCCTCGAGCTTGGCGAGAATCGTCACGTTGGACTTGGGCGACAGGGCGCTCACGTCCACGATGGGCGTGGAACCAATGAGGTCGAGGACGGACGCGTAGCGCGCCACTACTGCGCTCCCCCGGCCACGGCGGGCAGCAACGTGATCTCGTCGCGATCGGACACCAGAGCGTCCACGCCGCCGAGGTAGCGCACGTCGTCGTCGTTGACGTAGACGTTGAGGAAACGGTGCAGGGTACCGTCGTCATTCAGGAGTTGACCCTTGACGGCCGGATAGCGCTCGGTCACGTGCGCGAGGACCGCGCCGATGGTCGAACCCTCCACGGCGATGGTCGACTCACCACCCATGGCGGGACGCAGGACTGTGGGAATGCGAAGTACGGCCGACATAGTTTCTCTTTCGTCGAAAAGGAAATTCCTGACTAACCCTGTCAACTTTAATCGACCAACTCCTGGCCCGTGACACCCGCCGGGACGACCTCTTCTTCGGTCACCTCGCCCTCGACGATGCGATAACTGCGCACGTCCGCGGGCACCACCGCGAGGGACACCAGCACGTAGTGCCAGTCCGGATCAGGAGCTTGGCGGATATCGGTCGGACTGGGGTAGGCCGGCGAATGGGTGTGGGAATGAAAGACGCCCAGTACCACCAGGCCCTCATCGTCGGCGCGGCGAAAGGTCCGCAACAGGACCTTGGGGTCGATCTCGTACACCTTGGCCGACGCCGCAACATTGGGACTCGCGATGACGTCCTCGACGACCCCCTCCGCGGTGCCCAGGAGTAACCCGCAACCCTCGTCGGGCAGAGCACGGATACAGGTCGCGACGAGGGTGTCGCGTTGCGTGGCGGAAAGGGTGAGCACGTTGCCACGATAGTGAAGTGAGGGCGCGCCCGCGCTCGGTACTCTGGGAGCATGGCCCGTGCGAAACAAATGCAAGAACGCCGGGCCAAGGCCAAGGCCGATGTCGCCAACGGCGACCGAGTCGTTGCCTCGAACCGTAAGGCGCGCCACGACTACGAGATCCTAGAAACCATTGAGTGTGGGATGGTGCTCACTGGTTCGGAGGTGAAGTCCCTGCGCGAGGGCAAGGCGCAAATCACCGAGGCCTACGCCCGCGTCGACGAGGGGGAGCTCTGGCTCTTTCAGTCCCACATCCCGCCGTGGGTCTACGCGGTGGGTTTCGGCAGTCACGACCCGGACCGTCGGCGGAAGTTGCTGGTGCACCACCACGAGCTGATCCGGCTGGTCGACAAGACGAAGACCCAACCGCTGACCATCGTGCCGCTCAAGATGTACTTCAAGGACGGTCGCGCCAAGATTGAGATTGCCCTGGCGAGGGGCCGCAAGCAGCACGACCGTCGCCAGGCGATCGCCGAGCGCGACGCGCAGCGAGAGATCGCGCGCAGCATCCGCAACGCCGAAAAATTTGGCTGACCACTTTCGCCGCCACTGCGCTAGAATTGCCTCCCCACCGCCGTGGTGGGAACGACAGGGGGGTGATTGGTTTCGACGTTTGAAGTCGCGGTGAGAGAAGCGAGCCGTGGTCTCCGGAACCACGTAAAAGAGCCGGAAACAAAAAATAAACGCCAAGCCTCAGCTTGTGCTTGCTGCCTAGGCAGCAACGTCCACCTGTGCCCAGTCCCGCGGTGCAGATTATGGGCGACAAAAAAGTGGGACTTACCGTCAACACTCGTTAGTGGTGAGGTCGGGACAATTTAGCTAACTACGGATCGCCACTGGGGCACACAGTGGGGGCGATCTCGACAATCTCCTGTGGGCTGCGCTCGGAGAAGGATCACTAAGAAGCAGGCGGACCTGGGTTCGATTCCCAGCACCTCCAAGGACTAACGGCTCCGTCGTTGGTTGCTGGAGGTGGAATCACCACCACATCGCGGGGCGTCGCTACCTCAAGGTGGCGCCGCATCCGCTCGCCGAGTTGCCCGCCGAGCCCACCGCCACCGCACCGTGGCGGGGAATGACGCGCAGCACGACCCCGTTCCACGAAAAGCTGAAGTGTCCCGGGTCGCCCGGCCAGGCCTGCACTAATTGGGTGCCGCTCTGGATTCCCGCCACCCACGCGCTACCCGCCGGCGGCAAATGACTGTGCAGGGTCTGATACACCTGCAGCGCGACCGACAACGTCTCGTAGTCGGCCTCGCAGGCCGCGCGTAACGCGGCATCGATCTCGCCCGCCGTGGACCCACTCGACGTCGTGGGCACGGCGCTCGGCCTTCCGACCGGGCCACCTCCCCCGACGGCCGAGACCGCCACCGCGGCCATGATGCCAAGAATCAGGACGACGAGGAGGAGGCCGAGCATCGACGCCCCGCGTTCGTGCTCGCGTCGCCGCGGTAGCGGGTTCACCATGTTCGCACGGTAGCGCCTCTGGTCGGCGCTCGCGAGTCAGTCCACCAGGGCGCGGTCGGCGGTGAATTCGAGGGTGAGCCAGAGATCGTGTGGGATGGTCTTGAGCATGCGAAACAACACCTGGCGCACTTGGTCGGACTGCGCCACCGTCCAGCCGGGCTCCACCACGAAGTCGATTTCCACGTAGAACTTTCGCCCGATCTTGGTCATGCGCATGTGGCGGTCGGTGAGCGCGAATTGGAACGCCACGTGGTCGAGCGCCAACTGCGCCGCCTCCTGCAACTCGACGTCGGGCACGCCTTCGATGAGTTCGATGAACGTGGTGCGCACCATGCCCGCCGGGGGAACCACGAACATGATGCACGCCGCGATCACCAGTGAGGGGTCCACGTACTTCGAGCCCAGTGACCAGCTCGTCCCGGCCATGAGTCGCGCCGCGATGAAGGCCAGCAGGATCGCGAGTCCGAGGCCCGCCCCGGCCAACCACTGCGTCGCCTCGGCGCGCACCAACTCGGACTTCTGGGCCACGCGACGCAACCGCCACCAGATGAAGGTGGGAATGATCAGCGCCGTGACCGCGTAACTGAAACTCCAGTTGTTGGGCGTGTCCGTTCCTCCACCGAGGATGGACAGCACCGCGTTGAAGGTGGCGTAGGCGCACGTGGCCAAGAGGGCCACCCCCTCGATGCCAATGATGAGGGGAACCAGCGCTTCGCGCCCGTAGGGGTAGCGCACGGTAGGACCCTCCTCCACCAGGTGCGAGACCCGCATGGCCATCCACGTCAGTCCGATACCTAAGAAGGTGTAAAAACCATCGAACAGCACGATCTGCGATCCCCCGATGATGCCGATGGTGATGCCCACGAGCGCCAGCGTCATTCCCATGAGAATGGAGAGGCTGAGCGCTCGGCGTTCGAGTTTGAATTCGCGCGATTTGGCGGATTTTTTCGCGTTCGTCACACCACTGCTCCCGTCGTCTCGCGCTGTGCCCCCTAGTCTCCCCCACCCAGCGTCCTCACGGGCCGATACCCCTGTGGCGAGGGTCGCCTAGAGCGTGGTCAGACTCCGCAGGGCTCCGCGCACCGCGTCGCGACAACATCCGAGAAGTTCCTCGGCGTTAGCGAACGACACGGGCACCGACGACGTTCCCGCCCGGCCAGGGTGGGCGTGAGGACGCACCTCCGTGGCAAGGGATGCGCGACGCGCGCTCTGACGCTCGAGGCGCAGGCGCGCGTCGCCAATCGCCACCCTGATGGTCGTCGTCGCGTCGCGCCGTAGTTCGTGGGCCCACTCCTCGATCCGTGGATCGAGCCACGCCGGCAGGTCGTGACCCACGGGGTCATCGGGTGACACTTCAACGACGTCGAGTCGTGATTCTCCCCGCAAGGCCGTGATTAGTTCTCGCGAGCCCGCCACGTAGGTCCAGGGCAGGTCAATCTCACTGGAGAGAAAGAAGCTCTGATCCCGCGGCCACCAGAGCGAGGGTGTGACGAACATTCCTCCGGCGTTGGTGAAGGACATCGCCCCCGCGAGTGGTCCCCGGTACATGTCATAACTTCGCCAGGGACGTTCCAGTACGGGCCACTCGCTCACCTTCTCCACCACGTCACTACCCTCGAGTGGTCCAGTGCCCAGTCCCCAGATCGTGCTGAGACCGAAGAAAAACTGCGTGGACGGTGGCGTCACCGCGGCGAGCACTTCAGTCACCACCTCGGCGTCGTGTTCGCTCAGCGAACCCGTCCAGGGACCTTGTCCGCGCCACGGGGGTGGCGCCACGGGCGCCACCTCGGGCAAGACCAGGTCCGCCCACCCGACCTGGCCCGTCAGGGCCACGCCACTCCATCGCGCGACGTCGGACCAACGCACCTCGCTTCGAAGGGCACCGAAGTGAATGCTCGGGTGCAGGATCTTGGCGTAGGTGGCGTAGCCCCGTGGGATCCACGAACTCACCACGTAGTCCTGAGGCGCACGAGTGCGGGCGAAGAGGTCACCCCACGGGTTCTCGGCCTCGACCGTGTGGTCGACGATGTCGCGACGAGGCCACCTCACTTGGTCACGGTGATCGTGAAGACTTGCCCGCCCGAGCCAAAGCTGTAGATGCTGCCGGCGAACTCCTCGGTCAGACGATGGACTCCCCGGGTGAGGCTATGCCCCGGGAGGTGGCACTTGACGACACCGCTGGCCGGCACCGGGGTCACGCAGAACAGTCGATATTTGGTGGCGGACACCGGTTGAATGATGTGCACGACGCCCGTGGGCGGATCTTCGCTGTTCAGAGACACCACGTGGAAGGTGAAGAGAACGGAATTTTGCTTCGCGAACGCCACGGTCTTTTTCGACACGCTGAACGTCGTGCGGGTACGGCCTTCATTCATCAACGCGTACGCCGGGGCGCTGGGCGTCGACGTACCCGCACTACCCACGGCGACCACGGAGAAGTAGTACCGCTGACCGTTGCGCAAGTGCGTCGCGTGGAAACTCGTCGATTCCATCAACGAGGGGTTCCCCGCGAGTACGACTGAGGTACTGGTAGGGGTGTAGCCGGCGAACAAGCGATAACCCAGGATCGAGGTGCCCGCGGGGGCGGCGACGGCCGTCCAGGAGATCGTCGCGGTGTTGACCGCGTACGTGACCGTCACCTTGGTCGGGGCCAATGGCGTGAGCGACGTCCACTGGGCGTAGAGCGTCGCGCTCGCCGTGAAGGGATAGACCGCGCCGTCGGCGTAGGAGGTGCCGGTACCGGTGGGACTGGTGTTCCAGCCCGCGAAGGAGTAGCCGGCCCGGGTCACGGTGGCCGCGGGCAGCGCGGTGGCCGTGCCGTGCGTCACGGACGCCATCGCGCCCACTCCCCCGTTGGCGTCGAAGAACACCGTGGACTTGGTCCCGAGGGACCACTGCGCGTACAGCGTCATCGGGGCCGTCAACGTCAAGGTGGCACCGTCGGCGTAGGCCGTACCCACACCGTTGGGATCCGTGTTCCAGCTCGACAAGTAGTGCCCGGGGTAGTTCAGGCTAGACAGTGGCAGGGTCACGCGAGTGCCCACGGCACCACTCACCGGGGCCATGGCGCCCGAACCGAGAGTGGGGTCGAAGAGAATCGACTGCTGCGACGTCAGTGCGCACGAGTACGACGTCGTGAACGCCGTGAAGTTCGAGTTAGAGAACTCGCCCTGGATGAAGTAGTGGTGTCCATTGATGGTCTGGTTGTAGAACGCGCCCGAGGTGCCCCCGAAGGCCAGGGTGTCACCAAAGTTGTACGCGCACTTATCACCAATCTCGTATTGACTTGCGTCCACCCATCCGCCGTACGTCGAGTCGCCCACTTCGGGGTCGGTAATCGCCTCGGACAGCTCGTGGCTCAGCACACTGATTTCGGTGTCCGCGTCGATATTGGCGTTCGGTGACTGGTTGCCCAAGGACACATTTTGTGACACGTACGCGCCGTCGGAGCTGCAGGTGTCGCCCCGGAATCCGTCCACCACCGGATAGGGCAAGGTCGCGTAGATACCGGGGGCACTCCCCGACGAGGTCACGGCACTGTGATAGCCACAAAAACCCGAGGTGGGCGATGAACTGTTGATGGGGTAGTAGACGTTGCACTGCCCACCGTTCGCCGCGTTAGCCCCAGAAAGGTTGGTGCAGACTTCCACCCCCTTGGGCAAGTAGACCAGGTAGATATGGTTGACGTCATTCACTAAGTGGTTCGCGCTCAGCACCGTTGACAACTCGCCCTGGATCTGGGAATCCGTGACGCACGCACTCATCGCGGAGGTGTCGGCGTAAATGGATCCCGTGTCCGGAGTACATCCACCGGTCGCGGGATAGGGGTCGGTGACCGTCAGCGCGGGGCCGGCCGCGATACGACCTTGGAAGTTGCTCGAACTCGTACTGCCGTACTGCGTGAGGACCGAGACGAAACTGGTAGTCCCACTATCGACGGCGAGGTCATTGATGAACTGCGTCACGAGGGCCCGATACGACGGGTCAAAACCGTAATTGGTGGGCGCCCAAAAGATCGGCGTGACGGTGACCGGCTGCGATTCTCCCATGACGACCGGCGTCGAACCGAAAGGACTGAGCGTTCCGGTGTTGACAAAGGGGTTGTAGGGCGGTTGCCGGCCTACGACGTTGCGTGACGCGGTCGAACACGACGTCGACGTGGGGGCACCCATCACGCGCGGCACCAGCAGACCACCTATACGACCCACGGGGGGCGACGGCACGCTCACGCACCACCGTGGGTTGGCCGGGCCGCTGATGGCGCCACTCGCGACGCTGGTGAGAGCGCTACTCACCAGCGTGACGACCATCAACGCCGCGACGGGGACACGTAGCGACTTCTTCACTCGTCCGCCTCTCGCTGGTGACTCGCTCCCAGTATGGCACCACGACCCGAGAATCCTGACGTTCGAACGAGACGATGCCCCCACGATCGACGCCGTCGGCACTCGCCGGCCACACCGTCGTCAGCCCCGCCGTCAGCCCCGTAAATTCTCGGGCGTTCTCCGAGGGAGACGTCCGCGTCGCGCCACGATACATTGACGGGGGAGGTCTCGTGGACGACAACAACGACATCGACGTCTTCACCTCACCCGTAGCGCACGTCGGCGCTCTCAGCGTACGTCGGGCCCTGCCCCAACGAGGACGACGCACGATCGGAGCGTGGTGCTTCGCCGACCACATGGGGCCGGCCGACGTCGACGAGACCAGTGGCCTCGAGGTCGGTCCGCACCCCCATATTGGGCTGCACACCGTGACCTGGCTCACCGACGGCCAAGCCCTGCACCGTGATTCACTGGGCAGCGAACAAGTCATCACGGCCGGCGAACTCAATCTCATGACGGCGGGCCACGGCATCGCCCACGCCGAGGAGGCCACGGGCCACTATCGGGGCACCCTGCAGGGAATCCAACTCTGGATCGCCCAGGACGACACCTCGCGCCACGGACCGAGCGCGTTCGCCCATCACGACGATCTCCCTCGCGTCGACGTGGGAGAGGGACGACTAACGGTGCTAGTGGGCGACTTCCATAACGTGTCGAGTCCGGCCCTCGCCGAGTCCGATCTCAGTGGCGCGGAACTTCGCCTTCACGGGCGCTGCCCCCTCGCGTTGAATCCCGCGTACGAATACGGCGTCATCGTTCTCGAGGGCCTCATTCAGTTGAAGGGCCGCGACCTGGGACCCGGCACGATGGGCTACCTGCGGCCCGGGCACGACAGCGTCGAGGTGACGTCGCGTTCGCCGTCCACGGTGATCATTCTGGGCGGTGTGCCCCTCACCACGCCACTCTTCATGTGGTGGAACTTCGTCGCGCGTTCGCGCCAGGAGATTGATGACGCGTTCGACTCATGGATGTCGCGCGACGATCGGTTCGCGCCCGTCTCGACGTCGTTGTCGCGGGTCGACACCTCGCCGCCTTGGTGGCGAACCCCTCCTTCAACGTGAGAGAGTTGACGACCACTCGTCGTCGAGTACCGCGTAGACCAGTTCGTCGGTCCATTCGCCCTTGACGAATTCGTTGCGCACGAAGTGCGCTTCCCGGCGAAACGAAAGCCGCTCGAGGAGATGGCGCGAGGCGGTGTTGCGGGCGTCGAGCCGCGCGACGACCCGGTGCGCGCCCAGGTCGCGAAACGCCGCGTCCACGAGGGCGCGCGTCGCTTCGGTGGCGAGACCCATTCCGCGAAAGCGTGGCGAGAACACGTAGCCGATTTCGTAGCTGCGATGGGTCTCGTTGACCAAACCGAGTCCGACTTCACCGATGAACACCCCCTCGTACTCGACCGCGAGGTTGCACCACTCCCCCGGACCCGGGTGGCCGCGCCAGTGGCGTCGCGTGAAGTGCACCGCCATCTCTTCGGTCGTCATCTCGGCCTCGTAGAGGTAGCGCAGGACGTCAGGGTCCGCGAACAACGCCGCGTGGTCATCGACGTCGGAGGTCGCGATCGCGCGAAGGAGCAGTCGTCGCGTGCGCAGGGGTGGAGCCAGCGAACCCATCACGCCTCAGTCTGACAGTTTCTCGGTGGCGACACTCAGGGTCGGAGCAGATTCGCCACGAGTTCGAGACGATCGGGCACCGCGTGCCAGTAGGTCCATCGCCCGCGCTTCACTCCTTCGATGAGCCCCGCGCCGGCGAGGATGCGGGTGTGGTGCGACACCGTCGGCTGACTCTTGCCCACTGGTTCCTCGAGATGGCAGCTACAGGTCTCGTCCTGGGCGGCGATCAACGAGAAGATTCGTAGACGCACCGGATCGCTCAACGCCGCGAAGATTGCCGCCACCTCGATCGCTTCGGCCTCGTTCATCGCCTGACTGGTGACGGCGCAACAACCATCCAGGGTGGAGGTACTGGGGGCTTCGACTACGCGACGGACCACGGGAGACTCACATTGACACCTATCGATGAATTTGCCATACTGGAGGGACGTTATCGATGTTAGGGGACTGGTGGTCGAGACAACGGCACTCGCGCGTCGCGTGACGGGTGAGTTACTGGGGAGTGCCGTGCTCAGCGCCATCGTGATTGGTTCGGGCATCGCCGCCCAACAGCTCTCGCCGAGCGACGTGGGCCTCGAACTCCTGGAGAACGCCCTCGTCACCGGCGCGGGTCTCTACGTACTGATTCTCATCTTCGGCCCCCTGTCCGGAGCCCACTTCAACCCGGTCGTGACTCTGGTCAGCGCCGTGTCGGGTGTTCTGCGCTGGCGCGAACTCGCCCCGTACGCACTGGCCCAAGTGGTGGGCTGCACGCTCGGCGCCCTCGGCGCCAACGTGATGTTCTCGCTCCCGGTGGTGTCGATCTCGACGCACCACCGAGCGAGTGGACCGCACGTGTTCGCCGAGGTCGTCGCGACCGCCGGACTGGTGCTGCTCATCCACGCTCTACTGCGCAATGGCCAACGAGCCCACCTGCCGGCCGCGGTGGGCGCGTACATCACCGCCGCCTACTTCTTCACCTCCTCGACGTCCTTCGCGAACCCGGCCATCGCGGTGGGGCGCATGTTCTCCAATACCTTCGCCGGCATCGCCCCCGCGTCGGTACCCGCCTTCGCCCTCGCCGAAGTCGCGGGCGGACTGCTCGGGCTCGCCGTCGGCACTCTGCTCTTCCCTACTACCCAGGAGATCCCGTGAGCACCCCCGAAATACTCTTCTTATGCGTTCACAACGCCGGACGCAGCCAGATGGCCGCCGCCTTCGCCCGTCAGATGGGCGCGGGACGCGTGGTGATCTACTCCGCTGGTTCGGCCCCGGGTGAAACCCTCAACCCCGCCGTCGTCGCGGCCATGGACGAAGTAGGCATCGATATCCGCGACGAGAGCCCCAAGAAGCTCACCGATCAGATGGCGCGTGACGCCGACGTCATCGTCACGATGGGCTGCGGCGACGAGTGCCCCTACTACCCTGGCAAACGCTACGACGACTGGGAGCTCACGGACCCGGCCGGACAGCCCCTCGAGGTCGTACGCGAGGTCCGCGACGATATTGCCGCGCGAGTGCGCGCCCTACTGGCGGAGCTCGGCGCCCTCGAGTAGATCCACGATGGTCGCGACGATGTCGTCGCGGTGGTTGAACACGAGCGACATGTGCCCCTCACCGGGATATTCGCGCAACTGCGACGTGGCGATGTGTGTGGCCAACCAGCGCGCGTGCCCCAGGGGCACGTTCTCGTCCGCGTCGCCCTGGAAGAGCACCACCGGCACGGTAATCGCCTCCACCTCGAACCCCCACGGCGAGAGGTAGGCGCTGTAGTCGTCCACGAGGCAGCCGTAGCCGAAGGAGAGGCAGCGTTCGATGGCCGCGGTGACCTCATCCATCGCCGGGGTGGACATCGCCACGCGGTCGGGTTCGCACCAGTAACTGCCGTGACCGGGCACCTGCATCAGGGCGATGAGTTCATCGATGTCGCGCAACGCCGCGTGATACTCCGCCACGTCGTCGGCCTTGAGTCCGTCGTAAAAGTCCAGGTCGTCTTGGCCGAAGGGCGCGATACCGGCCAGGGTGACCACGCCGCGACAGCGCGGATCGATCGACGTCGCCAGGGCGTGGGAGCCACCACCCGACCAGCCCACCGACACGAAGGCGTCGAGTCCCAGCTGATCAGCCAGTTCCGCGACGTCGTGGCCGACGTCGATCGTGCGACGCTGCGCCTTGGCACTCGAACGACCGTAGCCCGTGCGGTTGAAGGCCACGGCGCGATATCCGCGACCGGCCATCTCCTCGAGCCAACTGCCCCAGACCGCGAGGTCGCACGTGGTGCCCTGGTGGAAGATCACGGCGCGACGAGACGCGACCGCATTATCGGCGAATTCGAGTTCTCGCCCGTCGCGCAACGTCAAGAGTTGGTAGTTCATGACGGTCAACCTAGTCGTCGAGCGGCTACTCAGACCCGCAGTACCCCGTCCACGCGCTGGGGAATACCGAGAGGATTATCGTCGCGCAACGCCTCGGGCAGCCAGGCGGCCGGCACACCTTGGTAACACACCGGTCGCAACCACCGCCGTATCGCGCTGGCGCCCACGGACGTGTGCAGGGAATTGGTGGACGCCGGGTGGGGGCCACCGTGGTGCATCGACCAGGACACGCCCACGCCGGTGGGAAAGGCGTTGACGATGACGCGACCCGCCTGGGCGCGCCCCGCCGCCAGTAACGCCGGAGCGTCGGGGTCGTCGTCTGCGGCGTGGACCGTGAAGGTGAGCGCCGGCTCGAGGCCGGCCAGCGACGCGAGCAACTCGTCGAGGGAGTCGTAGCGCACAATCAACGCCACCGCGCCGAACACCTCAGTGACCGCCACCTCGCGTTCGCGCGCCAACGTCGCGAGATCCATCTCGAAGAGCGCCGCGAAGGACCCCGCGGCCGACGTCGACGTGGCCGAGGTGGCCAGGGGACGGATCCCCGCCACTGCCGTCAGGTGCGCGACCGCGGCCTCGTACCGATCGCGGATGGCTCCGCTCAACATGGTCGCCCCCGCCCCCGCGGCGAGCGCCGTGGCGGCCGCGCGCACCAGCTCGTCGCCATCGTCGCCCGTGGGCACGAACAGCAGACCGGGTTTCGTGCAGAATTGACCCGAACCCAGCGTCACCGACCCCGCCAGGCCCTCGCCGAGCGCCGTCGCGCGTTGCGCCGCTGCTCGGCGCGAGACGACCAGTGGATTCACGCTGCCGAGTTCCCCGTAGAAGGGAATCGGCACCGCGCGCGTCGACGCGAGGTCGAAGAGGTGGCGTCCCGCCGCGTAGGAACCGGTGAACCCCACGGCGGCGATCGCCGGATCGTTCACCAGCGCCACACCCGCCTCCACGCCGAACACCAGCGAGACGAGTCCCTCGGGGGCGTCCATCTCCCGCGCCGCTCGCTCGAGCGCACTGAAGGTGGCGTGCGACGTGCGCGGGTGCGCGGGGTGCGCCTTGACCACGACGGCGCAGCCGGCGGCCAACGCCGACGCGGTGTCGCCGCCGGGGACCGAGAAGGCCAGGGGGAAGTTCGAAGCACCGAACACGCCAACGACCCCCAACGGTTCGAGCTGGCGGCGGAGATCGGGTAGTGGCCCCATGGGCGAATCGGTCGGATGGTCGATGCTGGCTTCGAGGTACGCCCCGTCGCGCACCACCCCGGCGAAGAACCGCAGTTGAAAACACGTGCGCTTGAGCTCGCCCGTCAAACGCCCGTCGCCCAGGCCCGTCTCGGCATCGGCCAGGGCCCGAATCGTGACCGCGTCATCTTCCAGGGCATCGGCCATGGCGTCGAGGAGCGCCGCGCGCCAATGCAACGGATAGTTCGCCACCACGGCCGCGGCCCGCGCGCCGCGAGAGCACAGCCGGCTCACGTCGTCACTCGACGTATCGGCGAACCCGGTCGGAGTGACCTCGCCCGTCGTGGGATTGTAACTCTGGACGCTCACGTCACTCCTTATCTCGGACCACGAGTGGTCGGGGTACTTCGGCGCCCACCGCGGCGACGCTCACGCTCGACAGCGAGTGTCCGCACAGCGACACCAACGCCAATCGATCGAGGTCGTCACCGTAGAACGCGATGTTCGTCGGCGAAAGAATGAACTCACCCGACCAGTCGTCGATGAGGAGTTCGAGCTCACCACCGCGATGGCGCCGCCAGACCTGATTGGGCTGGTAGCACGAGATGTACAGCGCTCCGTCGACGTCGACGGCGAGTCCGTCGGGAACACAGCGTTCGAGGACGACGACGAGTTCCGGTTCGCCACCGGCGAGAGCGACGCGCCACACGCCGGGCAGCGCGGAGGCCACGTAGTACAGGAAGCCGTCGTACACGCACAGTCCGTTGGCGTAGGCCACCGGGGGCACGTCCAGATGACCCGACGACCCGTCGGGCGAAATGGCGACGAGAGACCCCGTGGGTTCGACGAAGGAACCCGAATCCGACACGTAGAGGACCCCGTCGGGACCGAAGGCGGCGTAGTTCGGATAATCCAGGGACGGACCGTAGCGCACCACCCGGTCATGGTCGTAGCGCCAGACCGTCTGGTTGCCCACGTCGCACAGGTAGAGATCGCCCGCGGCGTCGAGCGCGACGCCGAGGAGCACGCCACCCTCGATGACGTGCACCACCCTGACGGCACCATCGAGTTCGACGCGATAGATCTGTCCGGCTTCGCCCCCCGCCCACAAGCAACGGCGTTCGGGGTCCCAGCACACTCCCTCGGCGTGGTCGAGCCCACTGGCGATGGTCGCGAGGTCTCGTTCGTCATCGACGTAGGGTCTCATGCTCCCCCCCGCAGCGTCACGCCGGACTCGGCGTCGAAGAAGTGCAAGTTCTCGGGATTCAGGGTCAATTCCACTCGCTCGCCGACCTCGACCTTGGCGCGCGCGCCCAAGCGAGCGACGACGCGCGAGGAGTGCGCCGCCGGGGCGGTCGTGGTGTCGTCGGTGACGATGACCTCCTCACCACCAAAATTGAGGTGCGCCAGGATTTCGGAACCCAGCGCCTCGCGCAACGTGACTGTCGCGGTGAATCGACCGGGGGCGTCACCGGTGGCGGCGACGAGGTCCTCGGGACGTACGCCGAGCAACAGGGGTCGACCGACGTACGCGTCGAGCCGGTGCGACTGACGATATCGCTCGGGCACCACCACGCTCTGGTCACCGAAACGCACGTGCAGCCCCCCGTCGCGCTCGTCGACGACGGCGTTCAGCAGATTCATGGGCGGCGAGCCGATGAAGCCGGCGACGAAGGCGTTGGCCGGGTGGTCGTAGAGGTCGTCGGGGGTCGCGACCTGCTGGAGGATGCCGCCGCGCATCACCGCCACGCGATCACCCATCGTCATCGCCTCGGTCTGATCGTGGGTCACGTAGATGGTGGCCACCCCGAGGAGGCGCTGGATGCGCGAGATCTCGGTGCGCATCTCCACGCGCAACTGCGCGTCGAGGTTCGACAGGGGCTCGTCCATCAAGAACGCCTGGGGCTCGCGCACGATGGCGCG
>Ga0075030_100001477_pt1 | contig 21152 bp, 18 predicted proteins | sample LitLauG_LLR_2012_FD_71393 | JGI IMG/M metagenome (GOLD analysis project Ga0075030, IMG submission 71393) | Freshwater sediment microbial communities from Pennsylvania, USA - Little Laurel Run_MetaG_LLR_2012 | ecosystem: Environmental > Aquatic > Freshwater > Creek > Sediment | place: USA...
GCCGGGCGGACCGTCTTTCACAGGGGCGCTACGCGGGCGTTCATAGTGTCCTCAAAGGACCCCGAGACAGGGGGACCCCATCAACGGATGTTGCTTTGCGGCTCCGCCTCGCGTAGCCCGCGGCTGATAGAGGACGGCGGCGGCGATGCGGAACTGGCTCCGCTGCGCTTCGAGGTTGAGGGCAGCCGTCTTGCATTTGCGATCGAGGTAGACACGCTCCTGAGTCACGAGGCCCCCGTCGAGGTGGGTTGGATCGGCCTGCGCGGAGGCGCCGCGCGGTCCGGCCCCCTCGGCGCCGTGTTCGACCCGGACTACGTGCTCCCGCAAGAACCGCTGCTGCCCTTCTACAGGGTGAGCCTCGCGGTCGCGCCCGACGGGTGGATGGCTGTGATCAGCGCAGCGAAGTCAGGCTGCCAGGTGGTCTCCGTGTTGGCGGTCCGCCCGCGGCGATTCGCAGACGGCTACCTGCTCGAAGTTCCGTCCGTCCTTCATACGGCTGTGAACGGCGGCCTTGACCAGAACTCGCTGAAGATCGACGACAGCACCGTGAACTGGGAGAGCATCGGCGGCGTGCCCGCGTCGGCGGTCCGCTCAGCGGGAACACCGGCGACGGGCACGATGTCAGCTCAGACCGGGGGCTGCTGAGCGTCCCTCACCGCGGTGAAACTCGGCGTCCGTTCGCAGATGGGACCAGCCCGGGCGCCGTCTGAGATCGCTTACGCACGGTCTATCCCGGAACTCGCAGCCCTGGGTGGCCCAGACCTGGCAGGGCGTCGATGCCGACAGTCACATCGACTGTTCATCGGACAGACCCGGTCGGCAGGCGCTAGCGGACGATCGTGAAGCTGAGCGTCACGGGTCTTGAGCTTCCGGCGGCGTTGCTCGCGGTGAGGGTCGCCATGTAGCCACGGGGTCCAAGAGCGCGGCGTCCGATCCGTCCGCTGAACGTGATGCTGTCGGCTCCCTTCGGCTCGCTCGTACGGGTGAGGGTGGCGACGCTGATCGTGCGGGTGCAGTGTTTGGCTTGCGCCTGCCTGAGCTTGCTGCTCGGCGCGAGGCAGCTACGGCCTTGACGCAGGCCGGGGGCGGTGCGCGTGATATTGATCTGGAGCTTCGCGGCCGCAGAGAGCGTGAAGCGGAAGCTGCTCCCGGTCGGGGTCTTACCGGCCGCGATCGCGGTGGCTTGCTTCCCGACGCGGAAGCGCTTGTTGGTGAGGCTCGCGGCAGTGATCGCGGGCGGCTGCAAACTGGCGCCGATCGTGATCGTGGCCGTCGCCGGGGTGCCGGCGCCGTGGCTGCTTGTTGCGTCGAAGCTGAAGCTGTCGGGCCCGGAGTAGCCAGGTGCCGGCGTGTAGGTGACCGCGCCGGTCGAGCTGTTCAGCGTCGCGGTCCCGTGCGTGGGGCCGGCGAGGATCGCGTAGGAGCTAACGGGCGCCCCTAAGAGGTCGGCGCATTGCAGCTGCAGCGTTGTGGCCCGCCCGAATGGCGTCACCGCCGTGAGCGCCTGACACTTCGGCCCGGCGACGAACTGGTAGGCGCCGAGGTCTGTCGTGCCACCGAACTGGCGTGGATTCCCGTCGAGGTCGAGTTCCCCGTTGGCGGGCGAGCCGAAGCCGGCGCCGATCGTGGGCGATCCGGCGAGCTCGTGAAAGTCATCGAGCGCGGTGTTGGCGAACTGCGGCGCTGCGGTCTGGTTGGTGGCGCTGCCGGCGGGTGTGACCGTCGCCTTGCCGGCGTTCTTGACAGCTTCGGCGGTCGCGTAGTTTGAGTGTTCGGCCGTGATCGAGGCTTCGTCCGTGGCGGTGGAGCCCGCTTCGGCGAACAGGTCGACCCTGGTGCCGTGGACGATCGCGTTGATGAGGATCAACGTCGCCGCGTGGCCGCTGGCCGCTTTCGCGGCCGCGCCCCAGCCGCCCGTGGGGCCCGAGCCGCCGAGCGCCTCGAGCGTGTCGTTACGCAGTGTCGTCGCGCCCGGGAATTCCGAGGAGTAAAGGAGGAACGCGTAGGACTTGGGCCCGTCGGCAACGCACACGCTGTTCGTCATGGTTGTCGCGGGAAATATCTCGCAGGTTTCGGATTCGGCCCCGAGGGAGTGCACGACCACGCGGTCGATGCTCGCCTGGTAACCGTAGGAGTAGAGCCCGTAGGCGTTCGCGCCCGAAACGTCGATCTCGACATTGCTGAGCGTGGTGCCCGCCCCGGAGAGGACCATTGCGCCCGAGACGCTGTTGATCACCGGTCGGGGCGCGCCCGCCCGACCGTGGATGCTCAGCGTATGGCCGGAGTCCACAAGGGTGGTGGGGAGCGGCCCATAGGTACCGGGCTCGATCGTCACGTCATCGTGTTCGGCCGCTTTGTTGACGGCGGTGAGGATGTCGCACGGCGAGACTTCGGTACATGCGCTGCCCGAGCCATTGGGGCTGGCGAAGCGCGCGGTGGCGCTAGCCGCAGGAGCAAAGAAGAGCAGCGCTGCTCCCATGCCCACAATCGACGCTGCGAACCCCCTCGTCGTCCCCATCCCGCCCTCCTCTGGTCACGCCCGTCAGACGAACCATACCGTCGCATCCGCCGGATGGCTCCCCCCGAGCCACCACTGTGCCTTCAGCGTGCGGGCGTCCCTGGTGTGCTCGCGCAACAGTGCTCCCTTCCGCTGAAGGCGAGCGTCCAGGCCAACCGACCCTCGACACCTACCCGCAACCCGTGTTGTTGCCGCAGCTCGAGCACGTGTAGCACGAGCCCGTGCGCTGCATCATCCCGCCGCACTGGCTGCACGCGGGACCCAGGTCGAGACCCTGAAGGCGCGCGGGCACGACCGGCGGGGAGTCCGTGAGCGAGGCCGCCGCCGGGGCGAGCGTGCTGCCGTTGCCGCCGTTGCCGCCGTTGCCCGCGGAGGCCTTCGGCGGGTCTGTCTCCTCCGGCATCGCGTCCGCTGAGGGCCCGGCGGTGTCGGTGGCGATCATCGCCTGCGCAGCGTCCTGTGCCGCTTTGCGCGCGCGCACCTCCGGCGTGAGGATGCCGAGCTCCTCCTGCGCGTCCACGTCGAGGAAGCGCGACGCGAGCCAGCGCATGATGTAGTCGGGCATCGACTTCGCGAAGGGGATCTCGGGGTTGCCGGTGATGCCCTCGGGCTCGAAGCGCATGTAGCTGAACTTGCGCACGAGCGTCTCGAGTGGCACGCCGTACTGCAGCGCGATCGAGATCGCGGTCGCGAACGAGTTCATCATGCCGCGCAGCGTCGAGCCCTCCTTGCCGATGTCGGTCAGGAAGATCTCGCCCACGGTGCCGTCCTCGTACATGCCCGCGGTGATGTAGCCCTCGTGGCCCGCGATCGAGAACTTGTGCGTGATCGACTGGCGCTCGCGCGGCATACGCTTGCGCCGCGGCCCCGCCTCCGCGAGCGCCCTCGCGACGGCCTGCTCGATCAGCGCGTCCACGTCGGCCGGCTCCTTGACGCCCTTATGCGCGTCGGTGCGAAGCGCCTGCGCGGTCTTCGAGCCGTCGCGGTAGATCGCGAGCGCCTTCACGCCCAGGCGCCACGCCTGGATGTATGCGTCGGCGATGTCCTCCACGGTCGCCGCCTCGGGCATGTTCACCGTCTTTGAGATCGCTCCCGAGATGAACGGCTGCACCGCGCCCATCATCTTGATGTGGCCCATGTGCGAGATCGCGCGCTCGCCGACCGCCACGTCGAAGACCTCGAGGTGCTCGGGCGCGAGGCCGGGTGCGCCGACGATCGTGCCGTGCTCTGCGAGGTGCGCCTCGATCTGCTCGACCTGCTGCTCGGAGTAGCCGAGCGTCGCGAGCGCGAGCGGCACGGTGCGGTTGACGATCGTCATCTGCCCGCCGCCCACGAGCTCCTTGAACTTCACCAGCGAGAAGTCGGGCTCCACACCCGTCGTGTCACAATCCATCAAGAATGAGATCGTGCCAGTCGGCGCGAGTACCGTGGCCTGCGCGTTGCGGTATCCGTATTGCTCGCCCAATGCGACGGCCTCATCCCATGAGCGGCGAGCGGCCGTCAGCAACTCGCCGTCCGCGCATGTCTCATCGGTGACCGCATAGGACGCGTCGCGATGCATGCGCATCACGCTGTTGTGCGCATCGCGGTTTCTCGCGTAACCGTCGTATGGGCCGACTAGCGCCGCTACCTCGGCTGAACGCCGGTACGCGCGCCCCGTCATGAGCGCGGTGATCGCTGCGGCCCTACCGCGTCCAGCGTCGGAGTCATAGGGCACGCCGTCGGCCATGAGGTACGCGCCGAGGTTGGCGTAGCCGAGGCCGAGCTGCCGGTAGGCGTGGGCATTCTTGGTGATCTGCTCAGTGGGGTAGCTCGACGGGTCAACCACGATCTCCTGTGCCAGCAGCATGATGTCGACCGTGTGCTCAAACGCGTCGATATCGAGGGTGCCATCCGATCGACGGAACTTCATCAGATTGAGTGAAGCGAGGTTGCATGCCGAGTCGTCGATTGACAGATACTCGCTGCACGGATTGGACGCAGTGATACGCCCCGTGTTCGGATTCGTGTGCCAGCGGTTGATCGTGGTGTCGTACTGAACCCCGGGGTCCGCGCAGCGCCACGCCGCTTCGGCGATCTCCTGCATCAGCTGGCGCGCGGGGATCGGCTCGCCGATCGGCTCACCTGTGGTGCGCGCGATCAGGTTCCAGTCACGGTCCTCCTCGACCGCGCGCATGAACTCGTCTGTGAGGCGCACGGAGTTGTTGGCGTTCTGGTACTGGATCGACTTGAAGCCATCGCCGTCGATCGACATGTCGAAACCCGCGTCCCGCAATGCCTCCGCCTTGTCCTCCTCCTTGGCCTTGCACCAGATGAACTCGCGGATGTCGGGGTGGTCGATGTCGAGCACGACCATCTTGGCCGCGCGCCTGGTCTTGCCGCCCGACTTGATCGTGCCCGCCCAGGAGTCGGCGCCGCGCATGAACGACACAGGCCCCGAGGCGGTGCCACCCTTGGCGAGCGGCTCCATCGAGCCACGGATGTTCGACAGGTTGATGCCCGACCCGGAACCGCCTCGGAAGATCATTCCCTCCTTGGTGTTCCAGTCGAGGATCGACTCCATCGTGTCGTCCACGCTGAGGATGAAGCAGTTGTGCACCGCGACGTTGTTGGTGAGGAACTCGCCCGACTCGGTCTGGATGTCGTACACGTCCATCTCGCCGAGCGGCTCGATCGCGACTATCTCCTCCTCGCGCAGGTCACGGCAGCGCTTGGGGTTGCGCAGCGAGAGCGAGCTCAGCAGCCGCTGCTGCTTCTCCTGCGAGACGAAGCCGACGAGCTCGGCGAAGCGCGCGCGCTCCGAGCCCATCCCAATCGACACCTCCCAGAGGTCATGGCGGTCCTCGCGCTTCTCGTGCTTGCGCCTCCTGCGCGAGTAGATCCCGAGGGTGCCGAGCAGCAGTTGCACGTCCTCGCTCCAGCGCTCGCCGATCACGGCGAAGCCCACGCGCGCGCTCTCGTTTCCGCCATCGCGGCGCACCGACACGTAGCCGTCGGCCTGGAAGATGCTGCGCAGGTAGGCGACCGTCTCATCGTGCGACGCCGTGAAGAGGCGCGCGGGCACGCGTATGTCGGTGCCACGCGCGAGTAGCCCCCAGCACTCCACGAAGTCGCGCAGAGCCTCGCCGTACAGGCGGATGCGGCGCACGCGCGTGTGCTTGGTGTCCGCCTGGCGCACCTTGCGGTGCACGTGCGGTAGCGCGATGTCGAGGTTCGCGCTGACCCACTCGAACTCGGCGTCGCCGGCGAGGAGGAACTCGATCGTGAGCGAGCGATTGGTTCCCGTCGAGTACTGGCCCACGAACCCGTCCGCCTGCAGCCAGCCCGCGAGCGCCGCTTCCGCGACGGCCCTGCGATCGACCTCCTCGATCAGCTCGAGCGCCCGGTTCTCGCCGTCCCCGCCCGCGCCGTCGTCGGCGCTCCCCGCATACACGCGTATCGGGTCCGCGACCTTGGCGCGGTGGGGGTGCAGGTGCATGCGCATGCCGGCTCGCAGCTCGTCGACACGCAGCCACTTCGGCGTCGCGCGGCGCTCGTCGACCGCCTTCACGACGTGGTCGGCGGTCGCCTCGACGAAGCCTCCGTTGCGCAGCTTCACGCGCCACACGGGCTTGCGCCCGTTGTGCTTGACCGCGACGATGCGAGTGCTGCCCTGTGAGTCGTAGACATCCGTGCCGACCTGGTCGTTCTCGACGAGCTCGCCGATCGGCACCATCCCGTGCGGGGTCGACACGAGCGCGTGGTGGGGCAGGCACGCCGAGCACTGAGGGCTCTCCTCGAAGCCCACGTTGAACCACACCGGCGAGTTGAACGCGGCCATCTGGTGCAGCAGGATGTGGGTGAGCTCGTGCTCGAACGCGCTCGCGTCGTCCTCGCTGGAGAAGTAGCCGCCGGTGCGACCCCAGCCGGTGATCGTGCCGGCGACGCGGCTGATCATCTGCTTGACCGAGCGCTCGCGCTCGGGTGAGCCGAGCTGGCCGCGGAAGTACTTCTGCGCGACGATGTTGGTGGCGTTCTGCGACCAGCTCTTGGGGAACTCCACGTCGCGCTGTTCGAACGCGACGCGGTCGCCGTGGCCGATGCGCGCGTCGCGCGTCTCCCACTCGACGGTCTCGAAGGGATGTACTCCGGGCGTCGTGAACGAGCGCCTGATCGAAAGCGCGTGGCCGGGCGCGGCGGCCTCGGGGACGGTGGGGTTCAGCGGCGGGTTCATCGGTCCTTCCTCCTCTGCTGCGCCGGCCTGTGTGACGCTCTAGAAGCTGTTGTCGGGGTCGACCATGCTCCCGCGAGGACCGGACGGAAAAGCTACGCGCAGCACCTCTCATTTTAGGTCGCGCGAGACCCCTTCCCGGGCAATGCGAGACGTCCGATCGACGCTCGTTGCGGGGAGCCCCACGCGTTCTTCGCGCTCGCTTGAGAAGACTGCCGCGGAGCGCCCGTCAGCGCTCGTCGCGGGCGCCGACGAGCGTCGGCCGCGCCCGGCGTGGGCCGTGGCCGCCCGGCGCGCCTAGCGCCCCAGCCGCAGCCAGTCCGCCAGTTCGGAGAACGTGGCGGACGCGCGGAAGCGCGCCTCCGCGAGCGAGTGGCGCAGGGAGACGCTCCAGCGCGGCTCCCACGCGTACACGCGCGCGAGCGCCCATGCGGCGCAGGCGATCACGAGCAGCGCGCCGAGCGCCGCGATCACGATCGCGGCGGAGGACAGGCCGCCGCCGGGGTGCACGTGGGCCACGGCGGATACGGCGGAGACGATCGAGGCTCCCGTCATGCGGCCGCGCAATGCTAGTGCGGGCGCGCCGCGTCGGGGAGCAGGTCCTCGAGCGCGGCGAGCGAGTCGTCGAGCACCTCCGCGGTCGAGCGCGTCGCGTCGAGCACGCGCACTCTGCGGGGCTCCGCGCTTGCGAGCTCGTCGTACGCGCGGGCGACGCGCGCGAAGAACTCCTCGTCCTCGCGTTCGAGGCGGTCAGGCTCGTGCGCGCGCTGCAGCTGTCTGGAGCGCCCCGCCGCGGGGGAGATGCGCAGCAGCAGCGTGCGGTCGGGGCTCAGCCCGCGCGTGGCGAACGCGTTGACCGTGCGCACCTCCTGCACCCCGAGCGAGCGCCCCGCGCCCTGGTAGGCGAGCGAGGAGTCCACGAAGCGGTCGAGCAGCACGAACACGCCGCGCGCGAGCGCCGGCTCGATGGCGGCGTCGACGAGCTGCGCCCGCGCCGCTGCGTAGAGCAGCGCCTCCGCGCGCGGCGCGATCTGAAGCGCGGGGTCCTTGACGAGCGCGCGGATGCGCTCGGAGGTCTCCACGCCGCCGGGCTCGCGCAGCAGCTCGACGTCCACGCCGCGCGCGGAGAGCTCGCCGGCGAGCGCGCTCGCGAGCGTCGACTTGCCGGCACCGTCGAGCCCCTCGATCGTGATCAGCCGCCCGCGCATCAGCGCTCGCCACGCTACACGCTGGGCTGCGCGGGGCGGTCGCGTCTACGATTGCCGACGATGGCGAGCACGAGCAGCTCGGCTGGCGCACACGCGGGCGAAGCGCTCGCGGAGCAGCTGCCGGGGATCGACGCACACCCGCATGCGCGCGCGATCCTGGGCGCCGCGCTCGCGGAGGGCGGCGAGCCCTCGCACGCGTACCTGTTCCACGGCCCGCCCGGCGCGGGCAAGCGCGCGCTCGCACGCTCGTTCGCCGCGGCGCTCCTGAAGGACGGCGCGCGCAACCGCGACACGGTCGCAGAGCGCGTCGCGCGCGACGCGCACCCCGACCTCACCTGGGTCGCGCCGTCGGGCGCCGCGGAGGTGCTCGTCGCCGACATCGAGGAGCCCGTGGTGGCGGCGGCGGTGCGCACGCCGTTCGAGTCCGCGCGGCGCGTGTTCGTGATCGAGGCGGTCGACACGATGAACGACCAGGCGGCCAACCGCATGCTCAAGACGCTCGAGGAACCGCCCGCGTTCGTGCACCTGCTGCTGCTCACCGACCACAGGCAGGACGTGCTCGCGACGATCGCCTCGCGCTGCCAGCAGATCCGCTTCGAGGCGATGCCCACGGCGCAGATCGCGCAGCTGCTCGAACAGGCCGGCGTGGAGGGCGTGCGCGCGAGCGCGTGCGCGCGCCTGTCGCTCGGCGACGCACGGCTCGCGCGCACGCTCGCGGCCGAGCAGGGCGAGCAGCTGCGCGCGCGCTCGCAGGAGCTGATCCGCTGGGCGCTCTCGGGTACGGGGCCGTCCGCGCGACCGTGGATGGCGCTGCTCGAGCTCGCGCAGGCCGCCGCGGAGCGCGCGGGCGAGCGCTCCGCGGCGCTCACCGCGAGCGAGCTCGAGCTGATCCCCGCGAAGGAGCGCAAACGCCACGAGCGCGAAGCGCTCGACGCGCGCCGGCGCGGTGAGCGCCGCGCGCGCACGGAGTGCGTCGACCTCGCGCTGCGACTCGCCGAGCTGTGGCTGCGCGACGTGCTGATGCTCTGCGAAGGCGCGGGCGAGCTGCTCTACGCGGTCGACCGGTGCGAAGAGCTCCAGCAGGACGCGCAGGACCGCGCCGGCGGTCCGCTGCGCGACGCGCTCGAGCTGATCGCCGCCACCCGCCTCAGCCTCGCACTCAACGTCGCCGAGGAGCTCGCGCTCGAGGCGCTCGCCTACCGCCTGCAGGCACTGCTCGCGCGCTAGCGGGCGCGGGCGCGGGCTACTCGCCGCCGGCCGGCGCGATCGACCCGAGGCGCGGCTGCAGGCCGTAGGTCTCGAACGCGAGGAAGCGCGAGAACTGGCGGTTGTCGGGCCCGTGGAAGTCGGCGGAGCCGGTGCTGAGCAGGCCGAGGGTCGCGCAGCGCTCGGCGAGCAGCTCGGTCTGCTCGCGCGTGTGCGTGATGTAGAACGCCTCCACGCCGTCGATGCCGAGCGCGCTGAAGCGGTCGATCGTCGCGAGCACCTCGGCGGGGTCATCCACGTCCCAGAAGGGGTGCGCCCACACGGCGAGCCCGCCTGCGTCGTGGATCGCTTCGATCGCCTGCGCGACGGTGGGCGTCTGGCGCCTGCGGAACGCGGGACGGCCCTCGACGAGGTAGCCGCGGATCAGCGAGCCGATGTCGTCGATGTGCTCCCGCTGGAGGCGATCCGCGTTGGCGGGAGCGCCGAGCACCGCTTCGGCGAGGTGCGGGCGCCCGATCGGCTTGCCCTGTGCGACGCGCTGCTCGATCTGCGCCTCGTCGAGCTCGAGGCCCGCTTCGCGCAGCGCGTCCGCCATGCGCAGCGTGCGCTGCTCGCGGTCGGCCAGGAACTCGTGCAGGCGCGCGCGCAGCTCGGCGCCGTCGTGGTCGATGTTGTAGCCGAGGATGTGCAGTTCCCGCGGCTCGCTCGCGTCCTCGTCCACCGCGGATATCTCGACCGCTGAGACCACGTGGACGCCGAGGCGCTCTCCAGCGGCGATCGCCTCGCTGACGCCGCTGACGGTGTCGTGGTCGGACAGCGCGAGCAGCTCGACGCCGGCGGCCGCAGCGCGCGCGACGACCTCCGCGGGGGCGAGCACGCCGTCGGAGTGCGTGGAGTGCGATTGCAGGTCGAAGCGGGGCGCCACTGACGCGCAGCCTAGGCGATGCGCTCAGGGGCGTGCGTGATCGGCGCGCAGGGAGGGCCCGTCGAGGCACGTGAGCTCACCCACGCGCGCAGCGAGCTCGCTGCGCATCCTCCGCACCGCGACGTAGTAGCGCCGCGCGCGGTCGCGCAGCACCTCCCAGCGCTCGCCCTGCTGCGGGTCGAGCGCGAGGAAGGCGGCGTCGGTCTCGGCGGCGCGGCCGCGCGCGTCCAGCCACAGCACTTCCAGATAGGCGAGTCCGACCGCGAGGCGCTCCTCGGGGATAGCGTGCGCTCGCTCGAGCTCGCGCAGGTGCGGCATCAGCTTGTCGGTCAACCAGCGCTGCTCGGCGTAGGCGCGCAGCAGCAGGCAGATGTCGGGCGGTTGGGTGAGGTCGTAGAGGCTCATGATCTGGGATTCCGGCGCTGCCTGCTTGGATTCGGCCGCCCGCCGACGCTGCTTTAGGAGCCCGCCCTGTGCCTCCACCATTGGTCGGACGCGGCCAGCTCGCGCGCTGCGCGGCTCAAGCAGACGGGTGGTTCGCGCCGATGCGTCCACTGCGGAGCACTCACGAGCAGGGAAGCGATATGCACGCCTTCGGTACAGATCCGACACGCCGCACGGCCGGCCAGTACGCGCGCGCGACCGTGCAGCGGCTGCGCATGCGCACGCTCGTGTGGCTTGGCGCGCTCGCGGTGGCGACGGCGGCGCTCGGCAGGACCCTCGGACTGCACGACGCGCTGTTCGTGGCCAGCGAGCTCGCGCTGCTGGCGAGCATGTTCGTGATCTCGCGCTTCGTGCTGCCGCAGGTGGACCGCCGCGACCGCGGCGCCAGCGGCGAGGAGCACGTCGGCGCGGTGCTCGACTCCTTCTGCAGCGGCGACTGGCGCGTGATCCACGACGTCTCGCTCGGCCATGGCAACGTCGACCATCTCGTGATCGGCCCTGCAGGCGTGTTCACCGTGGAGACCAAGAGCCGCCCCGGGCAGGTGCGTGTGGGGCGCGTCCACGGTGCCACGCTCGAGCAGGCACGCGCTCAGCAACGCTCCATCGAAGCGGTCACAGAGCTCGCCGTCGAGCCTCTGATCGTGTACAGCCGCGCGTGGGTCGACAGGCCGCTCGCGCGCCGCAAGGGCGTGCGCCTGATGCCCGCGCGCATGCTCGTGCGCCATCTCGAGCAGCAGCCGTGCAGGCTCTCAGACGCTCAGGCCGAGATGGCGTACTCGCGGGTGGTGCAGGCGCTGCTCGACGAGCATGCGCGGCTCGCCCGCGCGCGCTGGCGCCTGGTGCGCTAGACGCCGCGGCGCCCGCCCGAAGGGCGAGCGGCACGCAGCACGCGCTGCGCTCGCTAGGTTGATAGCGCAGATGTCGATCTCCCCGTTCAGCGTGAGGCCCGCGGCGCCCGACAGCCCTTCGCCGCAGGGCGAGCGCCGCCGCGCGCGCATCGTGCTCATGATCGTCGCGATCGGGATCTGCGCGACCCTGCTCGCATATGCGATAGCGCCGGGCGTGAGGCATGTGGTCGGCCACGCCGCGCACAGCGTCAAGCACGTGATCGACCCGGACAGCCCGCGCCGCGCGCACCACGCTCACCCCTCCAAGCCCGCCACCGCGCCGCCGCGCAGGCACCACACGTAGGGTGTCGGGCGTGGCGCGCGCGTCCCTGCGCGATCTATGGGGCCCAACCGTCGTGTCGGCTCGCACCCGCAGCACGCACGGGGCCTGACGGTGGCCTCGGCGAGCGCCGCGCACGCCCGCGCCCCTCACGCCAGTGAGGGGCCCGCTCGAGGCCTTCCCGTCCCCTCGCTGCCCCCGGGGCCGCGCGCTCCCGCGGTCGCGCAGACGCTCGCGTGGGCGCTCGCACCGACGTGGCTGCTCGGGCGCTGCATGCGCGAGGTGGGCGAGGCGTTCACGCTCACGTTCGCGCCGAGCGGCTTCCAGCTGGTGATGCTCGCCGACCCGGACGCGGTCAAGCAGGTCTTCACCGCGCCGCCCGAGCTCGCGCCGTCGGGCGCCGCCAACTCGCCGGTCGCGCCCGTCGTGGGGCCCAACTCGGTGCTCGTGCTGACCGGGCCCGAGCACCTGCGCCAGCGCAAGCTGCTGCTGCCGCCGTTCCACGGCGAGCGCATGCGCGAGTACGAGAGCACGATCGTGCGGGCGAGCACCGAGGAGATGGCGCGCTGGCCGCTCGGCAGGCCGATGCGCATGCAGAACGCCGCACGTCGCATCACGCTCGAGGTGATCCTCAGCGCGGTGTTCGGCGTGGACGCGCAGCGCATGGCGCCGATGCGCTCCACGATCGGCGAGCTGCTCGAGCCCAGTCGCATGCTGATGGTGCTGCGCGCCGCGCTGCGGGGACCCCGCAGCGAGCGCCCCGACGGTGCGCTCGGCGCCGTGCTCGACAGGCTCGATGAGCTTCTCTACGCCGAGATCGCGTTGCGCAGGCAGCAGTCCGACCTCGCCGATCGCGGCGACATCCTCTCGCTGCTCATGCAGGCCCGCGACGAGCAGGGCGCAGCGATGGGCGACGAAGAGCTGCGCGACGAGCTCATCACGCTGCTGCTCGCCGGCCATGAGACGACCGCGACGACCGTCGCATGGGCGATCGAGCGTCTCGTGCGCCATCCCGCCGCGCTCGCGCGCCTGCTCGCCGAGATCGACGCCGGCGAGGAGGACGCCTACCTCGAGGCGGTCGTCAACGAGACGCTGCGTGTGCGTCCCGTGGTGCCGATCGTGGTGCGCGCGCTCACCGGCGAGCTGCAGGTCGGCGAGCACCTGCTGCCCGCGGGCACGCGCGTCGCGCCCTGCATCTACCTCACCAACCGCAACCCGCGCGTCTACGAGGAACCCGCCGAGTTCCGGCCCGAGCGCTTCCTGCACGGCGCGCCGGAGACCTTCTCGTGGATCCCCTTCGGCGGCGGCATCCGCCGCTGTATCGGCGCCGCATTCGCGCAGCTCGAGGCGAAGCTGATGCTGCGCACGATCCTCTCCGAGCTCGAGCCGCAGATGCCGCGCGCCAACATCTGGCGCCGCGGCGAGCCGGTCCGCAGACGCGCCATCACGCTCGTGCCGGCAGCGGGCGCGCGCGTGGCGTGGCGGCGCAGGAGTGCCGGCCGCACTCGCGGGTAGCGTCCCCGCGCGTGAGCCACGCGAGCCACGCCACGTTGCCGAGCGCGCGCGCCGACCCCGATCAGCTGCTCGAGCGCTTCGGGCTGCACGCCTTCCGGCGCGGGCAGCGCGAGGCGGTGCAGGCCGCGCTCGACGGCCGCGACAGCCTCGTCGTGATGCCCACCGGCGGGGGCAAGTCGCTGTGCTACCAGCTGCCCGCGCTCGCCGACATCGGGCTCGTGATCGTCGTCAGCCCGCTGATCGCGCTGATGTCAGACCAGGCGCGCAGGCTCGAGGACAGCGGCGTGCGCGCGTGCATGCTCGCGTCCGGCATGCCCGACGGCCACAATGAGCGCGCGCTCGCGGAGATCGCCGGCGGCGAGTGCCAGCTCGTGCTCGCAGCGCCCGAGCGCTTCGCTTCGCGTGCGTTCACGCGCGCACTCGCGCAGCGCAGCGTCGGCCTGTTCGTCGTTGATGAGGCCCACTGCGTCGCCGAGTGGGGCCACGACTTCAGGCCCGACTACCTGCGCCTCGGCGCCGCGATCGACGAGCTGCACGCGCCGCGCGGCCGCGAGGGGCGCCCGCCCGTGATGGCCGCCACCGCGACCGCCACGCCGCGCGTGGCCGAGGAGATCGCGCAGCGACTCGGCCTGCACGACTGGCTGTCGGTGCGCTCCGGCTTCGACAGGCCGAACCTCACCTTCGACGTGCTCACCGTCGAGGGCGCCGGAGCGCTCACGCGCAAGCGCGCCGCGCTCGCGCACGTGCTCTGCGACGAGCGCGCGCGGCCCGCGATCGTGTACTGCGGCACGCGCAAGGACACCGACGCGACCGCCGCGCTGCTCGCCGCGCGCGGAATCGCCGTCGTCGCCTACCACGCGGGCATGGCTGCGGGTGCGCGGCAGGAGGCCCAGGCCGCCTTCATGGAGGGGCGCGCAGAGGTGGTCGTCGCGACCAACGCGTTCGGGATGGGCGTGGACAAGTCCAACGTGCGCACCGTGGTGCACTGGGCGCTGCCCACGAGCCTCGAGGCCTACTACCAGGAGGCGGGCAGGGCGGGACGCGACGGCGAGCCCGCGCGCGCGCTGCTGCTCGCCGCGCGCATGGACCTCGGGCGGCTGATCCGCTTCATCAGGGAGCGCGAGACGACCGTGGAGGACGTGAGGCGCTACGTCGCGCGCCTGCGCGCCGGCGCCGACGAGACGGGAGCGCTGACGCTTCCGCACAGCGCGCTCGGCGAGCGCGACCGCGTGCTGCTGTCGATCGCTGAGCGCGCCGGCGCTGCGCAGCTCGCTCCCGGCGCCGGCGAAGGTCTGCTCGTCGCGCTCACCGGCCGCGGCGACCCGCGCAAGGCACACGCCGCGATCAAGGCCGCGCGCGACCGCTCATGGGACTCCTACCGCTCGATCGAGCGCTACAGCTCGAGCGGCGAGATCTGCAGGCGCCGGCAGATCCTCGAGCACTTCGGCGACCCGCAGCCGCCCGCGCCGAGCGTGCGCTGCTGCGACGTGTGCGAGCGCGACAGCGAGCTCGACGATGCCCTGCGCGCGCCGCTCGCCGCAGCGGCGCCGCGCGTGCGCGGAGCGCGCTCCTCCACGGGGCGCCAGGGCGGCGGCGCGGGTGCGGGCGCCTCCGCGGTGCTGCGCGGCGAGGTCGACGGCGAGCAGTTCGAGCGCCTGCGCGAGTGGCGCCTTCAGCGGGCGCAGGGGAAGCCCGCATACACCGTCGCGAGCGACGCCGTGCTGTGCGAGGTGCTGCGCCTGCGCCCGCGTAGCACGAGCGAGCTGCTCGCGGTGAAGGGCATAGGCAGCTCGTTCTGCGAGAAGCACGGTCGCTCGCTGCTCGACTGCCTCGGCACCTGAGCACCAGCCCGCGCCCCCGCTGCTGGAGCGCGCGCGGCGCGCTCCAGGCGCGGATCCCGCGCTCGTGCTTCGCTCACCTGGCCGTCCACACCCTCATGCCGACCCGCGCGAACCGCCAGACGGCCTGAGCTTCGGCTGCGGGCACCCTGACGCAGCCATGCGACGCGGGGAAGTCGGGCACCTCTGAGAACTCGTGGATCGCGTAACCGCCATAGAAGTACTGCGCAAGGGGCATCCACACCTGAAACGGCACCGACCAGCTGCGCGCGGCGCGTTGCAGCACCCTGAAGTGCCCCACCGGGGTCGGCCAGCCGGGCATGCCGGTGGAAACATGGATCGCGCGCTGCACCCGCCCCGCGCGCACGAGCAGCAGCACCTGCTGGGCGATGTGCACCTCAATCCCTTCCGCGGCCGACCACGGCGCCGGCGCTCGCGCGCGCGCGAGCGCGAGCTGCGTGCGCCGGGCCGCGACACCGTCGCGCGCCAGGCCGCTCCAGCCCTGGAACGCGACCACCGCGTGCCGGGTGCGCATACCGAAGACGCCGTTGATCGCGCTCGCCGGCAGGTAGGCAAGTTGCGCCAACTTGCGCTGGAGCGCTCGCACGGCCGCGCCGCGCGAGCCGAGCTCCAATGCGGGCGCCATCGCAGCCCCCGCGACGCTTGGCGTGGACGCCGCCGCAACAGACACGGGCGGCGCGGCAGCGGCGATCATCAGCGAGAGCAGCAGCTGCACGCAGAGTGACGCGAAGCGGGCGCTCGACGCGCGTCGAAGCGATTGCGCTGCTCCCGATCGGTTCATGCGAACGCCGCACATTAGATGCCCGTCGGCGACGCTGCATCCGCACAAGCCCGCCGTGAGCGCGTAGAAGTCCCCGAGCGCCGACGCTCGCACTCAGGTGACCTGCTCTCAGGCGCGAGGGTCTCAACCCGCGAACGCCGCCAGATGGTCCGCGGCGAACTCGCGGAAGCTCCGCGGGGCGCTGCCGGTCACCGATGCGATGTCGGGGCTGACCTGCTGAGCGAGCCCGTCAGCGTAGAGGTCGAACAGCTCGCCCATCCGCTCGACCGTCCACTCGGGCCATCCGCTCTGGATCATCGACTCCTTCGCCTGCTCGATCGGGACCTCCCTGGCGGCGAGCTCGCGCCCGAGCAGCTCTGCGAGGATCGCGACCTGCTCGCGTGGGGAGGAGGCCTCCGGCCCCGTCGCCGTATAGCTGCGCCCGGCGTGCGTGTCGGGATCCCGCAGTGCGGCGACGGCGAGCGCCGCGACATCGCGCACGTCGACGATCGACCAGCGCGCGTCCATCACGGGCCCGTAGACGGCGCCGCCCGCGAGCTGGCCCGCCCACGCGAGCGTGTTCTGCATGAAGCCGTTGGGCCTGACCATCGTGCAGGGGACGCCCGAGGCACGCAGCGCCTCCTCGGCCTCGTGGTGCATCCGCCCGAACATGATCGGCGAGTCCTCCGCGCACCCGATCACCGACAGCTTGACAAGGTGCCCGACGCCCGCCCGCGCCGCGGCGCGCGCCAGATTCGCCTCGTGTGCCGCGAGGTCGGGGGACGCGGGACTGGCGAGGTAGACGCCGCTGACACCGTCGAGCGCGCCCGGCAGCGAGCCGGGATCTGAGAGATCCGCGAGCACCGTCTCTATGTCCCGCGCGCGCAGCTGCTGCGCGGACTCGCTGCTGCGGGTCAGCGCGCGAACCGGGACGCCGGCTGCGTGCAGCTGGCGGAGCACCTCGGAGCCGGTCGTTCCCGTCGCTCCGCAAACAAGGATCTTCATTCGTTCATCTCCTTATAGGTGGTGGTCTTCGGGGGCGCCTCGCGCGCTCCGTCAGTCGCCGAGGCACTCGATTACGAGCTCTGCGACCTTGCGCCCCGAGTACTGCTGCTGGCCTGTGATGAGGTTCATGTCGCGGATCGCGAACGCCTTGAACAGTCCCGCCTGGACATAGTTCGCACCGCGCTTCTTCGCTTCGTCCTCGATCCGGTAGGGCATGATCTGCTGCCCGACCGAGGCGTCGCCGAAGTCCTCCTCGACGTTGGCGAACCCCGTCATGGTCCTGCCCGCGATGAGGTAGGACCCGTCGCAGAGCTTCACGTCGAGCAGCGCGCAGGTGCCGTGGCAGAGCGCAGCGGTGGGCTTGCGCGCCTCGTAGAAGGCCGCGACCGCCTTCTTCAGGTCCTCGTGGTCGCGGAACTGGAACATCGGTCCCTGCCCGCCGCAGATGACGATCGCGTCGTACCCGTCGAGCTCGAGGTCTCTGATCGCGGGCGTGCTCTCGAGCTGCGCCGTGATCTCGGGCGTGTGCAGCGCGCCCATCGAGATCAGGTCGTCAGCTGACCATTTCGACTCGTCGCGCGGGTCGGAGAGTCCGTCAACCTCGACCTTGCCGCCCTCGGGGGACGCGATGGTCACGTTGTAGCGCTTCTGCACAAACTCGTGGTAGGGGTGGAAGAGCTCGGCCGCCCAGAAACCGACCGGCCAGCCGAGCGTCGTACTGACACCCGGGTTGGCGACGATCATGAGGACGCTCGGGCGGCGGCCGGGGTCGGTCACGTCTACGACTTCGTGATGCGTGTCTGCGTTCGATACGGACATCCCTGGGTTTCCTCCTCCGGTTGGGGCTGCCGGCAGCAGCACTTGGCAGCACGTGATGGTACAAAGGCTTGAGGTCAAGAGATCATACCATTTGCTTGCCGTCGCGCATTGACATATGCTTGGCGGGATGCCTGTTCAGTGGGGCGCGGGAGCATCTGAGTCCGACCACCAGTGCCTTCCCCGTGATTCGGTCGATGCGCTGCAGGCCTCCTGGCTGCGGCGGCGTCCGGATCTCGATTTCGACCCGCTCGGCGTATGCGCACGGCTCACGCGTGTGCGTACCCATGTCGACGTCGAGGTCGAGCGGGTCCTCACAGCGCACGGCCTCAGCCCGGCGACGTTCGCCGTGCTGATCACGCTCGCGCGCGTCGGCGACGGGGCCGGGGTCAGCCAGCGCCGATTGATGGACGAGCTCGGCCTCACCTCCGGGACGATCAGCCTGCGCATGAACAAGCTGGTGGAGGAAGGGCTCATCGAGCGGCGAGAGGATCCGGCATCGAGGCGCAACACCCTGATCACCCTCACCGAGAAAGGGCGTGAACTGTTCGAAAGGGCCGTGCCGGCGCACCTGCAGAACGAGCGCCGCCTGCTGTCGGCACTGAGCGACGGCGAGCGCGAGACGCTCGAGGCGCTGCTGCGCAAGCTGCTCGTCGAGTTCGAGGGGTCGATCTGCCCCGCCGACGCGCGCCTTCGGCTCGGCCTGACGCTCGCACCGGCGCACGTCGCGATCTCGATGCGCGAGTCGGTCGGGCTGGACCCTCTTGTGGGGCTGCTCGTACGTGAGGCCGCCGACGGGGGGCCCGCAGCAGTCGCCGGCGTGCGAACCGGAGACGTGCTGGTGAAGGCCGGGCGCAGGGAGCTGCGATCGATCGCGTCGCTGTACGCCGCGATCAGCGATGAGGCCGCGTCCGGGAAGCTCAAGATCCGGCTGGTCCGTGGATCGGCCGAGGAGGGCGTGACGATCCGCATCGGCGCCACGCCCATACCGCACGGGAGGCTTGCCGCGACCCCGGGACGGACCGGCAGCGGGGACCACAGGCTCTAGGAGCAATCTCCGTCGCTAGGATCCGGGGCGTCGCCGACGTAGCTCAGCTGGTAGAGCACTTCACTCGTAATGAAGGGGTCCGGGGTTCGAGTCCCCGCGTCGGCTCTCCAAGGCCCCTCGGCTGATCCTCGCGCTATGGCCTCGAGGTCGCCTGTCTGATCGGCGAGCAGATCATGCCGGCGCTGCTCGACGCCGAGGAAGCCGGCCGGCTGCTCGATGTGCCGGCGACGTGGATGCTTGCGCAAGCACGAGCCGGGCGCGTCCCGCGCGTCCGGCCTGGCCATTACGCTCGCTTTGCGCAAGATACTTTGCAAGTGCGTACTATTAGCTGCATCCGCGTAGCATGATTCGCGCATGGACTTTCGCCGCCCTTTCATGGTCGTGACCCCCACCCTTGACGGAGACGTGTTGGCGACGCTTGCTCGCGCTGACATGGAGTTCAGCGGGCGAGAGCTGGCGCGGCACGTGGGCCACGGCAGCCCGGAGGGCATCCGCAGGGCCGCCGACAGACTGGTCGCGCAGGGCGTGCTCGAGCGTCGCTCGGCTGGTACCGCGCATCTATACCGGCTCAACCGCAGCCATCTCGCCGCTGCCTGGATCGAGGGCCTGGCGGGCCTGCGCGAGCAGCTGATCGAACGCTTGCGAGAGCTCATCGATGGCTGGGAGGAGCCCGCACGGGCAGTCCTGCTGTTCGGCTCCATCGCACGCGGCCAGGCAAGCGCGACGAGTGATCTCGACGTGCTGATCGTTCGCCGGCGAGACTGCGACCCCGACTCGGATCCCTGGCGGGCGCAGCTGCTGAACCTGCAGCAGTCAGCGACCGCTTGGACAGGCAACGACACGCGCCTGCTGGAGTACGGAGAGGACGAGCTGGCCGCAGGACGGACTGAGCCCGTCCTTCAGGACGCTGTGCGGGACGGTATCGAGCTCTTTGGATCGCGGCGTACGCTGCGGAAGCTCATCACTGCGCAGGTCCGTGGATGACTGCGCGGACGAGGCCCTGCAACGACGCGCTCACCGCGGGGCGGCTGCGCAAGGCCGAGCAGTTTCTCGATGCCGCCGAGACGATCCGTGAGTTCGCCGACGACGAGTACGAGGTTGGCGACGCCTACGTCACCCTGTGCGTCCATGCTGGCATTGCCGCCGCGGATGTCATCTGCTGCATAGCGCTCGGAGTACACGCGCTCGGCGAGGACAACAACGAGGCGCTCGCGCTGTTGGAGAAGACGCGCCCGGACGGCGCAGAGCTCGCCAAGTCGTTGCGGGCGCTGCTCAGCATGAAGACGCGCGCTGGCTACAGCGCACGACCCGTCGCCGCCGAGGACCGCAAGCGCGCACAGCGCCAAACCGAGCGACTCGTCCGTGCAGCCCGCGACCGAAGCATGAGCGAGTAAGTCGGGTGGTGGCCGACCGGTTCCGGGGCCTGAAAACCGTGTCCCGAACCATGTCCCGAACTCCGCAAATCTGAGGCAAGTTGAGAGCACCTGAGGCGAGCAGAATTAGCTCAGGAAAGCCAAAACCGCATCTTTCGGGGGCACTCGTAATGAAGGGGTCCGGGGTTCGAGTCCCCGCGTCGGCTTCAAGGAAAGGCCCGCAAACATGGGCCAAGCCGGAGCCACGCCGAGGAGTTTTGGCGCCCGCAGGCGCGCGGCGCGGGCGTCCCGTCGCGCGGCGCTCCCGGGCGCTCAGGTCGCGTTGTAGTGCCGGCGGGTTTCGGTGAACATGCGCCTGAATATGAACGCGTTCAGCGGTGCGCCGGGGCGCCCGAGGGCGGTCGGCTCGATCGCGAACTTCCATGTGAGCCGGCAGCGGTCGGCCCCATCGGACTCGACCACATAGTCCTCCGCGAAGCGCTTGAAGAGGGGGAGATTGGCCTCGGTGACATAGAACGCCTGCCTGTGGCCCTCCTCCCAGATGAAGTAGCGCTCCTTCAGTTTGATCGCTCCCCCCAGCGAGGTCGCGTGCCTCGTCGTGCCCACACCGAACGGGCGCTCGGAGGTCCAGCGCAGCGAGACGCCGCGGCACCATGCCAGCGGCTTGTCCGAGACCAGCTCCGCCCACACCTGCTCGGCGGGGCGGGCGATCGCGAACGTGTCGGCGTAGCGCGCCGGCGCGGAGGCGAAAAAGCCCTCATCGACGGGCTCGAGCACAGACGGCATGGCTTTGGTCCTTCCCTTCGGTCGTTTGCGCCACGGCGGCGGCGGCCGTGGCTTGCCCCCCGGGCGGCTCTCCGCCGCGGGCGGGTGAGGGCGTGATCATGACAGCGCCAGGGGCATGGCGCAGCGCCGGCTGCGTGCTGCCTTCCAACGCGCACGAGCGCAGTGGAGGCTCGATAATCGCCGGACTCGCTCCTCGACGACTACCGAAGGGCACGCCCATGCATCCCCGCCTTTCCCGCCTCTCCCGCCCCGCTCGCCAAATGAGCCTGATCGCCGCGGTCGCGCCGCTTACGCAGGCGAGGGCGACCGCGG
>Ga0075030_100001481_pt1 | contig 21140 bp, 20 predicted proteins | sample LitLauG_LLR_2012_FD_71393 | JGI IMG/M metagenome (GOLD analysis project Ga0075030, IMG submission 71393) | Freshwater sediment microbial communities from Pennsylvania, USA - Little Laurel Run_MetaG_LLR_2012 | ecosystem: Environmental > Aquatic > Freshwater > Creek > Sediment | place: USA...
CACCTTCCCGGATCAGCTTGGTCCACTCGAAGGCCTGCATTCCGACGAACGAGGCGCCAAACGCCGCGGTCGCCAACATCAGCGCCGCGGTCGGGCCGCGCCTGCGCTGGTAGCCGTAGTTGACCGCCATCGCCATCGTGCCGCTGCTGCTGATCAGGATGAAGGTCATGATGGCGATCAGGATCAACGGTACCGGCTTGCCGCCGATCTCCAGGGCGAACACCTCGCTGGGGTTGGGCCAGGGCACCGTCGTGGACATCCGCACCGTCATGTACGACAGCAGGAAACAACTGAAGACAAAGGTGTCGCTGAGCAGGAAAATCCACATCATGGCTTTTCCCCAGGACGCCGTTTTGAAGGCGCGCTGGTCGGACGACCAATCGTTGACGAAGCCTTGCCAGCCTGTTGGTCGTGTGACGCTGTCTCCCGCGGGGTTTATCATTGGATGGCGATCCCCTCTAAATGACCAGGATTCGGCAGATGACGATCAAATCGTCCGCCCAGCCCGTCAGTAAAGCCAAAATAATCAGCCAGATCAGCAGCAGGAAGTGCCAGTACGCGGCGCACATCCAGACGCTGATGCGCAGTCGCTCGATCGGCACGCCGTGCCAAACCTTGGCGATGGTCCTGCCGAGCGCCACCAGGCCACCCCCGACGTGCAACCCATGCAAGCCGGTGAGCAGATAGAAGAAAGCGTTCGACGGGTTGCTCGCGGCGAAATAGCCGGCGTCCACGAGTTGCCGCCAAACCAGGACTTGCCCAGCCAGAAACAGCAGCGCGGAGACCGACCCAATTAGCAGACCATCCCGCAAGGCATCCCGTTGAGCGTGTCGGGCGGCGATCTGGGCGCACAGCAGCGCGCCACTGCTGAGGGCCAGCACGCCGGTGTTCAGCCACAACAATTTGGGGGTTGGCATCGATCGCAATACCGCCCCGTCGGTGGCCGCCAAATCGATCCGCATGAAGTAGGCACTGATCAACAGCGCGAACAGGCAGCCGACAACGGCCAGCAACAGCCCCAATCCAACTTTTGCCGGCGCCGTCGACGATTGCCCCCAGGCCGGTAAATCGCCGACCGAACCCACATCCAACCAGGGTTTCGCCATCAACTGTTGCTGCGACAGCCACCACGCCGTGATGACGCCGACCACAGCCAGGAAGAGCACGATGACGGTCATGCCGGGTGCCTAACCCCTGGAGGCGGCGGCGGGCTGGTTCTGCGGTATGAAATCCTCCGCCGCCCCCGGCACGCTGTAGTCATAGGCCCAACGATAAACCACCGGCAGTTCCTTGCCCCAGTTACCGTGCCCCGGCGGGGTTTGCGGCGTCTGCCACTCCAACGTGGTGGCCCGCCACGGGTTCGGCCCGGACGGTTTGCCGCGGGTCAGGCTCCAGCCCAGGTTGAACAGGAATACCAGTTGCACTGCCCCCACGATCAGCGCGGCGACCGTGATGAAGACGTTCAACGAGGCCGCCGAGGGTGGAATGAAGGCGGTGTCACCCAGTTCATAGTAGCGGCGCGGCACGCCGAGCAGGCCGAGGTAGTGCATCGGGAAGAAGATCGCGTAGGCGCCCAGGAAGGTGACCCAAAAATGAATTTTTCCCATTGTATCGTCGAGCATGCGGCCGGTGATTTTGGGATACCAATGGTAGATGCCGCCGAACACGACGAAGATCGGCGCGACCCCCATCACCATGTGGAAATGCGCCACCACGAACAACGTTGCCGAGAGTGGCACGTCGACCACCACGTTGCCGAGGAAGAGGCCAGTCAAACCACCGTTCACGAACGTCACGATAAAACCGAGCGCGAAGAGCATTGGGACGTTCAGGTGGATGTCGCCACGCCACAAGGTCAGCACCCAGTTGTAGACTTTCAAAGCGGTCGGTATGGCGATGATCAGCGTCGTGGTGGCAAAGAAAAAGCCGAAATACGGGTCCATACCGCTGATGTACATGTGGTGCGCCCACACGATGAAACTCAGCGCCCCGATGGCGACGATCGCCCAAACCATCATCCGGTAGCCGAAGATGTTTTTCCGAGCGTGCGTGCTGATCAGGTCGGAGACGATCCCGAAGGCTGGAAGGGCGACGATGTAGACCTCGGGGTGGCCGAAGAACCAGAACAGGTGCTGGAACAGGATCGGGCTGCCGCCGTTGTATGTCATTTGCTCGCCAAGCTGGACGATGGACGGCATGAAGAAACTGGTGCCCAGAAGCCGGTCCAGCAGCATCATCACGGCGCCGACGAACAGCGCGGGAAACGCCAGCAGCGCCATAACGGTCGCGGTCAGGATGCCCCAGACCGTGAGCGGCAGCCGCATCAATGTCATACCTCGTGTGCGGCACTGCAACACCGTCACCACGTAGTTCAGTCCCCCCATGGTGAAGCCGATGATGAACAGGATCAGCGAGGCCAGCATCAGGATGATGCCCCACTCGTGACCCGGTGTGCCGGTGAGAATGGATTGCGGCGGATACAGGGTCCAGCCGGCCCCTGTCGGTCCGCCCGGTGCGAAGAAGCCGGCAACCAGGATCAGCACCGCGAGCAAATAGACCCAGTAGCTGAGCATGTTGACATACGGGAACGCCATGTCCCGGGCGCCGACCATCAGCGGAATGAGGTAGTTGCCGAAGCCACCCAGGAACAACGCGGTGAGCAGATAGATCACCATGATCATACCGTGCATGGTGATGAACTGATAGTAGTTCTCACTCTGGATCAGCGAAAACGTACCGGGAAACGCCAGTTGCAGCCGCATGAGCCATGACAGCACCAGGGCCACCAATCCGATCGCGGTGGCGGTCAGCGAATACTGAACGGCAATGACTTTAGCATCCTGGGAAAAGACGTATTTCGTCAGCCAGGTGTGCGCATGGTACAGTTCGACCTCGGGGACTTCCGCGGGGCCGATACCGCCTACCGAATCAGCAACATAGTCAGCCATCAAACTAAACTCCCCGGTCGTGCCTGATGCGGCTCCATCTGTGTGAGCCGGTGTTATTTTTTTGGAGGCGTCAATTGTGCGAAGGTCTGCTGCTTTTGCAGCCACGCTCGATAGTCGGCTTCGGTATCCACCACGACCTTGCCGCGCATCTGTGGATGGCCGATGCCGCAAAATCCGGCACAGAGAATGTCGAACGATCCAGTTCGGGTTGGGGTAAACCAGAATCGCGTGACCATGCCAGGCACCAAATCCATTTTGGCGCGGAATTCCGGAACGTAGAAATCATGCACGACGTCAATCGAACGGAGCAGGACACGCACCGGTTTGCCGATCCGCAAATGCAGGTCGTCGCCCATGATCACGATGTTGTCTTGTCCGTTGGGATCAGTGGGATTGACCCCCAGCGGGTTGTCGGCGCTGATATATTTGACGTCCGACGATCCCAATTTGCCACTTTTGCCGGGCAGGCGAAAGCTCCACATCCACTGTTGGCCCACGGCCTCGAATTCGGTCGCCTCTGGCGGGACCGAGACGAACTGGCTCCAGACGAACAGCCCGGGGGTCAGCATCGCCGCGACCCCGACCGCCGTGCCAATGGCAAGCCACCACTCGAGTTTCTTGTTTTCGGGCTCATAGGCGGCCTGACGGCCGGGCTTATGGCGGAAGCGGTAGACGCAGTATGCCGTGAACAGCACGACGGCGGTGAAGACAAACCCGGTGATCCAGAATGTAATGGCGATCGTGGCGTCGATATAGTGCCAATTGGAGGCGATCGGTGTCAGCCACCACGGGTTCAGGAGGTGAAACGCCACCGAACCGACAGCGACCAAGACGAGCGCGAGGACCATTGGCATTTTTTTACCCACCTTGTTTGCGCGGCCATCTGCCGCTGGCGGTTACCTCAAGACGAACGCAATCCGGCTTACCGCGGCACCACCATCTTGCGATAGAGATGCCAAGTAGAGTGACCCAGCACGGGCAACACGATCACCAGGCCCACAAGGAACGGGATCGATCCCAGCACCAGGCTGCCAGCGATAATCATCCCCCACACCGCCATCGGAATCGGATTGGCCATCGCCGCTCGGATCGATGTCCGAACGGCCGTCTCGACGCCGACTTCCCTGTCCAGCAAAAGTGGAAATGCCACAACACTGATTACCAGAACCACCGCGGCGAACACGAATCCGACGCCTATGCCGAGGACGATCATTTTATGGCCCGCGGTCGTCCAGAGCACGTCGTTGACGAAGTTGGCGACCGACACCGGCGCGCGGGGGCCAAGAGTGACCTGGTAGATCGCTTCCGCCGACAGTAACCAGAAGAAAAACACGCCAGTAAGGACAAGGCCGAGCAGGAGGATGGCGCCGAGGGATGGCGCGGATAGGACCTGGAAGACGTCGGTCCAGCCTTTACTCACGCCCAACTCGCGCCGGCGGCTCATTTCATTGAGGCCGACGCCGGCGAATGGGCCGACCAGCGCAAAACCCGATGCGAGGGGGAACAGGATCGGCAAAAGTTGGTGTCCCGCCGCGAGATTCGCCAGCACGAGGCCAATTACCGGGTATATGACGCACAGGAAAATCACATCGGTTCGTTCGGCACCGAAATCCTCGAACCCGCGGGCCAGCACGTCCTTGAGGTCGGCGATTGTGATCTGGCGCACAACGGGGATTGCGAGGCGCGCGTCTTCCTCGCTTTGGAGCAGGCCGCGATTGGCGTGCTCGATTCCGGTCACCGCATGCTTGACGCTATCGACGCCCCATTCAACTGGGTTTCTGATAGACATAATCAACCCTCCCGAACCACTGGTTCGGCGAAGCCGCGGGCCACATCTCAATCTCTGGTAGCCGGCCGAGAGAGCCCAAGCTCCGCTGGACTCGAACGATAGGCGTGATATCCGTTCCATGTCTATTGAAATTGACATGATAAATTCGGAGGATGAGGTGGTTTGCCCGGATATCACGTCTATGTTATTTTGTACGGATGACGCTAAAGCCGCAATATATTTGATAAAAATTAAGTATTTTATCAGTTGCGCGAAATTATAAAATCGATACAGAAATAAAATCTCACTTCGCCGTGTTTTTCCCGCGATTTTGGTTGGCGGCGTCATTGTGGACCGTTCATCATCTCAAGCGCGGCGTGACGATGGAACAGGGTCAGGGTTCGGTCGCCAGAGGATCCAACAACAAAACGGTCAACGTTCGGGGATAGGAAAGCGATCCATGTCGCAGGCAAGCCGAGTGTTAAGTCTGACCCGAACCGGTCGGGTATCCCGCCTGCCCAGCGTCAGCGATTATGTGGCCCTGACCAAACCGCGGGTAATGTCGCTTGTGTTGTTCACGGCGCTTGTCGGTATTTCGGTGGCGCCGGGGCACCTGGACCGGGGCCTCGGTATCATCGCCCTGATCTGCATCGCCGCCGGGGCAGGCGGTGCCGCCGCGTTGAACATGTGGTACGATGCCGATATCGATGCGTTAATGACGCGCACCGCCAAACGGCCGATCCCCAGCGGCCGGGTGTCGCCCGCCGAGGCGCTGACGTTCGGCCTGCTGCTGAGTGCCGGCGCTATTGTCACCCTCGGTGTCATGCTCAACACGGAAGCGGCGGCGCTGCTTTGCTTTACTGTATTTTTCTATGTCGTCATCTACACGATGTGGTTGAAACGCCGCACGCCGCAGAACATCGTCATCGGCGGAGCGGCGGGCGCGTTTCCCCCGATGGTTGGCTGGGTCGCGGTCACCGGCCATCTGGGGGTGGAGCCGATGGTGCTGTTCCTGATCATCTTCCTGTGGACGCCGGTTCACTTCTGGGCCTTGGCGCTCAATCATGCCGGTGAATACGCGCGTGCCGGCGTACCGATGCTGCCGGTGGTGGCGGGTCGAGCCGAAACAAAAAAGCAAATGCTGATCTACAGCCTCATCCTGCTGCCGATTTCCGTCATGCCCCGGGTCCTCGGGTTCGCCGGAACGCTGTATAGTGCGGTCGCGGTGGGCGCGGGGGCGGCGCTGATCGTGTTCGTGCTGCGGCTGCGCGCCAGCACGGGCGGGCAGGAGGCCAGGATCGCGAGTCGGCTGTTCGCGTTCTCGATCGCGTATTTGTTCATCCTGTTTGCCTTGCTGCTGATCGATGCGGTGGTGATCCACGGTCAATCCGCCTGACCGCTTCAATACGCCCAGATTCTTCAATACGCCCCGATTCGACTCTCCGCGTTCTCCTGTTACGCTCGCCGAAATGCCAGCGATAAGCCGGCGGACGGGGGAAACCAAAACGATGACGCATCGCCGCTACTGGGTCTATTTTCTGCTCTTTCTGTTCAACGTGATCTGTTACCTCGATCGCATCAACATGTCGGTCGCGGGCCACTCGGTCGGTGTGGAATTCGGCCTGTCCCCCGTCCAACTGGGTTACCTGTTCTCCTCATTCCTGTGGGCGTACGTCGCGATGATGCTGCCCAGCGGCCGGCTGGTGGACAGTTTCGGAGCGCATCGGTTGGCGGCGTTCGGGGCCGTGTTCTGGTCTGTCGCCCAGATGCTCACCGGCGCCGCGACCGGCTTCGGCACCATGATCCTGGCCCGCCTCGGCCTGGGCGCCGGCGAGGCCCCGACGTTCCCCGTCAGCTACCGCGCCGTGCGCGACTGGGCACCATACTCCGAGCGCGGTTTGGCCGTCGGTTTGATCCAGGCCGGCACGCTGTTCGGCCCGGCGCTCAGCGCACCGCTGGTGGCGTGGCTGATCGCCGCGTTGTCCTGGCGCTGGTCGTTCGTCATCACCGGCGCCGTCGGCCTGGTCTGGGTCGGCGTGTGGTTGGCATTGGTCTCGACGCCAGAGCGGACGCGCTGGCTGCCGGAACCGGAACGGCAACGCATCCTGGCCGAACGCCACGGCAACGAACCGGTCGCGCAGCACGGCGGAGTCGGTTATCGCGGCCTGCTGCGATCGCCGTCGGCATGGGGGCTGGCGATCTCGCAGGGCTGCGCGGTGTATTCCGTTTATCTGTACTTGAGTTGGTTGCCCAACTACCTGCAGACGGTGCGTGGGCTGTCGATCATGAATTCCGGCCTGTTCACCTCGGTGCCGTTCCTGGTCGGCGGCGTGGTGATCATCCTGACGAACTGGATTGGCGACAAGATCCTGACGCCGCAAACGATGCCGACGGGGGCGAGGCGGATCGTGGTGGTGGCATGCCTGCTGCTGTGTTCGGTCGGCGTGGCGATTCCGTTCGTCGATTCGCTGACCTTGGTGGTGATCCTGACCATCTTCCCCGTCAGCTTCGGCGGCACCGCCAGCGCGGTGAACGCGGCGCTGGCGAACGACCTGCTGCGGTCTCAGGCCGATAGCGGCCGAGCGTTTGCGTTCATGGTGCTGGGCGGCAACGTGTTCGGGCTGCTGGCGCCGATCGTCACGGGGTATATCGTGCAGATCACTGGCAGTTTCTCGTCGGCGTTCGTGTTGGCGGGCACATTGTCGATGATCGGCGCCGCGGTGTCGTTGACCTTCACCCGGCATACGCTGGGGGAGGAGAGGCCGGTTGCCGTGGGGGCGATGCGGACGGCGCAGTAGCATCCGCGCGCGTTCGATACGGCGATAACCAACAAAAGGCTGGTGGGGACCTCAGAACTTCTCCACCCAGGGCCGCAACTCAACCTCCCACGTCCACGCACTCCGCGGCTGGTTCGCCACTTGCCAGTAGGTCTCGGCGATCGCATCCGGATCAAGGAAACTGTCCGGGTTATCGTTCGGGTCCGGTCGCAGCGAACTCCGTATGCCCCCGTCGATCACGAAATGCGCGACGTGCACGCCCTTCGGCGACAGCTCCCGCGCCATGCTCTGTGCCAACCCTCGCAGGGCGAACTTGCCCATCGCGAACGCTGATGAGTTCGGATACCCCTTCACGCTCGCGGAGGCGCCGGTCAGCAGGATCGCCCCCGATCCACGCGCCACCATGTGCCGGGCGGCCTGCTGCGCCACTAGAAACCCGCCATACGCACTGACTGAGATGGCCCGAGCGACCTCTTCCGGGATGAGGTCCGTGACCGGTCCGCGGGCGCGCGCGCTGGCGTTGTAAACCACGATATCCGGCACGCCCTGGGTCGCCACCACGACCTCGAACAGCGCCGCGACTTCCTCGGGTTCGGTCGCCTCACAGGCAAACGTCGCTCCGGCGGTTTCCTCGGCCAGTTTGCGTAATTTGTCCGGATCGCGCGACGCCATCGCGACCTGCAACCCATGCCGTGCGAACAACCGCGCCAGCGAGGCGCTCAGACCCGGCCCGACGCCGACAATCAAGGCTGTTTTATAATCCATTTCAACGCCCTCCTGAGATTGGTACGATAATACCAGTGATATAAGACGCTTCCGGCGACAGCAGCCATAACACCGCCGTGGCGACCTCCTCCGTGCTGCCGACGCGGCCCATGGGCACCCCACTCACCAGCCGGGTCAGCCGGTCCGGCAACCCGGCCCGCGCATGCAGGTCGGTCTGGATCAGCCCCGGACTGACCGCGTTCACCCGGATGCCGCGCGCCGCCAGTTCCCTCGCAGCCCCGATCGTCAGACTGTCCAGCGCCCCTTTCGAGGCCGCGTAGTGGATCCACTCGCCGGCCCCACCGATCTCGGCCGCCCGGGAGGAGATATTGACGATCGCTCCACCCGCCCCGCCGCGATCGGTGGCCATCCTGGCAACAGCCTCGCGGATCATCAGGAACGGCGCCCGCACATTCACCGCCAGCACGGTGTCCAGCGTCTGCGTGGTCACGGTGTCGATCAGACCCATCGGCCCCGGCGTGCCGGCGTTATTGACCAGTGCGGTCACCGGGCCCAGCGCGGCATCGACGACGCGATACAATGCCAGGATCGACGCCTCGTCAGCCATCTCCGCCTGTACCGCGATGGCCTTGCCGCCGGCGGCAACGATGTCGGCGACGATTGCGTCCGCAAGGCTCTGGTTCGACTGGTAGGTCAGCGCGACCGCATAGCCGCGCGCCGCCGCCAGCCGCGCGACGGCCTCGCCGATCCCCTGGCTGCCGCCGGTCACGATCATCACCTGTTGCATGACGCTTTCCCCCTTCTTTCCCACGATCATTCTCGTATCATCCCACACCAACGAACAAACAACCCGGAGGTGACGGCCGTGCTTGGTTTGATGCAGACCCAGGGATTGATGATTTCATCGATCCTGACCCACGCCGCCCGGCACCACGGGGCGGCCGAGATCGTATCCCGCACGCACGAGAACACCACCCACCGCTACACCTGGCGCGACGCCGAAGCCCGGTCTCGCCGCCTGGTCCGGGTCCTGCAAAAACTGGGCGTCGGGGCAGGGGACCGGGTCGGCACCCTGGCGTGGAACGGGTACCGGCATCTGGAAGTCTACTACGCCGCACCGGGGATGGGGGCGATCTGCCACACGATCAACCCCCGTCTGCATCCCGACGATATCGCCTACATCATCAACCACGCGGAGGACAAAGTGCTGTTCGTGGACGCCAGCTTTGCCCCGCTGGTGGCAGGCATAGCCTCCAGGATCAGCACCAAGACGATTGTCATGCTGACCGCCCCGGCCGACATGCCCGAACTGGCGCTTGCCCCCGGTATGACCCTCGCCTGCTACGACACGCTGATGGACGCGGCTGACGACGACTACGTCTGGCCGAACTTCGACGAGAACACCGCCAGCGCTCTGTGCTATACGTCCGGCACCACCGGGCGCCCGAAAGGTGTGCTTTACAGCCATCGCTCGACCTGGCTGCACATGTATGCGGTTTGCCTGCCCGACGTGCTGGACATCCGGGCCACCAGCCGCATCCTGCCTGTGGTACCGATGTTTCACGTCAATGCCTGGGGCATTCCCTATGCCGCGGCGCTGGCCGGGGCTGGGTTGGTGCTTCCTGGCCGGCATCTCGATGGTGCCAGTATGGCGACCCTGCTGAATGCGGAAAAAGTCACCTTCACCGCCGGCGTCCCCACCGTCTGGCTCGGCCTCCTGCAATACCTCCGGACCAGCGGCGAGAAACTGCATTCCGTGCAGCGCATCATGACGGGGGGCTCCGCTGCTCCGCCGCTGCTGATCGAGGCGTTCCGCGATGAATACGGCGTCGCTGTGGAGCACGGCTGGGGGATGACCGAACTCAGCCCGGTCGGTACCTACAACGCGCCGAAATCCGCCCAGTTGGGGCTGAGCAAGGATGAGGCCGGCCAGCACATGTTGAAACAAGGCCGTATCCTGCCGGGTATCGACATGAAGATCGTCGATGGCGAGGGAAACGAACTCCCCTGGGACGGCAAGGCGTTTGGCGACCTGATGGTGAAAGGTCCGTGGATCGCCAGCGCCTATTACGGAGACGAACCCGGCAGCGCGCTGGACAAGGACGGCTGGTTCGCCACCGGCGACGTCGCCACCATTGACCCGGACGGCTTTATGGAAATTACCGACCGGTCCAAGGACGTCATCAAGTCCGGTGGCGAATGGATCAGCTCGATCACGCTGGAGAATATAGCGGTTTCCCACCCCGACGTGGCCGAGGCCGCTGTTATCGCCGCGCTGCATCCGAAATGGGACGAGCGGCCACTGTTGTTGGTGGTGCCCGCGCCAGGGAAGACGGTCGATCCGGCTTCGGTGCTGGCGCTGTATGAAGGCAAAATCGCCAAATGGTGGCTGCCGGACGAGGTGGTTGTCGTGCCCGAACTGCCGCACACCGCCACCGGCAAGCTGCTGAAGACGGCATTGCGGACGCAATACAAAAATTATTATCTCAAGGCGTAGAAGGCGGTGCTGGTCCACACCGTTTTGGCAGGCCGTGGTGGCGTCGAAACGGCATGGACTTGAAACTCTTTGCCTGGGGCCTCCGCCGAAAGCCGAAGCCGCTGCCGCGCCTGTGGCTGTTTACCGACGACCCGCGACTGCCGGACCCGCGCGTATCGGTTGCCAGCCTGCCGCGCGGCAAGGCCGGGGTTGTCCTCCGCCACGATCATGACCCGGAGCGGGCGTCGCTGGGCCGCGATTTGGCGCGGATTTGCCGGCAACGCCGGTTGATCCTGGTGGTCGCCGGCGATGTTCGGCTGGCGGCGGCGTTGAAGGCCGGAGTCCACTTACGCGGCGGCGCTTGGCCGAGCCCGATGCGCATCCGGGGCGTGGTGAGCAGTTCCGCTCATTCGATACCGGACCTGCTCCGCGCCCGTCGCGCCGGTGCCCGGATTGTGTTCTTGTCGCCGGCGTTTCCGACCGCGAGTCATGCCGATGCCCCTGGCCTGGGTCCGTTGCGCTGGGCAGCGATGGCGCGCCGCGGCACCTCGGAAACACCGGTGGCCGCGCTGGGTGGCGTCAATGGCCGTTCGGTCAAGCGGCTGCCGGTGCGGTATTGCTACGCGGCGGGTGCGATCGGGGCGTTAAGCACAAGCTGAACGATGGTCGTGGCAGTCGCCCGCCTCAACCCGCCAGGGGAATCGACATGGCGGGCCGTTTGCCGCGCCACGCCGTGGCCATCTCATAGGCATGACCGGCGCGGAACACCGTTGCTTCGGCGAACGGTTTGCCGACGATTTGCAGACTGACCGGCAACCCGCCGGCGCCGTAGCCGGAACACACGCTCAGGGCCGGCAATCCGGTCAGGTTGAACGGCATGGTGAACCCGGGCTTTTCCAGCATCGCCCATTTCGGCACCTCATCGATCTTCGGGGCCTCGGCCGGTGCGGATGCGGTGATCAGGATATCGAGGTCGGCCATCGCGTCCCGCATCTCGACGCACAACATCCGCCGCCGCCGCAACGCCTGCACGTAGTCGGTCGCCGACAGCAGCGCGCCCAACGCGAGGCGGTCGCGCATCAGTTCGCCGTAGTCGTTGAACCGTTCTTTCAGCCAAGGCTCGTGCACGGCGTAGGCCTCGGCGGTCAGGATCACCCAACCGGGGGCGTTGTAGTCCATCATCGGCGACACCGTGACGTCGCGGATTTCGGCGCCCTGATGGCGGAAGACGTCCAGGGCGTGCTCGATGCCTTGTTTTGTCGCGGGGCTGACCGGATTGTCGACCTCGTGGAAATGCCGGATGACCCCGATCCGCAAACCCTTGGCACCCTTGTCCAGATCGGCGCAGAAATTGGCGACCGGCCGATTGGCGCTGGCCGGATCGAGCGGATCGTGGCCGGCCATCGCCTGCAACAGCAGCGCGCAATCCTGCACTGTCCAGGCCATCGGGCCGGTGTGATCCAGCGTCTGCGACAATGGCAGCACGCCGCGACGGCTGGACAGCCCGTAGGTCGGCTTGATGCCGGCGATCCCGCACAGCGCCGATGGCCCGCGGATCGAGCCGCCGGTGTCCGATCCGGTGCCACCAAGCACCAGGCCGGCGGCGACCGCGGCGCCGGTGCCGGATGACGATCCGGCTGTGAAATGATCGGGGTTCCAGGGATTGCGCGCCGGCGGCCACGGCAGATCGAACGACGGGCCGCCGATCGCGAATTCATGCGTCGCCAGCTTGCCCATCAGCACGCTGCCCGCTTCGGCCCATTTCTCGACCACGACGGAATCTTCGGTGGGAACGTTGTGTTCCAGCAACTTGGAGTGTGCGGTCGTTCGGATGCCGGCGGTATTATAAATGTCCTTGTGGCCGATGGGGATCCCGTCGAGCGGCGATTTCAACGTCCCCGCCATCATCCGAGCCTCCGCCGCCTTCGCATCCTCCAGCGCGCGGTCTTCCGTGACCAGCAAGAAAGCATGGAGTGTTGGATTGAGTTTTTTGATGCGATCCAGGCAAATCCCAGTCAGTTCGACCGGCGAGAGTTTCTTCGCCGCGATCAGGGCGGCAGCCTCGGCGATGGTATGCATCAGCGTACCTCCGGCAGAAAGATCAGCGCCGGTTCCGCTTCGCGCGGCATCGGCGGCGTGGCGCGCGCCACCATGGCCTGGAACATCGGGTAAGCGGCGAACAGGACCGCTTTCTGCGGGTCCATCAGCGTCAGGCCAGTGCGATCCACCATCGCGCCGAAAGTGTCTTTGTCCATGTCTATGCCCCCATCAGGTCGTTGACCCGCACACAGCGGGCCATGGCTCCCGTATCAGTCGTGATCACCGGCATCTCGCCTTGCCGGCACGCATCCATGACATGCCGGCAGCGCGGCGCGAATGGACATCCAGGCGGCAGGTCCGCCAAATTCGGCGGGCTGCCGGGGATGGTCTCCAGCGCGCGTCCCCGCATGCCACCATGCACCGTTGAGGACAGCAAGCCCCTGGTGTACGGATGCAAGGGATTGCGCATCACCTCGCGGGTCGTTCCGGTTTCGACGAAGCGGCCCACGTACATCACCGCGATGCGATCGGATATCTCGGCCGCCGCGTCGACGTCATGCGTGACGAACACGATCGCCATGCCGAGTTCCTCCTGCAACTGCCGCAACAGCAGCAAGATCTGAATTTGCACGGTGACATCCAGCAAGAAAAGCCTTCAGCTTGCGAATGTCGGCTGAACGCTCAGCAAGACCGGCACCACCGACCCAATCAGGGAGCCAAAACAACCCTACTCCATGATCCAACCCCGATCGCGCCGCAAAACCACCGTCCGGCCATCACCATTCCGCTCGGTTTCCGGCATCGCCAGCCACAGTTTCAGCCGCTCCAGCACACGCCGGGTCGGCAGAGCCAGTTCCAGCGCCAGCGCCTCGCGCATACTGTAGAAGCGAAGCCCCTCCAGTTCGCCATCGCCGCCGAGTTCACCGCTGACGTGCCGTTCCTCCACCACCAGGAATCGGGCGTTGAAGCGGATCGGCAGGCCGGGTGGCGTGACGGCGCGCGCCAGGTAGTGCAGACCATCCAACCGGGGCGGCACACCCAGCGACAACCCGGTTTCTTCCAGCAGTTCCCGCGCCGCCGCCGCTGCGATCCCAAAGGCCAGTTTCGCATTGGTGTTTTTGCGCAGCGCCCGTTCAGTCGCCGTCGCCAACGGGGTCGCGAACGGCGCCGTCAGGTCGGCCGGATCAACGCGGCCACCCGGAAACACCAGGCGATTGGGCATAAACCGGTGTTTCGCCCCGCGCATCCCCATCAGCATGTGCGGTTCATTGTTTGCATGTCGTAACACAATCAGGCTGGCGGCATGCTTCGCCCGAACCGTCGCCGATCGCACGACTATCGAGACATCATCAGGCAAGATCGAAACCCTTCGTCTTCAAATACGTTGAAAATCCAAATCGCTCAGGTACTGATAATTGCCGAGCGACATTCTCGCTCCAGCCGACACCGTCCCGCGGTGGATAAATGTCGTTATTCTTCAACCCACCGGCCGCGACCGGATCGCGTGCCGCTCGGCGTTGGTCGTAAGCGGCGATTTCGGTTTCCAGCGCACTGTCGTTGTAATGTTCTCGATGAACAACGACCGCTGGTGGCAGCCGCATCGATACCGGACGGCGAAACACCGGCCATCCCACCGCCAGCCCGGCCACCGGATAGACGCCCGAGGGCAAGCCCAGCAGCGGCGATACCCGCTCGATATGGCTGCGCACATAGCTGATCGGGCAGGTTCCCAACCCGATGGCGTCGGCGGCGGCCATGAACTGTCCCATCGCCAGCGAGCAATCCACCGCGGTGTTCAGGAACGTATCCATGTTGTTGTTGGCGTGCGGCATGTCGTGCAGCGCGCACAGCTTTTGCCCGCGTCGCATGTCGCCGCACCATACCAGGAAAACCGGTGCGGTCGCGATCCAGTCCATCGTGCCGATCCAGTCGGCGATCTGCTTGATTCGCGGTCGATCCCGCATCACCACGACGGAATACTGTTGCAAGTCCGATTTCGCCGGGGCCGATTGAGCCGCCGCCAACAGCGCATCCAACAGCGAATCGGGCACCGCCTGTTCGGTATAGCGGCGCGTCACCCGCCGGTCGATCAGGCCGGCGATCGCGTCCGGCACCTCGGCACCCGGCAGGTCGATGCCGAACCTGGCCTGCAACAGTGCTTGGCTATCGGTCATATTATCCTCCTCCGCATCTCCGCACCCTTGCCGGAACACCCCGAACGCGCAAGGTTCGCGTCAAAGCCAACCCTGAAGGAATCGTCGATGCCCGCGTCCTATGCCAACCACCGTGCCCAGTTGAAAGCCATCCTCCTCGGTTGGGGCATGCCGGAGGAGAATGCCGAGACTACGTCGGAAATCCTGTCCTGGGCGGATTTGCACGGCGTGGACAGTCACGGCATGTCGATGATCCCCGGCTACGACGGCCTGCGCCGATCCGGCCGAGCCAAGATGGACGCTCGGCCGAGGATCGTGCGGCAGACGCCAGTGTCGGCGGTGGTCGATGGCGGCGGTGGATTGGGGCATGTGCCGGCGCATTTCGCCATGTCCACCGCCATCGCCAAGGCCAAAACGACCGGCATGGCAGCGGTGGTGGTTCACAGCTCCGCGCATTTCGGGGCGGCTGGGTTTTATTCGTTGATGGCGGCGAAGCAAGGGTTGATCGGCATGTCCTGCACATCCGCTTCCGGCATCCAGGTGGCGCCGACCTTCGGTAAACAGGCGCGCCTCGGCACTGATCCGTGGTCGTTCGCCGCCCCTAGCGCCGATGGTGTCCCTTTTCTGCTGGACATGGCGACAACGACGGTCGCCGCCGGCCGGATCCGCAACAAGGCGAACGAGAATCTGCCCACCCCGGATGGCTGGGTTTTGGATTCCGAAGGCAATCCCTCCAACGATCCGCTGGTGGCGAAAGAGAAGGGCGGGTTCTTGACCTCGCTGGGCGGCTCGCCGGAGAATTCCAGTTACAAGGGCTATGGTTTGGCGGTGATGGTGAACATTCTGGCGTCGTGTCTGTCCGGGGCCACGCTGATCACCGATCCGATGCACACGAAAAAGCCGGTGGGGATGGACATCGGCCACTTCTTCATGGCGATCGATCCGGACATTTTCCGCGAAACAGATGACTTCGAAACCGACGTCGCGACCTTCCTGGGGGCCCTGCGCCACACCACCCCGGTCGATCCCGCCAGGCCGGTCATGGTGGCGGGCGATCCGCAGTGGAAATATGCCGAGACGCGGATGGCAACCGGCATTCCCGTAGGTGCCGGGCTGATGAATCAGGTGCGGCAGATCGCTCAGGCGGCCGCCGCGCCATGGCTGCTGGACTAGTCGATCCGAGAGAGCCGGTCCGCGTAAGGAACGCACTTTCGCGCCCTGTTCGGGCCTCAGCGAATCGTGACCTCAACCCTGCGGTTGCGCGGTTCCGGAACGCCTGGTGGCGTTTTAACCGCCGGGTTGTTGGACCCGTGATAACTGATTTCAATCACCGCGCTTTTCACCCCGCCCTTAACCAGCTCATCGCGCACCAGCGTCGCCCGGCGCAGCGACAGTGCCTGGTTCTCGGTTTCGTCGCCAGTGGCATCGGCATGGCCGACCACGCCGATGTCCAGATTGGGCGTGCCTAGCGCGGCGGCCACCGCCGCGGTCAAGGCGGCGGCGGAACCAGGATCGATATCGGCCTGGCCAACGATAAAATAGATCGTGTGGACATCGGGCGGGCGCGGCTTGGACCCCAGCGCACCGGCGAAGGCGGCTTCGACGGTCGGACGATCGGTGACGAACGCTTTTTGGTCGCCGACGCCGGTTCCAAGCGCGGCATACGGTTCGGAGAGTTGCTCCTGCGTCCCGTGCGCCATCACCGCGATCTTGCCGACGGTGCCGCCTTCATCGGGGACCAAAACGACCACGTTCGGCGGTAGGGTGCAGGCGGCCAAGGCAACGGCCAGCATCAGCGATATAAGTCGTTTCCACATTGATCAGGGCTCCGCCCGTGCCAGGAATCGCGTTCCGCGTACTCCGATCGTCGCGGTCGAGGTTTCGATCTTCATCGAATCAGGCGACAATTTCGCGGTCAGGCCCGACAGATACTGCATCGTGCCGGCGATTAGCCGCAGAACGAAATCGTAGCGTTGCTTATCTGGTTCGAACACGAAACGGGGAATCGTGACCCGGCTGGATGGCCCCATCGAAATCCGCGTGTTGTCCTTGAACGTCACGCCAAGCCCGCCGTCCCAGAACGTGCGCAGCATGTCGCCCTCGCGGATCGGGTCACCGAGAGATGCGGCGTAAGTCGATTGTCCATGCGTCACCGTGGCATGGCCATTCAACGATTTGATGAAACCGATCGTCGCCTCCTGTCCGCGTGCCGGTGCGGTTATGATGAGTCCGAGCAGCAGCAGAAGCGGCAATGTTTTCAAGAGGAAATCTCCATTCCGGTCGATTTGGTACGGGAGCCATTGCTTGGTGCGGAGGGCAGATAGAGGCGAACGCAGGTGCCCTTGCCTGGTGTGCTGTCGATGGTAACCGCACCGCCGGATTGATGGGCGAAGCCGTGCACCTGGCTCAGCCCGAGGCCCGTGCCCTGGCCGATATCCTTTGTTGTGAAGAAAGGTTCAAATACTCTTGGCAATTTATCCGGGGCAATGCCATCGCCGGTATCAGAGATCACCACCTGTAGATAATGACCATCGAGGCCCAATGCGGGATTGAGCAGGTGTGCGGCCGAACTTTTGATCGTCAGTTGGCCGCCGGCCGGCATCGCATCGCGGGCATTCATTCCAAGGTTCAAGAGTGCCAATTCGAACTCGACCGGGTCGATTCTGATCGCCCCTATATCCGGCGCGGTCTCCAGTTCCACATTGATCCGTTCGGGTAAGGCAGTGCGCAGCATCTGCTGGACGGTCCGCAACAGCGACTTCGGATCGACGGATTGCGGTCGCAGCGGCTGCACCCTGGCGAAGGCCAGCAACTGACGCGCGATGTTGGCGCATTTGCGCGATGCCTCCATCGCGTGCCCGATCAACGGACGCGCGCTGGCCGACGGATCCAGTCTGCCTTGCGCCAACTCCAGGCTGCCCAGAACCACCGTCAGCAGGTTGTTGAAATTATGCGCGACCCCACCGGCAAGCAAACCGACCGCCTGCATTTTCTCGCCCTGGCGCAACCGGAGTTCCATCTGCCTCTGCGGGGTGATATCCGCCACGACTCCGGCAACGCGGTTGGGCGGCGCATCGGCGTCGCGCCAAAACCGGCCGAGAACGTTGATGTGACGCACGCTGCCATCGGGCCAGGCGATCCGGCATTCCAGTTGCAGCGTGCCGGACGCTTCGGCCTCGGCGAAACGATCCCGCGCCATGTCCAAATCCTCTGGCACGACCTGGTCCAACAGCAAGGCGGCACTCCAGTTGGGGTGCGGTTCGGCGAGGCCCAGGATCGCGTCATACCGAGGCGAGTGGTGCCAGCTTCCGCCCAGTAAATCCGCATCCCATACGCCGAGACGCGCAGCATCGACGGCAAATGCGAGGCTTTGGCGCAGCAGGTCGGCTTCCGATTGCAGCGTGGCTTCCCGACGCGCCGCCGATTGCCTCACCCGCGCCGAGGCCTGTTCCACGTCTCGCCGGTGATTCAACGCGATTTCAGTGCGGATACGCAGTCCAATCGCGACAAAGCCGCAGGCGAACAACGCGGTGAGCGGCAACACACAGTCCATCAGCAAGCTGTCGGATCGGAACACAGTGATCGAGCCGCCGATCAAGACGGCAACCATGCCACCGAAAGCCACGACGTAAACGCCATAGGGGACTCGCCGCAGCAACAATACCGCACTTACTCCAGCGACCAACGCCACGGCGGATTCGAGCAACCTGGCCCAGGGTGGTCGCCACAAAGCATCGCCCGCCATCACACTTTCAATGAACTCCGCCTGGATTGCGGGACTGCTTTCCTGAATGCCGAGTGGAATCTGAAACGTGTCGCCGACGCCGCGCGCCGTCACGCCGATGATGACAATGTGGTCGCGCAGGGCGGAACGGTCGGCCAGCGGACCCAACAGCCGGTAGGCTGAAATCCTGACCAGGCGGTCTGGCCCGACAAAGCGTGGCCGGATTTCGCCCGCCGCGCCGGTAGGGATGGTCAGGCCGTCCAGGGACACGGACGATATCGCTCCCGACGCGGTAGTCAGCACCAGAGTGTCGGCTTTAAGCGCGGTGGCGATCACTTCGAGGCCGAATGCGGGAAAAACCGATCCGTCGATAGCGACCACCGCCGGCAGCCGGTCGATTTCCCCCGACCGGCTGCGAGGGGCCGAGACAATGCCGATGCCATGCGCGGCAACGGCCAACCGGTCCAGCGGCCATCGCACACCGCCGGCATGCGGCAGCGCCGCCAATGCGCTGTCGCCGCGTTCGCGAATGGGTCTTATGGTGACCGGCGGCGCCACGGTGCTGTCCGGTGCCTCCTCGGCCGTCATCGCCAGCACCGTCGGCGATGCCCGCAGGGCCGCGGCCAAAACGGTATCGGGATCGGCTAACCGCGATAGCGAGCCACGCAGTTCAGGGGCGCTGATATTCAGTGCCTCGGCGACACGATCCGGCGACAGGCGATCGGCCTCGGCCAGCAGAATGTCTAGCCCCACGACTTTGGCGTCCCGCGCGGCATCGACCAGCGCCGCCAACGTGTCGCGCCGCCAGGGCCATGGGCCAATGCGCCGGATCGATTCGTCGTCGATCTCCACGATGACGGTCCGCGTCGTGTTGCGCAGCACCGGAAACAGACTCTGGTAGGTATCGAACAGCCAATTTTTGCCGGCTCGCAACGCGCCAGATGGCATTGCCAAATTGATCACCAGGCACACGCAGAGGGTTAGAATAATTGCAACGGCACTGTATTCGATTGAGCGAACAAATGAAAACTGGACTGCCGCGCGTTGCGGGTCATTGGGGTGTGCCTGCTCGCCGGAGACACTTTTGCGTGTACGCATTGAAAGGCGCCTCGCGGGTTTCAACCTTGCGGCAGCTTCATCTTTTGCCGACGTTCGCTCGATCAACCGAAATGACCGGAGCGGTTTCACGGTCGAGCGTTGTTACAAGGTATCCCCGCGGGCCCATTTGGACCATGGGCAAGTATGAAGTCGTGACATCAAACATCGTTGTCGTTACGACGACTGGCGGGATGAGGGAAGCAGGTCGCGGCGATGGGCCGGTCGGATGACAACAAGTTGATAATTGGAATCGTTCAGCACGGACAATCCCGCGTCAGTTCCTGGCGGGTAGATCGCTTGAGGTTGCGTCGGTCTCAAATGATCCGGGGCTAGCGGTCCCATCCCAAGGCTTGCCTGCCAAGCGTTGGGATGGGACCACCCAATCGATACCCAGGGCATCTGATCCGATGCCCCTATCCGTCAGATGAGATCCGCTAGGACATCCAGTGTGGCGGCACCCAGGTCCAGCCGGTCGGGGTGTGTGACCACCATCCCGGCATCCACCGGTTGCCGTGGCCGGCGGCCGGGACGAATTGCCCTTTTGCCCAGACATAGCCGCTGCCATTCCAGTCCCAATGGCCGGGCTGCCACATCAGCGGGTCGGCGACCACCGGCGGCTTGGGTTCCGTCTCGGAGATCAAGGCCGGTACCGGCGGGAACGGGTTGCGGTCGGCGACGGGTTGCACTTGGGCGCAGCCCGCAAGCCAGCCGATTACCAGGAATGGGGCCAGCGCGGTGGATGTCTTCATGGTTTCGCGATCTCCAGCGACAGGGTGGTTAGTCTGGAACGAGGATGGATACCACGGCCTGGGCGGCGATGCCCTCGCCGCGGCCGGTGAAGCCCAGCCTTTCCGTGGTGGTGGCCTTGACCGAGATGCGACCGGGCTCGACGCCCAGCAAGGCGGCCAGACGCGCGATCATCGCCGGTGCGTGCGGGGTGATCTTCGGTTGCTCGCAGATCAGCGTCACATCGGCGTTGGCCAACCGTCCGCCGCGGGCGGCGATCCGCTCTGCCGCATGGGTCAGGAATTGGGCGCTGTCGGCATCTTTCCAGCTCGCCTGACTGGGTGGAAAATGCCGGCCGATGTCGCCCTCGGCCAAGGCGCCGTAGATCGCATCGCACAGCGCGTGGATACCAACATCGGCATCCGAGTGGCCGGCGAGGCCCTCGTCGTGCGGCACCCGCACGCCGCACAGGAACAGCGGCCGCCCTGATTCCAGCACATGCACGTCGAACCCGGTGCCGACGCGCGCGATCAAGGCAGCGGGACTCGGAGGGACGGCCATAATGCGCTCCAGCCGGATCAGGTCCTCCGGAAAGGTCAGCTTGATATTGTCGTCCGATCCCGGAACCACTTCAACGGTCTCGCCGGCGGCTTCCAGCAGCGACGCATCGTCGGTCGTGCCGGTCAGTCCCGAACGGTGAGCGG
>Ga0075030_100001482_pt1 | contig 21134 bp, 30 predicted proteins | sample LitLauG_LLR_2012_FD_71393 | JGI IMG/M metagenome (GOLD analysis project Ga0075030, IMG submission 71393) | Freshwater sediment microbial communities from Pennsylvania, USA - Little Laurel Run_MetaG_LLR_2012 | ecosystem: Environmental > Aquatic > Freshwater > Creek > Sediment | place: USA...
TCCTGAAGCAGATCGGCCTGCTGACCACGTGCGACTACGCCTTCACGGACGGCGTGCTGAAGATCACGCCATACGCGGACGCCACGGTGACGGGCAACGGCGCGACATTCACGCCGAACCTGACGGCCGCCTACGCGCTGACCTACGACAACTTCATCACCGACGGCGGGCAGAGCAAGGGGCCGCTGGTCATCACGCGCAAGTCAATGACCGAGCGGTTCAATCAGGTCATCGTGAAGTTCCGCAATCGGCTCAACGGCTACGCGGACGATCAGGCGGAGGCGAAGGACGAGGCGGACATCGGCATGCGCGGCCTCGTGCCGATGCAGGAAGTGAACGCGCAGGAGATCGCGGACCCGCAGGTCGCGCGCAACGTGGCGCAGATGATCCTTCAGCGGGCCATCGCGAAGTCCACGACTTTCACGTTCACGCTGCCGTTCTCGTTCTGCCTGCTCGAGCCGATGGACCTCGTGACGCTCACCGACCCGCGGCACTCGCTGGTCAGCAAGCTGGTGCGGATCACCGAGATCACGGAGAACAAGCACGGCGACCTCAACATCACCGCTGAGGACGTGCCCTTCGGCCACGCCACGGCAATCGCCAACCCGACCCAGACCCCGCTCGGGTACACGATCAACTACTCCGCCCCGCCGGGATCCGTCAGCCCGCCGGTGATCTTCGACGCGCCGGGCCAGATGACGAACTCGGGGTACGAGGTCTGGTGCGCGGTCGCCGGCCTCGGCTCGCTCTGGGGCGCGTGTCAAGTCTACCTGTCCACGGACGGCACGACCTACAAGCAGGTCGGCACCACGCGCGCGGCGCGCTACGGCTCGCTCTACGCCTCCGTCCCCGCGGGCACCGACCCGGACACCACGGACACGTTCTCCGTGGACCTCACGACCAGCGGCGCCGCGCTCACCGGCGGCAGCACCAATGACGCGGACCTGAGCAACACGCTCTGTTGGGTGGACGGCGAGTTGATCGCCTACTCGACGGCGAACCTCGTCTCGACTAGCAAGTACACCCTGACCGGGTACACCCGCCGGGGCATCGAGGGGACGCCCAATGCGGCGCACTCGAACGGCGCGGGCTTCGCTCGCCTCGACGCCAACATCTTCAAGCTGCCCTATGACCCGAGCCTCGTGGGCAAGACGATCTACCTGAAGTTCCCATCCGTCAACATCTACGGCGGCGGCGTGGAGAACATCACGACGCTGCCGGCCTACAGCTACGCCATCGGCGGCCCGATTGGCGCGCCGGCCAACCTGACCGGCCTGACCGCTACCGCCGGCACGGACATCGTCCTGCTTCAGTGGAACCCGATCACCACCAAGAACCTCGCGGAGTACGAGATCCGCATGGGCTCCACGTGGGCGAGCGCGACGGTGGTGGGGCGCAGCCGCACGACGCAGTTCCGCGCCGCGCCGCCGGCCGTGGGCACCACGACCTACCTCGTGAGCGCCATCGACTCGAGCGGCCGGTATTCCGTCACGGCCGCCAGCGTCAACTTCACCGTCTCCCTGCCCGGGACGCCGGCGGTGTCGAGCTCGGTCAGCGGCGCGAACTACGTCCTGACGTGGGCGCCAGTCTCTTCGACGTTCCTGCTCGACCATTACGAGGTTCGGCAGGGCGCCACGTGGGCGACCGCCACCTTGCTCGGCACCGTGGCCGCGGGGCAGAGCAGCCTCACGTACACCGCGGCGGCGCGCTTTGGCGGGTCGCAGACGTTCCTCGTGGCGGGCGTGGACGTGGAGGGCAACATCGGAGCGGCCGGCAGCGCCGTCGTGACCGTGACCGGCGCGCCGGCAACGACCGTGAACGCGCAGGTCATCGACAACAATGTGCTGCTCACGTGGCAGGCCGTCGCGGGAGTGCTGCCGACTGCCTCCTACGAGATCCGCCGCGGCAGCACCTACGCCGGGGCCTCGGTGGTCGGCACGAAGTCCGGCCTCTTCACCAGCCTGTTCGAGACGGCCGCCAACACCTACACGTATTGGGTGACGGCCATCGACACGGCCGGCAACTACGGCACGCCCGCGAGCGTGACGGCGACCGTGAACGCGCCGCCAGACTACGTGCTGAAGGCGAATTACAACTCGACCTTCAGCGGCACGCTCACCAACGCGCTGCTCCAATCCGGCGCGCTCGTGATGCCGGTGGACCTCGTCACCACCTTCGCGGCGCACTTCACGACCCCGGGGTGGGCCGGCCCGTCCGCGCAGGTGACGGCGGGCGATCCCATCTACATCGAGCCGACGCCGACCACGGCGGCTTACGACGAAACCATCGACTACGGCACGATCCTCGCATCCTCGAAGGTGTCGGTCACGCCGACCTACGTGGTCAACGCGGGCTCGCCGTCCCTCGTCACCACGATCACGACCTACCTGTTCCAGAACCAGACCGTCACGCTGACGATTGCCACGCCGGGCGTCGTGAACTGGACCGCGCACGGGCTGGCGGATGGGCAGCCCATCTCGTTCGCCACCACCGGCACCCTGCCGACGGGGCTGGTCGCGGGCACCACGTACTACGTCAAGACCCCGCTCGCCAACAGCTTCAACGTCGCCGCCACTCCCGGGGGCGCGGCAATCGCCTTCAGCGGCGCGCAGTCCGGGACTCAGACCGCCAGCGACCCGGGCACCGTCTTCACCGCGGGCGCCACGCAGGTCTACGCCACGAACTTCCGCTACTTCAAGGTCCACCTTGCGGTGACGGGGACGGGCGTGGACATCCTCACGCTGACCAGCCTCAACATCCGGCTCGACGTGAAGCTGCGGTCCGACGGCGGCTCGATCACTTGGAACGGCAATCCGACGACCGTGACCTTCGCGGTCCCCTTCATCAACGTCACGGGCATCACGCTGACGCCCATGACCAACGCAAACATCGTCGCGGTCACGGACTTCGTGAGCGTGGCGAACCCGACGACCTTCAAGGTCTACCTCTACACCGCAAGCACTGGCGCCGTGCCGGCCGGGCCGATCACGGTCGGTTGGCAGGCCAAGGGATACTGAAATGGCAGACCTCAGCAAGCCGGTAGTCACGGACACCTACGCGAACTTCGCGACGGAGATCGTGGCCGCCTTCTCCGATCTCTCGATGCAACTGCGGACGGCGCACTCCACGCCGACGAACCCGCCTCAATTTGCGGTGCGCTTTAACGACGGCACGGGGATCTGGGAGCAGAACACCGGGACGCCGGCGGTGCCAGTATGGAGCGCGCTTGCGGCGACCTACGGCATCAGCATCAGCGGAAACGCTGCCACGGCATCGACTGCCGCCATCTGCTCCGGCAACGCGGCGAGCGCGACCTACGCCAGCGCGGTCAGCTCGAATGGCGCCGTCGCGACGAACGCCGTCTTCTATGTCCCGTTCATCGGCGGCGGGAACACGAACGGCAACTACATCCTGAACACCACGGCCGGGTTCTACTTCAACCCCTCGACCGGCGTGCTGGTCTGCGGAACGTACAACGGCGCGGGCACCGGGCTCTCCGGCACGGCGGCGTCGCTCAACATCGGCGGGAACGCGGCGACGGCAACCACGGCCGGCGCCTGCTCGGGGAACTCCGCGACGGCGACGACGGCGACGACGGCCAACGGACTGAACACCGCGAACAATTATCAGGTGAACAGCCTCGGCGTCGGCACCGCGGCGTCGGGCACGGCCGGCGAAATCCGCGCGACGAACAACATCACGGCGTACTACTCCGACCAGCGACTCAAGGACATCCTCGGCGGCATCGACGATGCAGTGCGCCGTGTCATGCGCCTGCGCGCGGTCTACTACAAGGGCAACGCGCTCGCCGGGAGCTTCGGGTACGACGTGGACGAGATGCAGGTCGGCGTCATCGCGCAGGACGTGCAGACCGTCATGCCGATGGTCGTGAAGCCTGCGCCGTTCGACCGGGTCTGTCGCGAGGGCAAGGACGTGAGCCGCACTGGGGAGGAATACCTGACGGTGCAATACGAACGGCTCGTGCCGCTGCTCGTGGCCGCGATTCAGGAGCAGCAAAAGCAGATCGACGACCTCCGGGCGAGGCTGAAGTGACGCTCGCCGCATCCGGCGACCTCGCCATCGGGACTGACCCGGGCGGCGGGGGCGCGAGCCATAGCGTCGAGGCGGAACTTGCCGTCACGGCCGGGACGCAGATGTCGATGAACGACGCGAACTTCCGCACGCTTGCGGGCGTCGCGTCCGGTCAGATCAGCATGAATGCGATGTACGGCAAATCGAACCGCGTTGCCGTCAGCATCACCATCAGCGTCACGTCGGACACTTCCTTCAATTTGTGGGCGAGCCGAGGCGGCACTTACCTCGCTGGTTTGACGGACTTCACGGTCACGGTGCAGGGCGGCGTGTCGCAAGGTAGCGGGTCAACGACGGCTGGCGGCATCGACACCGGCACCGGGTTTACCGCGGGCGACACGGTGAACTTCGTCATCAACGGCACCGTCACCGGCATGGGCGGCGCGGGCGGCAATGATGCCGCCGACGGACTGGCGGGTGGCCCCGGGATCAACCTCTCCTGCGCAGTTGGCACGCTCGCTGTCACGGTGACTGGATCCGGCGTGATCGGCGGCGGCGGCGGCGGCGGGGGAGGGGGCGGATACAACATCGCCAACACCTACGCATCCGGCGGCGGCGGTGGCGCTGGCGGGGCCGGTGGGGCGAAGGGCAACGGCAACTATCCCTCCTACGGCGCACCCCAGTCCTCGGGCCTCGCTGGCGGCGCCAATAACGGCACGGGTGGAACGGGTGGCGGCGGCTTGGCCGGTGTCGGCGGCACCGCGGGCGTCGCTGGCGCCAATGGCCGGGGTGGCACCGGGGCGGCTATCGGCGGGGGCGGCGGCGGTGGAGGCATCGGCGCCAACGGTGGAGCCGGGGGCACGGGCAACAGCGGCGCGAACTCCGGCGGCCTTGCCGGCCCTGCCGGCGCGGCCATCGCGAAGAACGGCAACGCACTCACGAATTCTTTCACCGGCACGACCTACGGCGCCATCGTCTGACCAACCTCTCAAGGGAGAAACCATGCACATCCTCGGCATCATCCTCGCTGTCCTCGCGCTCATCGCCATCGTCTACTTCATCGAAAGCAAGCGCGGCAGCACGTCCGTTCCGCCCCCGAGCGTGGGCGGTGGTTCGAGCGACACGAAGTCCGTGTCGATCAAGCAGAACTGAGCCCGTGCTTCTCACCTTCAGCAATGGCTCCGGCGTCGCGAGCAACGGGTCCGCGACTTGGGCCATCAGCGCCTATCCCGCGGTGGGCTTCGCCGCGGATGGCTTCGTGTATGACGATGCGCGCAACGTCTACGTGAAGTTCTTCGGCGCCGGGCAGGCTTTCATGTCCGATGCCGAGAAGGCGCTGGTCATTGCGTGGCTCCAAGCGGCAGTTCCGCCCGGGGACACGCGCACGCTGCTCGAGGCGCAGGCGCAGGCCGCGGAGCGCATCAAGGTGGCGCGCGACACCATGGAGTTCGCCCCGGTGGTGGTGGCCGGCGTCACCTATGACGGTGACGTGAATGCGCAGCGGCGCATCGGCGGCGCGGTGCAGCTTGCCACGCTCGCCGCTGGCGCCAACCAGCCCTTCAGCATCCAGTGGACGGATGCGAACAACGTCACGCAGACCCTCAGCGGCGCGCAGATGATCGCGGTCGGTGAGGCCGTGGCCGCGCAGATTCAAACCGCGTGGGGGCGCTACCGCGCGGCCAAGACTGCTCTGCTTTCCACGACCACGAACGCGCAGGCGGACGCCGTCACGTTCTGATCGACACATCAATCGCAATGCGGGCCGCCTTCGGGCGGCTCTTTTTTTGGGAACCGCAATGGCTGAAGAACAAGAACGGCTCGCGCGCGTCGAGGTCGAGGTCAACTTCCTGAAGGCGTCGTTCGGTGAGGTCAAGTCCGCGCTGATCCAACTGGCGGAGGACATGCACAAGCTGGCGGTCGCGGAGGCGGAGCGCGCCTCGGACCGGGAGGCGCTGAAGCGCGCCTTCGAGGGCATCAACGCCATTCAGCAATCGGTAGCCGCGCTCGGTGGCCGGCTGTCGCGGGTCGAGTCCATCCGCACGGAAATGGAACTCGCATCCGCGAACAAGCAGCTTGCGGAAGCGAAGCGCCTCGGGTGGGAAATCACCCGCACGCTCATCGCCGTAGGCGGTGCGCTCGCCCTGTACCACTTCGGGATCAAGCCGCTGTGAAGGCGGCGCTCCCGGTGCTGCGCGGCATTGGCCTCTGGCTGGCCTTTGCCGTCCTGAAGTTCATCGTCCTGATCGCTACCCCGATCCTGATGATCGTCTTCGTGTGGTTCGCGAAGCAGACCACGCGCGCGTCCAAGCTCGCGGACATGCCGTCGTGGTTGGCGTGGTTTGACACGCCGGACGATCCCACGGGCGATCAGGGCGACTACGAGCCGCAGGTCATGTCGATCTGGAAGGCGCTCGGCTGGCGCTTCAAGACGTGGTACTGGCTCGGTGTCCGCAACCAGATGTACGGCCTGACCTACGCGATCTCCGCGCAGGCGCCGGCCGGCATGAAGCCGCGGCTCTCAACCGCCGCTTACCCCAAGACGAAGAACGTCTACACGCCCGGCGTGTGCGTCGCGCGGCTCGACCTGCGCGGCGTCTCGTACTTCGAGATCAACGCCGTGTGGCCCTACTCCGCGACGAAGTGCGGGCAGTTCCGCGCCGGCTGGATGCTGGCCGAGATGGATTTCCCCGGCCCCGTGGTTTGGGCTTTCCAACCGAAGTTCCTCCCCCTCACGATCAACTCCACCACGTAGGAACCCACCATGAGCAATGAGGACAACTTCATCGCGCAACTCGAGCGCGAAGAGGACAAGCGGTCCCGACTCTACGATGACGCGACCGGCAAGGACATCGTCCCCGGCACGCTGGTCGTCGGGAACCCGAGCATCGGCGTCGGCCGAAACCTGATCGCCAACCCGCTCTCGCCGGCGGAGATCGCCTTCCTGCTGGCGAACGACGTGCGGCGCACGCGCGAATCCCTGATGGGGTTCGTGTGGTTCGCCAAGCTGGACGAGGTCCGGCAGGACGCGCTCGCCAACGCCGCCTTCAACATGGGCACGAACAACCTCCTGCACTTCCCGCACATGATCGCGGCGCTGGCGCAGGACCCCCCGGACTTCGCGGAGGCCGGCCGGCAACTCGATGACCCGCATTGGGAGGCGCAGGTCGGCTCGCGCGCCAAGGAACTCGGAGCGCAACTCGCAACCGGCCAGTTCCAGTCATGACCACCATCGTCGCAGACGCGAAGGCGGGGGTGATGACCTCCGACTCCCGCACGTTCGACGATACGACCGGCATCAAGTGGCCCACGCGGAAGATCGAGCGGGTCGGCGCGAGCCTCTTCGGGTGCGCCGGCGAAGTGCCGGACATCGAAAAGATGCTCGCGTGGTTCAAGCGCAGCCGCGCCGGCCGGCGCCCCAAGACGAAGGACTTCTACGCGCTCGAACTGAACAAGGACGGCGTGTTCATTTGGGACGAGGCGTGCCCCGTCTCGTACTCCCCGGAGCGTTCATTCCACGCCTGCGGCTCCGGCGCGCCCGCTGCCATTGCCGCGATGCTGATGGGCGCGGATGCCGTCAAGGCCGTGGAGATCGCCTGTCAGGTGGACGCCGGCAGCGAAGGCCCGGTGCAGGTGATGAAGCTCGTGGAGGCCGAGTAATGGCCCCGCCACGTCGCACGGACGACCAATGCCGGGCAGTCGCCGCGGCCTACTTCCAGTTCGGGTGCAACCGCCGCCGCGCCGCCGCGTACCTCGGCATCTCGACGGCCACGTTCCAGAACCAGTTCGAGGACGCGCAGGCCCGTGGCTTCATCCCGGATGAGGCGGATCCGAACCCGATGCCGGGCTCGCGCAAGCGCGTCCGCATCAAGGACGGCATCGTCATCGTCGGCTCCGACGCCCACTACTACCCGGGCGAGGCTTCGACGGCGCACCGCGCGTTCGTGCGGTTCGCGGAGCAACTGAAGCCGAAGCTCATCGTGATGAACGGTGACTGCCTCGACGGAAGCTCGATTTCGAGGCACGCCCGCATCGGATGGGACAAGAAGCCGTCGGTGAAGGAAGAGCTCGAGGCCGTCACGGTGCGGCTCAATGAGATCGAGGCGGTGGCCGGCAGCGCGGACCTCTACTGGCCGCTCGGCAACCACGACGCGCGCTTCGAGACGTTCCTTGCGGCCAACGCGCCGCAGTACGAGGGCGTGAAGGGCACGTCGCTGAAGGACTTTTTCCCGCGCTGGCGCCCGTGCTGGTCGCTGGAAATCAACGATGACGTGATCGTGAAGCACCGCTACAAGGGCGGGCTCGGCGCGATCCGAAACAACGCGCTGTGGTCCGGCAAGACGATGGTGACATCGCACCTGCACGCCCTTCATGTGGAACCACTCACGGACTACCACGGAACTCGGTGGGGCGTGGATACCGGCTGTCTCGCGGCCACGGTCGGGGAGCAGTTCGAAGATTACCTCGAGGCCGGCCCCGTGAACTGGCGCTCTGGCTTCATCGTGCTGACGTTCAAGGACGGGCAACTGCTCGACCCGGAGACGGTGCGTGTCTGGGACGAGGACCGCGGGCTGGTCTGCTTCCGCGGCACGCTCGGCGCGGTCTGATGCGCGACCTTCTCCTGCTCCTGCTCTGGACGGCGCTGCTCTGTGGCGGCGCCGTCATCGCGTTCTTCCCACGAAACCATAAAAGGAAAAAGTGATGGACTGGAAAAGCACCCTCGGGGCCATCGCCCCCGTCGCCGCGAACATCCTCGAAACGTTCGTGCCCGGCAGCAAACTCGCGGTCGATGCGTTGGCCGCCGTCAGCACCGCGATCTTCGGCCACCCGGACGCCAAGCCGGACGAGGTCGCGGCAGCCATCCAGAAGGGCCTGCCGCCCGAGGCGGTCGCCAAGCTGGCGCAGGTGAACGCGGACCTTCAGGTCCAGCTTGCGCAGGTCGCAGCGGCGGCGGAGAAGGCGCAACTCGAGGCCGCGAACACCGCGCTCACCACGGTCAACGCGACGATGCAGGTCGAGGACAAGACCCGGTCTTTCTCGTGGCGCGATTATTGGGGCTACGTCTCCGGCACCGGCTTCGCGTTCGTGGTTGCCGTCGTCTGCTACATCGTGGGAGACGCCGTGCGGTTCAACCACTACGAGTCGCTGTCCTACATCCCGCAGATCGTGGGCGCGTTCGCCACGCTCTTCGGCATCGCCGCCGGTGTCCTCGGGGTGCAGTCCGCCATCGAGACGCACCACGCAGGGATGGCTGACCGGATCGCCGCGCTCGGATCGAAAACGCCTTAGCCGTGGCGGCCTTCCAGCGCGTCCCGTCAGGCACGACAATCGGGGTGCTGGCGGCCAGCGTGCTTCGCAAAGCGGTGCGGATGGTCCGCCGGGGGGAGAACAAGACCGTGCGCGACTTCAAACTCGTGATCCACCAGCCGGCCATCCTCTCCTACCGCAACGAAGCCGGGCAGACCTTCAGCGTGGAAGCCCTCGTGGTCAACACGCTCGAGATCGGCGCCGTGTGGATCGACGGCGAGCCGGCGACCGCGGAGGCGGTGTTCAAGATGCTGCCGTCGTTCACGGAACGCGAACGCCACGAGATCATGAACGCCGCCGCGGACTCCGCCGCTGCGGTGCTGCGCGCGAGCCTCGATACCGTCCGACGCAAGGATTGATCCTTCCCCCACCCTTCCCCCATGCCCGGTCATTTCCGGGCACTTCCCGACCGGATCCGCCTCTGGCGGCCGGTCGCGGCCTCTCTGGCGACCTGACTCGAAATCAGGCGATGCGGCAACGCATCCGTGGGTTCGAATCCCACCCTCTCCGCCAATAAATCAAAGACTTACGCAGCTTTCTTGTCGGGTTTCTGCCGCGCCCGTTTCCCCCGCCCTTCCCCCATGTGGGGGAGCGCGCTCACCGCCTCGCGCAGATCCTTGCGCGCCGTGGCGAGGTAGATCGAGGTCGTCTTGATGTCCCCGTGCCCGAGGATGTCCCGGACGGCGTGCAGCGGCGCCCCGCCGGCCACCATCCAGCTTCCGTAGGTGCGCCGCAGGTCGTGCCACCGGACATGAGGCAGCCCGGCTGCCGCCCGGGCCTCATGGAACAGCCTGTGAGCGTTGTTCGGCGTCATGCCCCATGGCAGGCACCGGGTAGCGATCTTGACGGCCTCCGGGGGCAGGGGAACGGCCCGTGGGCGCCCCGTTTTGGAGTTCGGGATGATGGCGTGGCCGTCCCGGATCGAGGCGGGCGTCAGAGCAAGCTGCTCGCCCCGCCGGAGCCCGGACAGGCACGCGAAGAGGATCATGGGGCCGAGCCGCGGGTCGGCGCCTGCCACCAGCCGGCGGACCTCCGCGGGCGTCAGCATGACGCTCCGGGGGCGCTCCCCGGGCACGAGGTCGATGATCGGCGCGCGCTCGATCCATCCCCACCGCACCGCCAGCCGGCCGAGCCGGCGCACGATGGCGAGGTAGCGGTTGATGGCGAACGGTGACTTGCCGGCCTCAGTGCCGGCCTTCTTGATGCTGTCGGCAACGGATTGCAGGGCGGACACCCGCAGGTGCCCGTAGGCGTCCCGGAGGATCTGCGCGCGGTAGCGGATGTCCCGCTCCCATGTGCGCAGCCGCGTGGCGTCGATCTGCCAGCGGTCGAGGGCGTCAGCTATCGGGTGGTCAAAGCGCCCGAGGCTGGCCGCAACCACGTCGCGGCGGACTTGCGACTCGAGCTCGTGGGCTTCGACGCGCGTGGCACCGGCAGGAAGGCGACGCTCGATCCGCTGCCCGTTACCGATGCGGACGCGGACTTCCCAACGGTCGCCCTTGCGGCGGACTGACAATGGACCTCCTGATCCGCGACGTACCGCTCGACCTCAGCGGGGCGCAGTAGCGTCAGCCGGCGCACGCGCACGACGGCAATGCGGCCGTCTGCAATCTCGCGCCGGATGGTTCGCTCTGACACCCGCAGGCGGCGGGCCACATCTTCGACGGTCAGGAGGTCCACGTCAAGTTTCCGTTGCGGCATTGACAAGCGGCGCGGCGAGAAAGCGGTACTCGTCGCCCCCGGGGTGGGGCTTCACGGTGGTCCAGTCGAAGCCGACCTCGAGGCCGATGCCGTGCCATGCGTCATTCACGCGCAGGCGCGTGCGCTCCTGCTCGCGCGTGGTCGCCATCAGGGAACCGTCGCGGTTCTCCCGATAGTCCATTCGGCTCGCGGATTTCAGGCGCTCCAACTGTTCCTCGGTGAGCAGGTATTCGATCAGCGGCATGGCATGTCCTTCGTGGCGACGACTAGGCGGATGCACTCTTGCGGAAAGTCGTCGTATTCCGCGCACCGGCAGTTCTCACCGCACGGCTCCGTGACCGTGACCTTCTTGAAGATGCCGAGCTCGAGCAGCTTGTCTTGGATCGAACCTCCATCCACGTCGCCAAGATCCTCGCGGGACTGCTCGATCACCCACTCCGCGAACTGCACTAGCGCCTCAATCCGCCCCGCCTCGGGTGCGGGGTGGGCTGTGCGCTCGCCGTGGTGCCACAGGAAAGCGCAGTAGGCCGCTACGTCGCGCGGATCGCCTTTGGCGACATGCTCGACCAGTTTGGCGCGGCACTCGTCCATCCAGTCTGATGCCGCCCATCCGTCGCTATAGCCGTACTTGCGCTCGGCCGCCGCAAGCTTTTCCGCAAGGGCGGCAGCAAACCGCTGAACCAGATCGGCAGTAGCGGGATGCATCGCCACCGGAGCAGCCTTCGCCTCGGGCTGCGCATCGCGCGGATAGTTCGCGCTGATGGCCTTGTAGATCGCCAAGTCCTCGCCGCTTGCGGCCTCGGGCTGCGCTGCACATTTTGGGCAAACGACCTGCCGCTCATGCCCGGTCACTTCGTTCTTTTCGATCAGATAGCGGAGGCTTCCACACTCCGCGCAGAAGTCTCGCAATCCCCGCTCTGGCACAGCGAGCACGTATTGGAGCATCGCGCGCGCCTGTTCCGCCGTGAACAAGTTCGTGCCGACGGGCCAGTTGCCGGGGTACTGCGCCCGCGCGCGGTCGATGCTGACGTGGCAATCGGGGAAGAAGTCCTCCGGCAGCTTCCATTGCAGGAAGCGGTCAACGGCGGCGTTCAACTGGTCGTGGTTCATTTGGTGCCTCAATCTCGTAGTGGGCGCGGGGAGGGCGGACCCTCCCCGGCCGTGCTTAGTCAGCGTGCAGGAGCCAGTAGGTCCGCCCGGAGATGTTGTAACGGGTGCCGGTCGAAATCTGGATGTAGTACCCGGTCAGGTGGAGCGTGACGGTGTACGTCCCTGCGGGCAGCGCCGAATACGTCCACGTTGCCGAGGACGGACCATTGCCGACTTCCGGCACGAACGTCCAGCCCGGAAGGATGTTCCCCGCCGAGTCCGTCACGGTCGCGCTGGTGAGGTACGTGTAAAGGATTTGCTTGGTGAGCTTTTCCACGGGGAAATTGAAGAGGAACTGCGCATCCCCGGTGGCGTTCTGAACCACGGTGTACTGAATCGTGCAACAGTTCGTCTCGTTGGTCTTGGCGTCAACGTAGAACCCGGGCTCCGGTGCCATGGCCTGCCCCGGGGTGATGGTGAAGAACCCGGCCCAGTCGATCGTCTGCGCCTGCGCTGCGGTCACGCTCAATGCTGCCAAGAGGCAGAGGAAAATCTTCTTCATGTCATGCTCCTGTGGTTGGACTGCGGGGCACTGCTACTTCATCGAACGTCGATGTCCGGGATGATCGACTTCGGCTTGAACATGACCTTGTACTGATAGACGCCAACCTGCGCGGCGCCAAGCTGCTCGGAGAAATAGGTCACGTTGCCGCTCAAGCCGAGGTAGTGCTTTTTGTACTCATTGGCTCCCACCTTGCAGGTCACGGCCACGCTCGGACCGCCGGTGTTGACCGCCCCATCCTTGATCGAACACAGCCCCGTGATCGACAGCATGTAGGTGTCCGTCCACGTGTCCATGAAGACGATGCGCCGTTCGATCTGAAAGTTGTCGGCAGCAAAGGACAGGTTCTGGGACGCCACTTCCGCGTCAGTCGAGCAGCTTTGCAGCGCCAGCATGGAGGCCAGCACCGATGCACCGAGAGCCAACCTCTTGAAATTCATCGTCGTTCCTTTCACAGGTTTGGAAAGCGTGGTTGCCATGACGGGCTCGATTGGGAAAAACGCTTGTCACTCCACCTTCATCGTCTTCGTCCCGATCCACGTGCCTGCGAACGCGCCCGCGACGCCGGCTGTCATCAGCCAGCGGTCCTCGAAGTACGTCGCCATCGCGACGCTGCCGGCGGCGGAGATCGCGGACGACCAGATCGCGGCGGGCAGCCGGCGCTTCTCCGAAACGGCGAGCGTGTAGCGCGCCCAGAAGATGTCGAGGATCGTGGTCGAAACGAACGCCGCGAACCAAAGCAGGGCGAACCTCATCGCGGCAACTCGAAGTCGTCACCGAGCGCGGGCAGGATCGTGCGTCCTCCGACGAGCTTGATGCTCGGCCCCTCGAAGAAGTACACGTACTCCACCGTATGCTCGCTGCCGTCGAAGATCACCTTGTCGCCCGGCTTGAGGCGGGCGGCGATGGCTTCGAGCTTCGATCCTTCGTAGACCTCGCCGCCCACGATGGCGACCGGCACGATCTGCTCCATCAGACGCCTCCCACGAGGTAGTGGTAGGCGTTGAGGGCGCGCGCGGCATCCGCCTGCATCGCGGCTTGAAGGTGCCCGGGATCGACGGACTCAAGCGCCCACCCGAGGGCCAGCGCCCAAAGCGGCGCCGCTACGTTCACGTCCGCGTAGCAGTTCGGGGCCGGCGCGCCTTCCATGTGGTACTGGTGCTGAAGCAGCGTGTGGGCGGTGCGCGCGCTGATGGTGACGCACGGGATGCGGGCGCCGAAGAGGCCGGCCGTTGCATCCACGCCAACCAGCATCAGATGCAGCATGCCGCGGTTCGCGCTGCTGTCGATGTCCGCCTGCGTGATGACGCTCACCGGCTTCAGGACCGGGATGCGGCTTGCGAAATAGTGATTCAGGTCCACGCTTAATGCCCTTTGCAGTTGACGATCTTGGCGGTGTGGGCGGCAGCGAACTGCTGCGCGCCGTGCCGCACGCCGATGAAATAGGTGACGGTCCCGACGAGCGCCGCGCCAGCGATGGCTCCGCCGACCACGGCAGCGAACCACTCGAGGTCGCGGCGGAACCGGGACTTCACGCCGACGCCTCCCCCGGCCCGGCCGGCTGGATCACGAGTTCGTCCGCGCCGCTCCACGTGACCTTGTGGGTGTTGAAGTCCAGCCCGGAGCCCATCAGAACGCGCAGGTTCCGCTGCATCGTCTGGACCCGCTGCTGCGCCTCCAACGCTTCCAGCTTGGCGAGCGCCAAGCCGAAGCCCACGAGGCGGTCCGAGTCTTTCACCTTGCGCAGCCGGTCCAGTGCCAGCATCAGGCCGTAGCTCGTGCCGAGCTCGAGAAGATGGTCAGGGTCAGTGATCTTGACTGTCGTTTCCATGTGGTCCCCGGTCAGTTGAACAGGCTCGGGACGTGGGCCACACCGTTCGGGCGGCGGACCTTCACCGTCGCCTTCGCGGGCGCAACCTTTGCCGGCGGCGCCCTTCGCCCGCGCGGTGCGGCCGGCAGCGGGTACGCCTCTTCGGAGACGCACTTGATGACGGTGCGCTTGCGGCCGGCAAGGAACGCCTCGATGCTGTTCTGCACCTTCAGGAAATACTCGCGCCACTCCGTCGCGGACGGCGTGGTGGAGGTCAGGTGGTTGCGCATGCAGACCGCCGCGGACTCGTGGTCGCCATTGCTGAAGCCCTTGTTCAGCACTTCCCCGAAGCGCGCCAGCTTCTCCCGGTCCACGCCGGCGAGGTACGCGCGCGCAATGGCGGCGTACACGAAGGCGCTGTTGAGTCCGCGCCCGCGCGGGCCGTGCGACAGCGCCCACGTCGCGCACTCGCGGTAGCGGTGCACGACCTCGAGCTTTTGGCTGTCAGAGAGCGGCGTCGCACCGTTCGCCATCCGCCCGCCGTTGCGGTCGCCGCTATGCACGGCGAGGCACACGGAGATCAGCTTCATTGAAAGGTCGGGGTCGATGCCGGAGATCCGGCCGTTGTCCACGACGTTGCGCGTCTGCCCGGTGTCGATGTTCAGGCCGTCCTCGCGGGTCATGCCGCGCTTGATGTCGAACCACACGGACATCCCGGACTCCACGACGCCGAACAGCCGGTGCTGGCCGTCCGCGAGATTGCCGTCCTCGTAGAAGCAGATCGGCGCCGCGCACTCCGTCCACCGGCCGGCCTTCATGTCCGCGGCGTACTTCTCGCCCACGCCTTCGCGGAGCGCCCGGTTGTTCTTGTTCAGGTTCAACCACTTCTCCGCTTTCGCCGGCGTCACCAGTTCGCGGGTCACTGTCGTTGCCATTGCTGTCCTTTCGTCGCCGCGAAGCGGCTCAGTGTCAGGTGCCGGTTTCGCCCTTGCCCGGCTCGGGCATCACGTCAGCGACGCGGCCTTTCGGCCGTGGAGGCTGCATGTACGGGCGGACCCGCCATGCAACGCCGCCCGTGACTGCCTCCGTTTACCCCGCTTGCGAAGGGACGCACGGTGGGCTGGCGTTGACCTACACCTACTTAGAACGGAATGTCGTCATCGAGGTCGGCCACGCCGCCGCCGCCCTTGCCACCGCTGCCGGGCGCAGCCTTCGCGCGCGCGGGCTCGGCGCGGGCCGGGGCCTCGCCGCCTTCCTCGCGCTGCTGGCGGGAGCCGATCATCTGCATCGAGTCCCCGATGATCTCGGTGGCGTAGCGGTCCTGCCCGGTTTCCTTGTCCTGATACTTCCGGGTGCGCAGCCGGCCCTCGACGTAGATTTGCGAGCCCTTCTTCATGTACTCGGCCACGACCTCCGCGAGCCGGCCGAAGAACGTAATGCGGTGCCACTCCGTCTCTTCGCGCTTCTCGCCCGTGTTCTTGTCCTTCCACGAGGAAGAGGTCGCCACGGAGATCGTCGTCATGGCGGCGCCCTCCGGGTTGTATCGAGTCTCGGGGTCCCGGCCGAGGTTGCCGAGGACTATGACCTTGTTCACTGATGCCATCGCTACTCCTTCAAAGAATGTGGTGGGCTACTCGCTGCGTCCGGTGGCGACCTTCTTGCCCACTTGCCCGGCATCCGCTTTCGCCCGAAGTCGTTACGCCGCTTTCGCGAGTTGCGTGCTGGTGGTCCCCGCGTCGATCCAGAAGCAGTCCACGCCGACGATCACCGGGACGTTGCGCAGCGTGGCGAAGAGCAGCGCGGTATCCACGTCGCCCTGAAACGCCAGAAGCTCCATCCACTCGATCAGTTGAGCGCGGCCGTCCATGTCCAGCACGTCCACGCGATCCAGCATCAGGATCTTCAGCTTGGACAGGTGGGCGATGGCCTCGGCCAGCATCGCGTCGGCGCGCCACTTCTCGGACTCGCTCAGGAACTCGTAGCGGCGCACGCCGTCTGCGAGGATCGCCATGTCGGGCGTGACCGTCAGGGTCCGCCAGCCGGAGTCCAGCGCGTTCTGCTTGAGCCGGTTGTTGAGCGGGGCGAGGGCTTCGGCAAGGATCTCCGCCGGGATGCCGTCGGGGCTCAGGGACTTGGCAACGAGGTCCCACCCCACGACATCCGCGTGGAAGCGTTGCGCGTCGCCGGTGCGCCGGCGGGACTCCTGCGACTCCCGGGCCTTGTTCTCGACGGTGCGCAGCCCTTCGTGGGCACCGTCCAGCTTCGCCTTCGCCTGCGCGCGCGCGGTGGCGGCGTCCGCGATCTGCGCCGCGGTCGGCGGGGCGGGCAGCGCCGTTCCGAGCGCCAGCGCGGACTCCGCGGCCGTGGCGGCGGTGAGCGCCTTCTGCGTGTTCGCGTGCGCGGCCTTGGCGGCGCGCAGACCGGCCTCGAGGGCGGGCAGGCGCGCGGCGGCGACCGGGTCAGCCGGCTTGCCCTGCGGGGCCTCGTGCGCCACCAGCGTCCACCGCTTCGAGTCCATCTCCTTCAACTCCACCGCGCCTGCGCAGTGCGGGCAGTGCATCGGGGCGACGGGCTCCACGCCGGAAGCGTCAGCGCGCACTGCCGCGATCTCCTGCTCGAGCGCCGCAAGGTCGGCCGTGGACTGGTCCAGCGCAGCCTTCAGCGCGGGCGCCACGGCGGCGTCAGCCCGCAGCTTGGACAGGCGTTGTTCGGACTGCGCCGCGTTGTTCGCCTGCGTCACCAGCGCCGCCTCAGCGGCGGCGGCGTCCCCGATGGCCTTCTGCGCGGCGTCGTATGCCTCGCGCGCCGAGATCACCATGGTCACGTCGAAGTCGATGATGGGGGCAACCCACTCCGCGGCCTTCACGCTCCCGTAGTTCTCGTTGGTGACGGCGCGCCACGCGGCCTTCGCGTCCCGGGCCTTCCCCTCCGCTTCCTTGCTCGCGTTCTCGAACCCGGAGCGGAGCAGCGGGGCAATGGCCTCGATGCGGGTGGCGTCCACGCCGCGCAGCTTCAGCCGTTCCTTGATGCCATCCGTGCCGATGGTCACGCCCATCAGGTCGAAGAGGAACTTCCGGCGCTCGGTCAGGTTGAGGCTGGCGAACCGCTGCGCGTTGATGACGTAGGGCAGGGCGGCGGGCGGCTGGTAGGGCGACACGCGGCCGGACGGCAGGGACAGGAACGCGGAGTCCCCGTCCACCGTCACGTTCACGTGGCCGCTCTTCTGGCCTTCACGGATCAGCGCCGGGTAGTCCTTCTTCAGCGACACGCGCACGCTCTCGCCGGTGAGCGCCATGCGGACCGCTTCGTAGAGGCTGGACTTCCCGGCGCCGTTGTTCCCGGCGAAGAGGGCGATGCGCTCGTGGATCGGCGCGTCGATGCGCGCGATCCCGAGGAAATCTTGGACTTCGATGTTCGTGATTCGCATGCTCTACTCCATGGTGGGGGCGGGGGCCGCGGCGCGACGCGCGCGCGCGGTGACGGGTTCGGCTGCCGCCGGTTGCGGCGCCTTGGGCGGCTGGCCGGTGGGCTCGGCGCCGGCCGGCGCGTCGCCTTCCTGCTGCGGGCCTTCGTTGGTGTCCACGGCTTCGTCGCGGACAATGGTGAAGTCCCCGTCGAACGTGTCGGGGTGCTGGTCCTCGCCGCGCGCGGCCTTCTCGTCGAGGTTCACGGCGACCTGCGCCTCGATGGACAGCGGCAGGTACTTCGCCAGCCGGCGGATCACGGTCTTGCGGCCCATCTCCGTGAAGTGTTCGCTCCACGGGTGGGTCGCCGTCTTGTTGTACTTCTGCGCCTGCTGCCAGCCCTGCGACTTGTCGCGGATCTTCTCGACCTGCATGCGGCTCATGAACTCAAAGGCATAGCCGCCGCCAACGAGCTTCGCAACGGCGTAGAAGCCGATGACCTCGCCGCGCTCCCCCAAGCTCGGGGTATGGTTCAGCTTCTCGTCGAGGCCGTACACGAGCTCGAACTTGTCGTGTTCGCAGACCTCGTGCGCGGCGATGCTCACGATCTGGCCGGAGCGCCGGGCAAGGTCAATCAGGCCCTTGTAGCCGACGATGACCTGCACGGAGTTCACCCACCGCTCGTTGCCGTCCGCGTCCTTGCGCTTCGTGTTGAAGGGCACGAGGTAGGCGTGGCCGAGGACCGTGTTCGGTTCCAACCCCATCTGCGCGCACTGGCCGATGGCGCCGATCAGGGACGCCACGTCGCACTTCGCCAGCGCGGGGGTCGTGGTGGCGGCGATCTGCGCGACCTTCAGGAGCCGGTCCGCGCTCAGGTGCCGCGGCAGCATCTTGGCGATCTCGCCCTTCTTGAGCGCAAGCAGGTGGGCGATCTGGTCCTTCGGGCGCATGTCCTTCAGCGCAGGCGCGGGCGCGCTGGCCGCGGATTGCAAATCGCTCAGGGGGGTGGGTTCCATGGGGAGCCTCCTATTCGTGGTAAGGGCAGGTGGACCAACGCGGGCAATACTTCGGAGAGCAGATGTAGCTCTGCGGGTTCGGCGGGAAGAGGCCCGCCTTGAACAGCTTTGCGGCAATCGAGATCAGGCCCGGGGCCTCCGGAGTGCCGAGCATCACGCGCTTGCCGTCGAAGATCCGGCTGACCTGCGCGTGCCCGGACTTCGTGGTGGGCAGGGCGATGATCTGGCCCCCGACGGTGGGCAGGCCCGTCTCGGCCTCGACCATCAACTGATAGGCGCCGATCTGCGCGCTTTTCCCCGTCAACTGGACCTCGCCCTTTTGCACGATGCGCTGGCCGGTCTTCACGTCAGGGATCACGAGGCCGTATTCCTTCGCCACCGCGACACGGCTGCGGTCCATGGTTCCGCTCAGGCGGATCGTGATTCCGTTGCCGGCGTCAATGTCGAAGGGGGCAAGCGTCTGCTCGACACTGCGGAACTCGTACTGCGGCGAAATCTCGAGGCAATACTGCGTGTGCAGGCGCAGGCCGATGAACTCGGCCTCGCGCAGCGACATCTTGGCGTCCGTAAGGTCCACGTCCCCGCGCGGGTGGTGCAGGGCGTCCACGAGGGCGTCCGCGGCAGCGTCCGGCGTGATCGGCGCGCCGGCCACGCGCGCACCGTCAAACGCTGCCGTGCCGGCGTGGATCGCCGTGCCGAGGACCGCGGGCAGCCCGGACGGGCTCCGAATCTTCAGGAGGTTCACGCCCTCCCAACGGAAGGCGCAGTCGAAGAGCCCGCCCCACGAAGAGGCGCGCACATTCACGACTTCGCTCACAGGATTCCCCACGCCCACGCGAAGAGGGAAACGGAGAGGATCCAGACCGCGGCGCCGATGCCGGCGGCGAAAAGCACGCCACGCGCAACGTAAAGCGGTTCCTCGTCGTGCTGCCAATCGCTCATGTCTTGCTCCCCGAGTTGGCGCTAGGTTCAAGTGCTACTTTACACGATCCACTTGAAATGTCAAGCGGCGTTTGACCGTGCGGGCAAAAAAAGGGTCATGCGTAGGCGGTCCAGCGGCGCGGCACGAAGCACTCGACGCCGCCCACGGTGCGCGAGTCCTTCTTGCGCGCCCAGCACCCCCACTCGAAAATCTTGACGCTGCCGTCCTCGTTGACCCGGCGGCGCAGCGGCTTCTCGTCCTTGAGGAAGGCGTCGCGCACCGGCACGCACTCGCCCTGCATGAAGCCGTCCTCGTGGCTCTGCTGGCCGATCTTGCGGATCTCGACCATGCGCTTGCCCACCAGCTTCACGACTTGGAAGTGGTCGATGTTCGTCTGGTCGTACCCCCACGACGCCTCGAGGATGTCCCCGACCTTCAGGTGGTCCTGCGGCTGCGCCAGCTTCGCGCGGCGCTCCGCGTGCCGCGCCGCCAGCCGGGCGGCGGACTGCTCGGCGCCGGCAAAGAACTGCTCGATCTTCGCCTCGCGCGCCGGCATGTCCCGGAAGCGGAAGGCGAACGCCGGCTTCACGCTGCGGCCGTAGAAGCCCCTCGCGCACGGCTGGCCCGCCCCGTTGGCGTACACGTACACCGTCGCGGCTCCCGTGGCGCTGAGGCGGCATTCCGCCCCTTCGGGGAGGGCCATTTCGCGCCCCGCCTTGATCCGTTCGTCCATGTCAATCTCCGGTCATCTTGTTGATCGTCCGGCCGGCGATCCGCCCGGCCACCTTGCGCACGACGCGCTTCACAATCGCCGTTGGCCCGCGGCGCACGGCGTTCACGTCCCCGAGCCGGCGGGCCATGGTGTAGAGCAGGCTTCGGAGCTTCACGGCATCACCCTTGGAGTTGGTAGGCGTCGGCGGCGTGGACCGAGACGCGCGCTTGAAGGTCGGGGCACCACAGGTACTCCACGGGCTCCCCTTCCTCGTTCTCGAACTGGCCGTCCCCGACGTAGCGGATCAGGTCCTCCCACTGCATCGTCCCATCATCGCGCATCCACCCGATGCAGTACCAGCGGCCGGGGAGCAGGTCCTTCGTCAGCGAGGTCATGAAGCCCTCCGGTAGACGGTGATGGCTGGCGGGTAGCCATCGTGGTTGATGAGTCCGCGGCGCACCCATTCCGCGTCGCAGTCGTCGGCGTAGTAGACCGTGGTGAGCCAGCGGTTGCCGAGGTACACGAGCCACGCAATCACGACTGCACCTTGGCAATGGCGGCGCGCAGCGGGGCGAACCACGC
>Ga0075030_100001486_pt1 | contig 21110 bp, 24 predicted proteins | sample LitLauG_LLR_2012_FD_71393 | JGI IMG/M metagenome (GOLD analysis project Ga0075030, IMG submission 71393) | Freshwater sediment microbial communities from Pennsylvania, USA - Little Laurel Run_MetaG_LLR_2012 | ecosystem: Environmental > Aquatic > Freshwater > Creek > Sediment | place: USA...
CTGGGCGACCCGCGGATCCGCGCCGCCTTCCTGCGCCAGCATGCCGACCTGCTGGCGCCGGAGTTCTGGCAGTTGCGCCAGGAGCGGATTCGCGCGGGCATCATGGAAGATGTGTTCCCGTACCCGCAGGAGCACCGTTTCCAGGTTCATCTGCCGGCGGAGGCGGCGATGCCGCGGCACGGTGGCACGGCCAACGCGCATTTCGGGGACGCCGGCGCTTCCCCGCAGCACGCAGAACCCCGATAATCCACGGTCTTGCGGCATTGCGCCGCGGCTGGAGCCCGTTCTTGGAAAGTTGTCTCATCGTTGGAGCGACGCGCGGCATCGGCGCCGAACTGGCCCGCCAGTACGCGGCCGATGGCCGCCGGGTGATCGGCACCTTCCGCCGGGCCGCCGATGGTCCCCGACTGGCCGCGCTGTGCGCGCGCGCGCTGCCCGCCGACGTACTGGCCGACGGCTGGGCCCCCGAACTGGGGCGCGCCCTGTCCGGCGAGATCCTCGACCTGGTGATCATCAATGCCGGCGTGTCGGGCCTGCACTCGCAAGGCGCCAAGGCGCCCGAGCAATCCAGCTTCGACACGGTGATGCGCACCAACGTCCTGGCGTCGATGCAGTTCATTCCGGTTGTCGCGCCGCTCATCCCCGCCGGCGGCAAGCTGGTCGTGATCTCGAGCCGGATGGGTTCCATCGGCAACGCCGGTGATCCTTCCTGGTGGCTTTACCGCGCGAGCAAGGCTGCGCTCAACAGCGTGCTCAAGTCGGCAAGCTTCGACCTGGGCAGCCGCGGCGTGGTCTGCATGGCGCTGCATCCGGGCTGGGTCCAGACCGATATGGGCGGGGCGGCCGCTCAGCTTCCCGTTGCAGAAAGCGTGACGGCGATGCGCCGCGTGATCGCGGCGGCCAACGCCTCGCACAATGGCCGTTTCCTCAACTACAACGGGGAACAGCTCGAATGGTAGGCTGGGCCCGCGCTGTGGACCGGCAGGCAGCCCTCCGTCCCATGCCTGTATCAACGGATACCCGATGATCTCTCCTGCACTGATTGCCGGTCTTGTGTTTGGCGCGTGCGGCCTGCTGGCCGCAGCCGCCGTCGAGTTTCTCCTGCGCAGCTTCGCCGACCAGGCGGGCGTCAACCGCTGGGTATTCATCGCCGTGCCGGGCCTGTTTGCCATGCTCTACGCGCTGGTTTTGTTCCAGGACGCCCGGCGCCGCATTCGCCAGCTGGGCCAGTCGATTTCGCGCGGAATACTCATCGCGCTGCTGACGTGGCTTTCGTTCTCCACCATGGCCACCATGGTGTGGTGCTCGGCGCGCGACATGGGATCGTGCTTCAGCCACCTGCTGTTCGCAACGGCCATCGTCGGCGGCGGTCCGATGCTCGCCGTTGCCCTCTTGGGAGGCCTGCTCGCCGGGGTCCTCATCATTCGTCCGCCCGCCAAGAAGGCCGGCGATTAGCCCCCCGGGGCCACCGCAACCGGAGCCGCGCGATGCCGCAACCCGCCGATTCGACGGAGCGCTTTGGCGACAGGGCCGGCGCCTATGCCCGGGCGCGTCCCGGTTACCCCGATTTCGCCGTATCGGCACTCGCCCAGGCGCTGGACCTGCAGCCGGGCGCCACGATCGTCGACCTCGGCTGCGGGACGGGGCTTTCGTGCGAGCCGTTCCTGCGGGCAGGTTTCACGGTGGTGGGCGTGGAACCCAATGCCGCAATGCGTGCTCACGCTATTGAACGCCTGGGCCGGAAAAGCGGCTTTCGCGCCGTCGACGGGCGCGCCGAAGTCACCGGACTGGATGCCGCCTGCGCCGACCTGCTGGTCGCAGCCCAGGCTTTCCACTGGTTCGATGTCCCGGCAGCGCGCGCCGAGGCGCTGCGCATCTTGCGCGCGCCGGCCCGTGCGGCCCTGCTATGGAACGACCGTCGCGCCGCGGGCTCGCCCTTCGCCACGGGCTACGAGGACCTGTTGCGCCGCTACAGCACCGAATACCTGGAGCTGCGCCACCGCCACGAGCGCAGCGACCGCATCGACGAATTCTTCGGCAGCAGCCGCTGGCGCACGCTCACGGTCACCCACGACGACGAGCTCGATTACCCGCGCCTTGCCGACCGGCTCAACTCCACGTCCTATGTCCCGGCCGCGGCAGATACGCGCCATGCCGCGATGATGGCCGATCTGCAGCAGCTCTTTGCCCAGACCGCGCGGCACGGCGTGGTCACCATGGAGTTCGAAACCCGAGTCGTCTACGGCCAGATCGAGGGTGCACACCCCATATCCTAGAACGCCCGCCGCATTGGGCTGCCGCCGGCGCCGTGCCCGGCGCCCGTCACCCCGAGGATGCCAGAACATGCCTGCACCGATCATCTTCTATTTCGACTTCAGTTCACCCTATTCGTATCTTGCGTCCGAGCAGATCGCCGACGTGGCGGCCCGCCACGGACGCACGGTCGATTACCGGCCGACGCTGCTGGGTGCCGCATTCCGGACCACAGGACAGCGTCCGCTCGTCGATGTTCCCCTGAAGGGGGATTACAGCCGGCGCGACATGGCGCGCAGCGCGCGCTATGCCGGCATCGATTTCCGCATGCCGGAAAAATTCCCGATCTCGACCGTCCACGCGGCGCGCGTCTTCCTGGTCCTGCAGGCGCAGCAGCCTGATGCGGCGCTGCCCTTTCTGCACGGCGCATTTCGTGCATACTTTGCGCAGGGCCTGGACATCTCCGATATCGCGGCAATCCGCGAACTGCTGCTGGCCATCGGCGCCGACGCCGACACGGTGCTGGAGGCGGCCGCGCAACCCGCGTTCAAGGAGCAGCTCAAGCAGTCGGTCGACGAATCGATCGCCCGCGGCGTTTTCGGCGCGCCCTATTTCGTGGTCGATGACGAACCCTTCTGGGGCTGCGACCGGCTCCCCCAGATCGAACGCTGGCTCGCCACCGGACCATTTTGATGCCCCGCATCCAGACGCCCGCCACCACTGACCTGAAATTGCCGTGACATGAAGCGCAAGGCCGCCGTCCCGTTCATCATGCTGACGTCGCTGCTCGACGTGATCGGCGTCGGGCTCATCATTCCCGTGCTGCCCCTGCTGGTGGGCGAATTCACCACCAGCCGCGACGCCCAGGTCTACTGGTTCAATGCAGCCATCATCTCGTTCGGACTCGCGCAGTTCTTCTGCGCACCGCTGCTGGGCGCCCTATCCGACCGTTACGGCCGCCGGCCGCTGCTGCTGTTGGGCATTGGCGGCCTGGGCGTGACCTTCGTCGTGACGGCGCTCACCCAGTCGCTGTGGCTGCTGGTGGCCATACGCCTGTTGGGCGGGGCGCTATCGGCCAATTTCGCGGTTGCGCAGGCCTATGTTGCGGATATAACCACGCCGGAGAAGCGCACGCCCGCGCTGGGGCTGCTGGGCGCCATGTTCGGACTCGGTTTCGTGCTTGGGCCGGTGATCGGGGGCGTGCTGGGTGACATCAACCTGCGCTTGCCGCTCTACGCCGCCGCGGGGCTGTGCGCACTGAACTGGCTCTACGGCCTGCTGGTGCTGCCCGAGTCGCTGCCGGCGGAGCGGCGCACTCCCGTGCGGCTTGGCCAGATCAATCCCTTTGCCGCGCTCACGGGACTGGTGCGCCTGCGCGGGGTGGGCCCGCTGGTATTTGCCATCGCCGCGGCCAGCCTGGCAAAGCTGACGCTGCAGTCGGTCTGGGTCCTGTACACCAGCTTCCGCTTCCAGTGGGGCCCGCTGCAAAACGGCATGTCGCTGTTCGCCGTGGGCATGGTTGCCATCCTGGTGCAGGGAGGCCTGCTCAAATTGCTGCTCAGGAAAATGGGAGAGCGCCGTTTGGTCGCCGCCGGCCTTGCTTCGGGCACGGTGGCCTATGCGCTCTACGGGCTCGTGCCCCAGGGCTGGATGCTGTATCTCGTGATCGTAGCCAATTCCCTGGCTTTTGCATCGCCCACGGCGCTCCAGGGCATCGTATCCAAGGCGGCGGACCCGCGGGAGCAGGGGCGCGCCATGGCGTCGCTCACGTCCCTGATCAGCATCACCGGTATCGCGGCGCCGCTGCTCGGCGGAGCGCTGCTCGGCCCGGTCTCGCACCTGCCGCCCGACCACGTGCTGGTGGGCGCGCCGTTCTTTGCCTGCTCGGCGCTCGAGGGTTTCGCCTTTCTGGTCGCGCTGCGCTACTTCTCGCGCCATCCGGCCCAGACCGGCGCGGCCACGGTCGGCAATACCGCCTGAGCCGTGCAAACGCGACGGGTTTTTCACGGTTGTTAAGGGGTACAGTCCGGCGGCGCCGCCATTGCAGGTCCTGCGGGCGCCGTCCCGTCCAACATCCATGAGCATCCGGCTCTTGCTCGAATTTTCAATTTTCCGCCGCCCGGCGGCGCTCGCGAGCCTGCCGATGCTGCTGCTCGTCGCCTGCGCGCAGAATCCGCCCGTCGCGAGCGGCGCGGCGGCCGCGCCGGCCGTCCATGACGATGCTGCACCCGGCCCCTTGTACTCCCTATTCCACCGGGCACTGCCCTCGCCGCAAGGCAAGACGGCTGTTCTGCGGCTGCACGCGCAAGGCGTGCAGATATTCCGCTGCGAAACGCAGCCTGCCGGCCGCCGCTGGGTCTACCGGCTGCCCGAGGCGGATCTGGCCGACGGCGCCGGCACGGTCATCGTGCGGCATGGGGCCAACCTGAGCTTCGAGCACGTCGACGGCAGCCGCCTGCTGGGCGAGATCGCCGACCATGTGCCCTCGCCCGTCGACAACGCCCTGCCGTGGCTGCTGCTCAATACGCGTTCCTACGGCAAGGGTGCCCTGGCAGGCATCACCCACGTGCAGAGAATCGACACCGTCGGCGGAATGCCGCCCGCCAGTTGCGACGGGGCGCAGCCCGGACAAGTGCTGCGCGTGCCGTTCTCCGCCGACTTCGTCTTCTTCCGCTGAGGGGTGCCGCGGCATTGCGCGGTATCCGCCAGCGCCGCCCGTCGCCGCCTGCAGCCTTTCGTCGATCGGAAATGCGTCCCATGCCGACCCGGTTGGGTAATATCGGCGGATGACTGCAACGACCTTACCGCGCCTGCTCCGGCTGCGCATCGCTGCCGGGGCCGTGCAGCCGGGGCTGGTCCTGGGTATTGGACTGGCGGTACTGGCCGGCCCGTTGCTCGCCGAGGAGTCGTACGTCGAGCGCCCGGTGTACAGCGAACCGTCCACGGGGCTGCAGTTGCCGCCGGGCTGCGAGGTCGACCCCTCCTGGCGATCGTCCGTGGCGGGTTCCGACCTGGAAGTGTGGATTGCGCGCTGTGCCGGTACGCCGCGCGTGTGGCTGGTCCGGCGGCAGGTGGTGGAGATCGTAAATGCCCGCCAGTCGCGCCTGCGCTTCCAGGTGATCGACGAGCGCATATACCCGGAGGAGACCGCCGGCGACACGCTGAGCGTGCAATGCACCGGGCAACGCGATGAGAGCGGCTACGTGGTGCGCGGGGCGCGCTGGCGCGATGACGGGCGCGAATTGCGCCTCAAGAGCGCCCGCGGCGTGCTGCGGGTGGATGTCGGTTCCCAGACACTGGCCGACTCCGAAGTGGGTGCTGTCGACTGCGCCCGCTTTCCCGAGCGCGAAGCCATGATGAAACGGCTGCAACAGTCCCACAACTGATCCGGTGCGCGATCGCCGTTGCCGTCTGCCGGCCCGCTCACGGCGAGCGCAGGCATTGGCGGACGGCGGGGAAGCCTATGCAGCAGCTTGCCTGCCTCCAGTAGATCCATGCGTACCGGCCATCCGTGCTGGGCAGCGCGGGACGCGCGGCAAATGGGAGTTGCGGCAGGGGCAGCTCGCCCACGCGAAAGCAGGCGCTGGCCGCCGGATAGACCTGCTGCAGCTTGCCGCCGGTATCGACGGGATACGGAAAACTGCCGATCTGCTCGCGCGCAATGCTCATGGCGCGCACTGCGGTCTTGGCCGAATACAGCATCGGCGGCGGACCGATGTCCCGCATCTGGCGCGGCCGCAGCGGACCCCACGCGCCCAGGCAAGCCGCATTCTCACCGACGGCTGATGCGCCCGGCAGAGCCGCGCACGCCAGCAGCTGCGGGATGGCATGGACCTGCGGATCGGCCAGATCGCGGCAGCCGGTGCGCCAGTTGACGGCATCGAGCTCGGACGCATAGGCGAGCCTGGGCAGCCAGGGGCCGGCCAGGGCCGCGGCCGCGGTCTGCGTGGCCTGCGCAACAGCGGCGGCCGGCCCGCACAATGGCGTGGCCGCATCGACCACCGCGGCGGGCAGTCGCGCGGCCGATGGTCCGCAGGTAAGGCAGCCAAGGCCGGGAACCATGCCGTCGGGCAGCAACCAGACATGGGCTTCGGCCGTGTTGTCGGTCATGGATAGCGACGAGCTCGCGGTAGCGCCGGCATAGGGTCCGCCGGGCACGGGCAAGCCCAGCAGCGAGTCGCCCGGCGCGCGCGTGGTCTCAACGACGGCGACCGGAACGTAGCGTCGAACCCGCAGTCCGCAGGCAACGAGTCCGCAATAGCACTGGCCGATGACCTGCTGTTCGGCGCACGCCGCGTCGGGATAGAGGCGGCCGAGCAGTCCTGCAGGGCTGGTCAGCGAGGACAGGGGGTCCTGCGCCAGGGCCCTATCGATTCCCGCGATTTGCAGCACCACGACTGCAAGCGCCGCCGCCGCGGCCACGGGCCGCAGCGCCGCGCACCCTGCCGGTTTGCTGTGCATTTTCTTATTCCCGTTTACCGGACCTGCCGGCCACTGCATCGGCGCCATCGCAAATGCAAGCGCAATCTGCGGCAATTCCGTGCGACATCCACTCCTGAATTCAGTAGTTCCTGGCCATGCCGCGCGGGCCTAGCCTTTCTTGCAACGCAAGCAGCCAGCGGTGCGCACCCGCGGATCCAGTTCCAGCACCGTGAGGCGGTAGTCGGGATGCCCGCTTGCGTTGTACGAGCACCGCATTGACGGGTTGTGCGGGCGCGCCGCCAAGCGCCATCGGGCAATGCCGCGTCGGGCCGGCAGCCGGGAAACTGCCGGCGGCGGCCTTGCGCACAGCGCCTGGGCGGCAGGCCGCTCGTACGCAAGTGCGTGCGGCACTGCCTTCTTCGAAATGCCAGCCACAAGGAGAGCGAAATTGCGCAGCAATACCAGGACCGCGCCCCGGGGCGCGTACATCACCGCAAGACCGCCCGCCCTGCAGGCGCTCTATGCCGAACTGGCCGATCGCGACCGCGAGCTGTCGCGCCTTCGCGCACAGATGAATGGACTGCGCTCCTTCGCCCTGGGCGCCGATCCGGCGACGCTGGGCGCGCGCCGTCCTTTCGATGTCATCGCGGCCGTGGAATCGGCCTTGCGCGCCACGCAAGCGGAACTGGCGGGCGTCATCGTCTGCCAGCGCATGCAGCCCATGCAGGTTGTCGGCTCCCTGCCCGCCATCACCCAGGTGCTGTCGCATCTTTTCGTCAACGCCGCCACGGCCATGCGCGGAACCGGGCGTCCCGGGGTCCTGCATATCGACGTGGTCCGCGTGGGCGTGCGGGCCCAGTTGCGCATCAGCGACAACGGCCGCGGCATCGCGCCCGATGCCCTGCGGCGCATCTTCGAACCGTTCTTTTCCACCGCAGGTCCGGGACTGGGCCTGGGCCTGGGGCTGACGGTCAGCAGCGCCATCGTTCGTTCGCATGGCGGCATCCTGGGCTGCAGAAACCGCACGCCGCACGGCGCGCGGTTCACCTTCGATCTCCCCGCCCGCGCCGCGGAGGAATCGGCCATCCGAACCAGCAGGGAGGCACCATGAGCCTGACGAGCATCAGCAACGCGCCGGCACCCGCGCGCGTCTCCATCGCCGAAGCCGGCTCCCCCGCCTCGGGCCTGCGCCAGCAGATCGACGACTGGATACTGCCGCTGCGTTCCGTCGGCGGAAGCCGGGTCGACGTCGAGATCGGCGACCGCCTGCAGCGCATTGCGCCGCTGCATCAATGTCTTTTCGTCCTGAACGATCACGGCTGCGCCGGCCTGGAAGCCATGCCCCCGCGCCTGCACGGCACCGTGCCGGGCGAACTGCAGCGCGTCTACGCCACGCTGATCGTCGAGCGCGACCCCCTGCTGTTGCGCGTCGGACTCGAATGGCGCGCCCTCACCGGGACCATCGACGAGCATTGCAGCTGGATCAAGGAGCACACCCGCAATGCGGACGTCATCCGCGCCTGGCTTGCGCGCATGGCGGAGAACGGCGCGGGCAGCCTCGTCGTGATACCGGCACGCGGCTGGCTGTCGCGGGGCGCGCTGTTCGCCTTCTTCGTCGAGCGGCCGCCCGAACACTGCGTGTTTGCGCTTTTTTACGCAGCGCAGCGACTCGCCGTGGCCCTGGAGATCCGCTACCGCCCCTACATCACGGACCTGCTGTCGCTGCAATTCACGGCCCGCGAGATCGACGTGCTGCGCGCCGGCCTCAAGGGGGCCGGTGACGACGAAATCGCCGCGCGCCTGGGCCTGTCGATCGACGCCATCCGTTACTATTTCAAAAAGTTCAAGCACCGCGTGCCTCCGGCCATCGGCCACCTCAAGCCGCGCGAACTGGCGCGGATACTCCACCACCTCGGTAAACTCTAGGCAGACCCCGCCCCGCCGCCATTGCCCGCGTGCGGGCGGCGGGCTCCCGACGGCCGATCCAAGCGCAGGACCCCGATGGACGATCCCACCTTGCTGCGCTATTCCCGGCATGTCCTGCTCGAAGCCATCGGCATCGAAGGCCAGGAACGGTTCTCGCGCGCCCGCGTGCTGGTGGTGGGCGCCGGGGGACTGGGGTCGCCCGCGGCCTTGTACCTGGCCGCAGCCGGGGTCGGGCAACTGGTGCTTTTCGACGGCGACGTGGTTGACCTCACGAACCTGCAGCGGCAGATTTTGCATACCACGGCGCGCATCGGCCAACCCAAGGCCACGTCGGCTGCGCAGACCCTGGCCGCGCTCAACCCGCTCGTCGCCATCGAGGCGCACGATCGGCGGCTGGGCGCGCAAGAGCTTGCCGCGCTGCTGCCCGGCATCGATGTCGTGCTCGATTGCTCCGACAACCGCGCCACGCGCTACGCGGTCAATCGCGCCTGTGTCGCCGCGGCAGTTCCGCTGGTCTGGGGATCGGCAAGCGGCTTTTCCGGGCAGCTCGCGGTGCATGACCTGCGCCGCGCGGGCGAACCTTGTTATGCGTGCCTGTTCCCTGAGGGTCCGGGTGAGGACGAGCCCTGCGCCACAACCGGCGTCTTCGCGCCGCTCACGGGAGTGATCGGTGCACTGCAGGCAGCCGAGGCGCTGCGGGCGATCAGTGCGTTTGGCGAACCGCGCAGCGGCCGGCTGCTCACGGTAGACGGGCGCGACATGGTGTTCCAGCAGCTGCAATTTGCCCGGGACCCGCACTGTCCCGTGTGTTCCGTACGGGGTAATTAGGGCCCGTTCACGCTATGTCGGCTGGGCGAGTCGTCCGCCCATCGACCGTGCGCCACGGCTCCCTGCAGCGCAGCGCAGTTGGACCGCAGGGGCAACCGCGACCCCTGGGGCCGGTTTGGGCGCAGCGCAGCCGGGGCTCGTGGCAGGCACCGTGGCGCCGGGAGACGACGGGCGTCAGTGCCGGCGGTCCTGGGGCGGCGCCTCGTCAAGTCCGGGGGCGGGTGCGGCACTGGCATCGTCGTGGCACTGCTGCAGCAGAGCGTCCCAACCGGCGGGCCCCAGTTTTTTCAGGGTGGCGATATTGGCGTCAAAGATGACCGCGGCGTCGGGAACGGCCTCGACCGCCCGCGTGATGCTGTCTTCGCGCAGCAGGTGCAGGGTGGGATAGGGCGAGCGGTTGCTCGCGTTGCCGATGTCATCGGGTTCGGTATCGGCGAACTGGTACTGCGGATGAAAGCTCGCCACCTGGATGATGCCGGCAAGTTCCAGGTGCTCGATGGCCGCTTCGGCAACCTCGAGAAAGTCGTTGTGCTCGGCAAAATCGTTCATCACCCAGGGATGAATGAGCAGTGTGGTCTCGATCGCGGCCGGCGGCGCCTCGGCGAGGCGATTGAGTTCCTCGGCCAGCGCGGCGAGCAGGCCGTCGGCATCGCGCGCGTCGCACACTGCGTAGCGCACGAGGCCCTTGGACTGCGGAGCCTTGGCAAATGGGCACAAATTCAGGCCGATGACGGCCCGCTCCACCCATGCGCGCGTCTCGGCGGCAATGAATTCCGGGGAAAGATGGTCGCTCATGGTTGCGCAATGTACGCCAGGCGGCCGCTGCGCGGGGCGGCGCCCGCAGGGACAGCGGCCTACGGCGCCGGCGCTGCGCCGGAGGCGGAACCTTGGATTTCGGTAGACCCGTTCAGTGCATCGATGGGCAATCCGTCGTGCGCGGTGAGCGGACCGGCGGCCGATTGCGTGATGCGGCCGGTGGATGAAATGGTGACGGTGGCCGTGTGCTTCGGGTCGTTGCGATACTCATGCAGAACCTGTTGCAGCGCCTGGGCGGCATTGCCGGGGGCTGGACCGCTGTGCTGCGCAGCGCCCCCGCCGGTGCCACCCGCGCCGAGCGCCATGCCCCGGGAAAGTCCCGAGCGGGCGCCGGGATCGGCAACCTGCTCCACGGACGTGCTCGTGACGTGCGCCTTCTTCGCCGGCACGAACCGTGTCGGCGGCGACATCATGGCGGCTATCTGGTCGATGAACGCCGGCGTGCGAATGTGGCCGCCGCTCGATACGAGGGCAAAGCCGGCTATGCAAAGGGCGAGCAGGAGCATGGCGATCAGCAGGCCGCGCCACGCAACCGCATTGATATTTTGGGAAGGAGACACGGTGGTGGCATTGTTGAAGCGATTGCGCGCTGCAAAGCCATTGGAAAGCGGTGCGAAAGCCGGCGAATTCCCGATTCAGGCGTCCTGTCCGGCCTCGCGGCGCAGCATTTCGGCCTTGCGTTCCAGGCCCCAGCGATATCCGGCCAGATCCCCGTTGCCGCGCACCACGCGGTGGCAAGGCACGGCAACCGCGACCGGATTGCTCGCGCACGCCCGCGCTACGGCCCGAACCGCGCCGGGCCGGCCGATGGCGGCAGCCAGGTGGCCATAGCTCACCGTGCTGCCCGCGGGTATCGCCCGCAGCGCCTCCCATACGCGGCGCTGGAACACCGTGCCCTGGATGTCCAGGGGAAGGTCGAGCAGGCCGCGCGGGAGTTCGATGTAGCCCAGCACCTGCTGCACCCATCCGCAAAATTGCGCATCCGCCGGGGCAAAGGCCGCATTGGGAAAGCGTTGCTCGAGCCGCTGTACGAGCGCCGCCTGCGCGTCACCGAGTTCGATCCCACAGATGCCCCGCGCCGTTGCCGCCACGATCACGAAGCCCAGCGAGCAGGGCTCGACCGCGAAGCGGATGGCCTGTCCTGCACCACCGCCGCGGTACGCCCGGGGCGCCATTCCCAGCGCCGCAGAACCGCGTTCGTAGAAGCGTCCTGCGGAATTGAAGCCGGCGGCATAGATGGCGTCGGTGACGCTGGCCGCCGTGGCCAGCGCGGCCTGGATCCGGCGGTCGCGCACGGCCGTGAAATAGGCCTTGGGTGTAAGCCCGGTGCTCCGCTTGAACACGCGATGGAAGTGATACGGGCTCAGGCCGGCCGAACGAGCGAGCTCGGCCAATGCGATGCCCGAGGAGCTGTCCTCCAGCGCGCGGCACGCGGCGGCAACGGCGTCTGTCTGCCGCACGGCCAGGGGCGCGACATCGGGCCTGCAGCGCCGGCAGGCCCGAAATCCGGCGGCCTGCGCCAATGCGGCCGTGGGGAAGAAGCACACGTTCTCGCGCCGCGCGGTTCGGGAAGGGCAGGATGGGCGGCAATAGACACCGGTAGTGCGCACGGCGTACACGAATCGCCCGTCGGCCCCCGGGTCGCGGGCGGCTACCGAGGCCCAACAAGCCTGTGCCGTCCCGTCGGCTGGCAGATTGGCCAATGCGGTCTGCGGGTCGCTGCTTGCTAACGTGCTGCTGGCGTTCATGAACGATCCTGTCTGGCGGCTGCCTGCCGCGGCGGGCCAATATGGCCGCAGTATTGCCGGCACGGCGCCACGGCGCTACCCGATTCTTGCTGTCAAATACGCAGCCGAGGTGGGCGGATTGCGGCAGGATCCGCTGCGAAACCGCCAACTTGCCGTCATATCCGCCGCCGGACCCGGCGCCTGTTCAGTAGTGCGGCGGGATCTCCTCGCGCGGGTCGCGCGGCTGCTCGGGTCCGCTGCTCCGAACCTGCTGGCGCAGGGCCGCCAGTGCCAGCACCAGCTGATCGATCTGCTCCTGCTGGCGAAAGACGGTACGGTTCAGCGCCTCGACAAGATCGTCGACAAAAGCCAGCTTGACCTCGAGCACATCCAGACGGGCATCCGCGGCGGCATTGCCGATGTCGGCCGCAGGCGGCAACACGGGCTTCACGAGGGCACCGCGGCTGCGGCCACGACCTGCACACGGGCGCCGCGGCACTCCACCACCTGCCCGGCGCGGATCTTCGCCGTCTTGCGGCTTTCGGCGTGTCCGTCAACCCGCACCAGCCCCGCAGCGACGAGGTGCTTGCCCTGGCCAGCGGAGCCCGCCATGCCGGCGCATTTGAGAAGATCGCACAGGGCGATTGACTGCGTGGCGAGCGTGAATTCGATGGCTTCCACGGGCTTCCTGTTCCTGGGTTGCGCCGGCGCAAGGTGATGGCGTTGGCGCAATATTAGGCGGATCGCCGCCCCGCCGTCATGGCCGGCTTTCCGGCGCGCGCCGGGCACGTGCAAAGCGGGGAAATGATGGAGCGATTGCCGTCAATTCCCCTTGCATGAACGAATGCTGAATCGGCCTGCGACTGCGTTCAGGCCCGGTTAAAGGCCCGCGCGCAAAGTGGCTCCTGTCAACTGACTTTCCCAAACCGGAGCCAACCATGCTGCTACAAAACGTACTTTCACCCCTCCAGACCCGTGCCGGACTCTCCTACAACCTCAGCCTTGCCATCGGCACAATGCTGGCCGCGCTGGCGGTCGTTGTCTACGCCGATTTCGCATCGACGCTGGCCGGCGAGCGCGTGCACATCATCCTGCAGGGCGCGCAGATGATCCTGCTGACGGTGGCATCGGGGATTATCGCCGGTGTGCTGCACGCGCTGAGCACGGCCGGCGAATCGGCCGCCGCCGCGCTGGCGCCGCGCCGCGCCGCTGCCGCCTGAGCATCCGGCGCCGGGTGCAATAATGCGCTCCCGGCGCCGATGCCGCAGGACCCTGGATTTTCATGACCCTTTCCGAAAATCGTCACTGGCGGCATGCGCACCACCGACACGGATCGAACGCATCTGCCTGCATCCGGGGTGAAAAGCGCCGTTCCGCATTGATCGCAACCGCATCGGCGCCAACTGCGCAACGCTGAGTGGCCGATTACCTGATTCCGGCGCTTTTTCTTTGCATCGGCCTTGCCAAAGGCTGGCAGGCCGCCCGGCTGCGCCGCCGGCAGGCGCAAGTGCCGGCCATGCTGCGCGTGACCGGGCTCTTCGCCTTCGGCGCCGGGCTGTTCCTCATGGCGCTGCTCATCATGTGCCGTCCCTGAAGCCGCAACCGGGTTGCGCCCCGTAGAATCGCGTTTGTGCGCGGCATTGCGAGCCGGCGCACTGGCACGAACCCCTCCCCACCGCCGGCGATATCCACGATGACAACCTCCATGACGGCCGAGCAGGCCGTGCAGCAGCAGCTCGACGCCTACAACGCCCACGACCTGGAGCGGTTTATCGCCGTTTACGATGAGAACGTGCGGATCTACCGCCCGCCGGCGGCCGAACCCAGCATGGTGGGTCGTGCAGCGCTGGGCCAGTTTCACGGTACACAGCGCTTCAACCTGCCCACCCTGCACGCGGAGCTGCTCCGGCGCATCGTTGCCGGAAGCAAGGTGGTGGACCACGAACGGGTCACCGGCCTCACCGAACAGCCTTTCGAGGTTGCCGTGGTCTACGAGGTCATCAACGGCAGGATCACCGCGGTCTGGTACTTCCCCGCCGCCTGAGCTGCTGCTGCCGGCCGCAATGACGCATTGGACGCGCCGACGGCCGGGAAGCGGCCTTGTTCCCCGCGACGGCCTCAGACCCGGCCACTGCCGGTGCGGGAAGCGGCCAGGCGTGCCGCCGTCCGGCTAGGAAAGCAGGACCAGGAGGTGCTGCTCGAGCGTCTCGCCCGGGGGCCTGCGAAAGCCGCTCTTGGCGTAGCGGTGCCAGCGCCCGATAACGTAGGCGATTCCCAGCGATGCACGGGCCGACGTATCCATGTCGGGCGGCAGCTCCGCCTGTGAAACAGCGACGCGCAGCGCCTGCTTGATCGAGGTCTCGACCCGGTCGAACAGCTGGTTCATCCGTTCCTGCAGGCGTTCGTTCTCGTTGACCAGTGCGTCACCGATCAGCACGCGGGTCATTCCCCGGTTTGTCTGCGCAAAATCGATCAGCATCCGCACGATCTGCTGCACCTGCTGGCGCCCGGAGGTTTCTCTGCCGCAGATGTCGTTGATCAGGGTGAAGATCGTCGTCTCGATGAACTCGATCAGGCCCTCGAACATCTGTGCTTTGCTCGCGAAATGCCGGTACAGCGCCGCCTCGGATACCTCCAGGCGTGCCGCCAGCGCCGCGGTGGTGATCTTTTCCGCGCGCGGATCCTCCAACATGGTGGCCAGCATCTGCAATATCTGCAGCTTGCGGGCGCCCGGGCGGCGGCGGCCCTTGCCGGCGTCGTCGCCGGCAGGCTGTTGGGGGCTGGATTCGGAATTCATAAGGCACACAAAAAGTGAGGCCACGAATCTACCGGAAACACCCGGGACGTGGGGGATTACTTACCTAGCGCGCCGCACCAAGCAATGATTCCGGCGTTCCGGGCGCGCATTCACGGCACGGAAATCTTTGCGCGGAATTTCTCATTGCGGCGCGGCGCAGAGGCAGTGCACGTAGGCCCCGCGGGTTCCCGGCCGGTAGGCCAGCCAGTCCAGGTCGTCCTTCACGGCGCCGGCGGTCTGCGCCAGCAGCGTGCCTGGCGGCAGGGCCAGATTCGCCACTGCCGTGCGCAACGTGGCGCCCGGCAGCGATGCCAGCAAGCGGTACCAGCCCTTGGGTTCGGCCTCGATGTAGCTGGTCCGGTAACCGTCCTCCATCTTGGCCAGGCTCGCCGCGGCGTGAATGGCGGCCCGCAGGCCGCCGAGTTCGTCGATCAGGCCCCGCTCGCGCGCCTGGCGGCCGGTCCACACGCGCCCCTGGGCAATTTCGGCCACCTGCTCCTTGCTGATCTGGCGCGCCTGCGAGACCCGCCCCAGGAACTCGCTGTAGATGTAGCTGATCGTGCTCTGGATGACATTGGCCAGGCGGGCATCGATTGGCCGCCGCAGGTCGGAAGCGCCCGCCAGCCAGGCGGTGGTGGTGCCTCCCGTATGCACGCCCAGCTTGTCCAGCGTACGGTCCACGGTGGGAAAGATGCCGAACACGCCGATGGATCCCGTTATGGTGGCCGGATCGGCAATGACCCTGTCGGCCGATGTGGTGACCCAGTACCCGCCGGAGGCGGCCACATCGCTCATCGACACCACCACGGGCTTGCCGGCCTTGCGGGTGAGTTCGAGCTCGCGGCGGATCAGTTCCGAACCGAATGCGCTCCCGCCCCCGGAGTCGACGCGCAGCACCACGGCCTTCACGGCGTCGTCCTCGCGCGCCTTGCGGATGAGTTCCGAGGTCGAGCGCCCGCCGATGGACCCCTGGGGTTCGTTGCCGTCGGAGATGGTGCCGGCGGCCACGATGATGCCCACCTGCCGGTTGCGGTCGCCGGTTTCGGGCAGGTTGGCCCGGTAATCGTCAAGCGATACCTGGCGGAAGGTCTTGTGTTCGGTGTCGGCCTTGCCTCGCTGCAGCATGAGGCTGCGCAGCTCGTCGCGGGTCTTGAGTCCGTCGACAAGCTTTTCGTCAAGGGCAAACCGCGCCATGTCGCCGCCGCTGGCCACCAGGCGCACCGGCGCCGCGTCGATCAGGCCGGCAATGGCGCCCGCGGGCAGATGGCGGGCGGCTTCCACGTCGACGGTGTAGCCGGCCCACGCATCGTCGAGCCAGAACGCATCGGCATCGGCCGCTTCCTTGGACGGGGCATTGAGCGTGTAGGGTTCGACGAAGCTCTTGAACTTGCCGGCGCGAAACACATTGACCGTCACGCCCAGCTTTTCCAGTGCGTCGTGGTAGTAATTGCGGTAGCCGCCAAAGCCCGTGAGCAGCACCGCACCCATGGGATGCAGGTAGACCTCGCTGGCGTGCGCGGCCAGATAGTACTGGCGCTGATCCAGGGAGGATCCCCACGCCACCACCTGCTTGCCGCCGGCCTTGAAGCGATCGATCGCAGCGGCGACCTCGCGCAGCTTGGCCATGCCGGCGTGTCCCATGTCATCGAGCACGAAGACAATCCGCGTGATCCTGGCGTCGGTCGCCGCGGCATCGATCGCCTCCACGAGGTCGCGCAGCTGGGTTTCGCGCTCCTCGCCGCCAAGGGCCTGGGTGAACTCGGCCTCGCGCGCGCTGCCGGTGAATTCCTCGACGATGTCGCCCTTGATGTCGATGACCAGTGCGGTGTCCTCGAGCAGCTTGAGCCGCGTGCCGCCCGAGGCGGCAGCGAGCACGACGATGGCCACCAGGATCAAAAAGACCATGTTGACGACGAACCGGCGGGTGCCATCCAGCAGTCGATACACAAATCCGACGGAGCGGCGCAGCAGGCCGGGGCGGGAAGCGGACATTTCGAACTCCATGGCTCAGTTGCTCGTTGGTTCCTTGGCGCGGCGTCCCGGCGGGGCTCGCGGGCCGCGCCCGCTCCGGAAAGCCAGTGGAGCTTACTCGCCGCAGGTTAACCCGGCCGCGGCGCTCGCAGGCTGGCCGCCAGTGCGGGCAACTGACGGACGGATCGGATCCGTGCGGCGACATAGCCGGCGCCACGAACGCGATCCGGACCCGCCGCCACCCGCCGCACGAACATGACCGTGGCAAATCCGGCGGCCCGGGCCGCCTTGAGATTGGCGGCGTTGTCATCGACCAGTATGGCCCGCGTGCGCGCGGTACGGCCGCCCAGCTGCTCGCGGATGCGGATCGCGCGGAAGAGGGACAAGGCCGGCTTCGGGCGATAGTGACCGTGCACCCGCATATGTTCCACCGCGTAGCGGGTGGTGATGTGGCGGTGCAGGCCGATGCCGCGCAGCACCTCGCCCGCGTACCGCGCCGGGGCGTTGGTCAGGAGCACCTTGCGGCCGGGCAGGCGACGGCCCATCTGTTCCATCCCGCGCTCGGCCCGCAGCAGGGCGGCAATATCGACGTCGTGGGTTTCATCGAGAAAGCGCTGGATGTCGACGCGATGATGGCGCGCCAGGCCAACCAGCGTGGCGCCGTAGCGCAGCCAGTAATCGCGCCGCAGGAAATCGGCCTTTCCCCGTGCAATTGCCAGGTGGCCCGCGAGAAAATCCGTCATGCGGACGTCGATGGCCGAAAACATCGCGTGCGAGGCATCATGCAGCGTGTCGTCGAGGTCGAAAAACCAGACCACGCGTCGCGGCCCCGGCGGTGACGTGCCGCACACTGCGGCGCGCGGCGCCGCGCCGCGGGTGCGCATGGGCGCAAACCGGCGGTGCGACGCAGTCAATTGCGCCGGATCATGGTGCCGACGCCCTGGTCGGTGAGAATTTCCAGCAACAGGCAGTGATCCACGCGGCCATCGATGATGTGCACGGAATTGACGCCCTTGCGCGCAGCCTCGATGGCCGAGGATATCTTGGGCAGCATGCCGCCGGAAATGGTGCCGTCGGCAAAGAGTTCGTCGATGCGCCGGGCGGTGAGGCCCGTGATGAGATTGCCCTGTTTGTCGAGGACGCCGGGCGTATTGGTCAGCAGGACAAGTTTTTCCGCAGCCAGCGTTTCGGCGATGCCGCCGGCGACGATGTCGGCATTGATATTGTAGGAAAGCCCGTCGGCACCTACCCCGATGGGCGATATCACCGGCACGAAACCGTCGTTCTGCAGGGTCTTGACCACCGCCGGATTGACCGATTCGATCTCCCCCACCTGGCCGATGTCGTGCAGGGTTCCCGGTGCCTGCGGATCCGCCACCTGCATGCGGCGGGCACGCATGAGACCGCCATCCTTGCCGGTGAGGCCCACGGCCTGGCCGCCGAAACGGTTGATGAGCGTGACCAGTTCCTGCTGCACCTGGCCGGCCAGCACCCACTCGACGATTTCCATGGTTTCGGCATCGGTCACCCGCAGTCCGTGCAGGAATTCGGACTTCTTGCCCACGCGTCCCAGGGCCTCGTCGATCTGCGGGCCGCCGCCGTGGACCACGACCGGCTTCATGCCAACGAGCTTGAGCAGAACGATGTCGCGGGCAAAGCTTTCCTTGAGGCCCGCATCGACCATGGCGTTGCCGCCGTACTTGATGACGATGGTGCGGCCATGGAAACGCTGGATGTACGGCAGCGCCTCGGTGAGGATTGCGGCCGTCAGTTCGGGAGGGTGTCTGGCGCGGTTCATGAGTGGCGTTTCTGGCGCGATTTTACCATCGTGCCGACGCGGCTACAGCACGTAGCGCGAAAGATCGTCGTCGACGGAAAGATCCCGAAGCCGCGCATCGACGTAGGCCGCGTCGATGACCAGGTGCAGCGCACTGCGGGTTCCGGCGTCGAAGGCCACGTCCTCCAGGAGCTTCTCCATGATGGTGTGCAGGCGCCGCGCGCCGATATTTTCCGTGCGTTCGTTCACCGTGCAGGCGATCTGCGCCAGCCGCGTCACGCCGTCGGGCGTGAACTCGAGTTCGACCTCGTCCGTGGCCAGCAGCGCCTGGTACTGGCGGGTGAGGCAGGCGTCGGTCTGGGTGAGGATGCGCTCGAAGTCGAGCGGCCCCAGCGAATCGAGCTCGACGCGGATCGGAAAGCGCCCCTGCAGCTCGGGCATGAGGTCCGAGGGCTTGGCGAAATGGAAGGCGCCGCTGGCGATGAAGAGCATATGGTCCGTGTGCACCATGCCGTAGCGCGTGGTGACCGCCGTACCTTCGACCAGCGGCAGGAGGTCGCGCTGCACGCCCTGGCGGGATACGTCCGCGCCCTGGGTTTCGGATCGGTTGGCGATCTTGTCGATCTCATCGAGAAAGACGATGCCGTTGGACTGCACGGCCTCGAGCGCCCGCGCGCGCAGTTCGTCCTCGTTGAGCAGCTTGCCGGCCTCGTCGTCGGTGAGTATGCGCAGGGCCTCGGCCACGCGGGTCTTGCGCGGCCGGCGGCGCGTCGGCCCCAGACTCTGGAACATGCCCTGCAGCTGCTGCGAGAGTTCCTGCATGCCGGGCGGCGTCAGCACCTCCATGGGCGGCGCCGGCTGCGCGACGTCGATTTCGATTTCGCGGCCGTCGAGCTGCCCTTCACGCAGCAGCTTGCGCAGCCGCTGGCGCGTGGCCGACTGTGCATCGGCAAGGTCGCGGCCGGCGGCTTCGCCGCCAACGGCCAGCAGCAGGTCGAGCAGGCGCTCCTCGGCGGCATCGTGCGCCGCGGCCCGCACGCCGCGCAACGCCGCCTCGCGGGTCTGCTTGACGGCTATCTCCGTGAGGTCGCGGATGATGCCGTCGACATCGCGCCCCACATAGCCTACCTCGGTGAACTTCGTGGCTTCGACCTTGATGAAGGGAGCATCGGCCAGGCGCGCAAGGCGCCGGGCGATTTCGGTCTTGCCAACGCCGGTGGGGCCGATCATCAGTATGTTTTTTGGGGAAATCTCGTTGCGCATGGGTTCGGCGACGCGCTGCCGGCGCCAGCGATTGCGCAGTGCCACCGCCACAGCGCGCTTGGCGCGCTCCTGGCCGACGATGTACTTGCTCAGTTCGTGGACGATTTCCTTGGGTGTCATCATGGGCGGGATCCTTGGCTCTGGCGCGCGGCGCGGCGCCGGCGCCGCCGGCGTGCCCCAATGGCCTGCATCGGCGCCGGCCGCGCCGGCTTGCGGCATCTACTCGAGGGTTTCGACGATGATGTTCTGGTTGGTATAGATGCAGATATCTGCGGCGATCACGAGCGACCTGCGAACGATGGCCGCAGGGTCGAGCGGCGTCTCGTCGAGCAGCGCACGCGCGGCGGCTTGCGCATAGGGCCCGCCGGAGCCGATGGCAATGAGGCCTGCCTCGGGTTCGAGCACGTCGCCGGTTCCGGTAAGGATCAGCGAGCTCTCGTGGTCGGCAACGGCAAGCATGGCCTCAAGGCGCCGCAGGATGCGATCGGTGCGCCAGTCCTTGGCCAGCTCGACGGCCGAGCGCAGCAGGTTGCCCTGGTGCTTTTCGAGCTTGGCCTCGAAACGCTCGAACAGCGTGAAGGCGTCGGCCGTTGCACCGGCAAATCCGGCCAGCACGCGGTCATGGTGGAGGCGGCGAACCTTGCGTGCGCTGTGCTTTATGACGATGTTGCCCAGCGTGACCTGTCCGTCGCCGCCCATGGCAACTGCCGCGCCGCGGCGCACGGAGACGATGGTGGTTCCGTGAAACTGTTCCATGGGGGCCGGTAACGAGCGGGTATAGGCGCGCGCCGCGTGCGCCGGGCAGCGGCTAGGCGCGCCGGACGCGCACTTCGCAGACGGCGGAAACGCCCAGCAGTTGCCAAAGTGCGGCAATGAGGATGTTGACGTTGCGGAACTCGATGGCCACGCCGGATTGTTGCAACCGGATCAGCTGGCCCAGCAAGCTGGTGGAAGCGGTGAACGCGATGCGCCGCAGTTGCCGGCATTCGACCGAGATGTGCTTGGTGTCGCGCGTGGCGGCAACCAGGCGGTTCAGGTATTGCTCGCCATCGCCGAGGATCTCGCCGCGCCAGTTGAGAGGGTCGGACGCGCGCCCGGCCGCGGCCTCGACGGCGCCGCCGGCCACGCGGATATTGGACATGGGCGGCTCCCAGGAGGGTGGCGACACCTCGTAGGTGATGCAGTACTGGATGCCGGTTTCCTCGAAGTCGGCCTGGCGGTCGAGCAGCCGCTGTACCTCGAGCAGCAGCATCCAGGCTGCGTCGGAGGCATCGCGGCGGCCGGCTTCGACCGTTGCGCGCAGTGCCACCAGCAGTTGCTCGGCACCGCG
>Ga0075030_100001490_pt1 | contig 21084 bp, 17 predicted proteins | sample LitLauG_LLR_2012_FD_71393 | JGI IMG/M metagenome (GOLD analysis project Ga0075030, IMG submission 71393) | Freshwater sediment microbial communities from Pennsylvania, USA - Little Laurel Run_MetaG_LLR_2012 | ecosystem: Environmental > Aquatic > Freshwater > Creek > Sediment | place: USA...
TGGTGCCCAATGTCATGGCCGCCTCGAGCAGGGCAAAGTCGAGCTTGCGCGTGGTGTTGGCGATGATCAGCACCTGCTGGAAGAACGTACCGATGACGATGATGGCGATCTTGGGTCCGTCGTAGATGCCCAGGATGGCAACAGCCAATGCGCCGAAGGCCGGCGCCGGCAGGTAGCGGAAGAATTCGATGAAGGGCTCATTGAGCCGGCCGATCGCGTTGTAGGTGCCGCACAGGATGCCCAGGGGTACGCCGATCAGCGATGAAATCAGGAAACCCCAGAAGATGATGCGGATGCTGTGCAGCAGGCTTTCGTGCAACCAGGGGGCATCGCGCTGTTGCGGCTTGGTGGTAAATGCGGTGTAGAACGCGCGCAGCACTTCGTGGGGCGCCGGCAGGTACACCGGGTTGGCGGGAACCCCGGCCGGGAGTGCCAGGTTCTGCTCACGCATGGTGGCCGTTTCGGCGGCAAAGACACCGGCCTCGACGAGCATGTCCGGCTGGAAATAGTCAACGGCGCCCGGATCGGTGACACGCACCATGGGGTGCCACAGGAAGGGCACGTAACTGACCAGTGACCAGACGAGCAGTGGCAGTGCGAAGGCGCCGATGCCCAGGACCAGCCGTTCGCGTGGGCTCAGCGGAGCCCGCGCGGCAAACCAGCGGGAGGTCGTGGACACGGCGCGGACGGTCGGGCTTGCGCCCGTCTACCGGGGGAGCAGGGAAGCGTCGATCGTGCTGTCGACGTCCTGCGGCTTGGCGTAGACCGCGTTGGCAACGTTGAAACGGTCGGCAATGCGCGACGAGCCGTAGAGGGAGCCGAAACCGTCCGCCTTGACGAAGCGCGGCTTGTTGTCGCTCAAGCTGAGCAGGCGGGTGCCCTTGAGGAACTGCGTGAAGGCGGCAGGCGGAATACCCACCCGGGCCGACATCATGCGCACGGCGTCGTCGCGGGTTGCAGGATCATTGATGTAAGCCACGACCTTGTCCCACACCTTCACCACCTTGCCCCAATCGGCACGGCGGGCCGACAGGCTGGCGGGGTTGACCGCCAGGGTGTCGTAGATCAGGCCCGGTTCGTCGGCCGAGGTATATATGGGCTTGGCGCCCGGAACGCCCTTGATCGCCTGACCCGAGACGGGCTGCCACGCGACCACCGCCGCGACATCGCCGGCGGCCAGCACCTGCGGCAATTCATTGGTCTTGGCGTTGACCAGGGTGATATCGCCCTCCTGCATCCCCGCCTTCTTGAGTCCGTTGAGCAGCAGCAGATGTTCGAGCAGGCCGATTTCGACCCCGACTTTCTGACCCTTGAGATCCTGCATGCGCTTGATGCCGGGGCGGGCCACGACCATGTCGTTGCCGTCGGAGTAGTCGGTGAGCAGGACGATGACGCTGCGGGCCCCGCCAGCGCCGGTTACCAGGACGTCGCCGTTGGACATGGTGACCGCATCGATCTTGCCGGCGGAGAACGCGTCGAGCGACGCCGAGTAGTCGAACCACTGGAACGCCACGTCGACGCCGGCGTCCTTGAACCAGCCCTTTTCTATCGCGACCTGCCAGGCGACCCAGCCGGGCCAGTCGCTGTAGCCGATGCGCAGGGGTCCGGCGGCCTGCCCGAGGGCAGGCAATGCGGCCCCCAGGGCCAGGATCGCGCCGCCCAGCCAGCGCCGGCAGCGCGCCATCAGCAGTGATTTATTCATGCGTCCGTACCGTGGGAAATATTACGAATTGTCGACAGGGTAATAACGCATGGATGCACGCAAAGAACGTGCCGGAGGAGGCGCCGTCCTGCCGCTGCGGTTTCCCGGGTAACGCCGTCGCGTGCGCGCGGCCAGGGACCGGCGCCGGGGCGCGGCCGCATTTTTTTGGTGCGGACACGCACCACCGGCGACCGCGCGGTGGCGAGATTGCGCCCGCTGACGGCGGTTACGCCCCGGCCCCGCGCGGCGTCACCAGGAAGGCGACGAGGTTGCGCGTGAGCAGGCGCGCCAGTTCCGTTTCCGTAAAAGGTGACCGGGCGTCGTGCCAAAGCGAGTGTGGGTTCAGCATGTAGTCGTACGCGGAGCAGCCGCAATTGAAGACGGCGAAGCGCACGTCCTTGCGCGTGATGCCGCTGGCAAACTCCAGCCGATGTTCGAGCAGAACATCGACGACGAATTCGATATTGCTGGACAGGATGCCGCGCGCTTCGGCCACGAAACGGGTATCGGTATCGGCCTCCAGGAAGCGCACCAACGCGCGGGTCAGGCCCGGGTACTGCCGGTACTGCTCGAACGTGAAATGCACGATGCGGCGGGCCGTCTTGGGCAGCGTGTCGCGCAGGAGCACTTCACGGGTGCTCTCGGGGTTGCCGTGCACGCCCTTGTGCAATATCCACAGGAAGACCGACCGCAGGAGATCGTCCTTGTCGGCAAAGCGCCGATAGACGCTAGCGGGCGCCACCTTTGCCGCCGCGGCGATGGTAGGGATCAGCGCACCGTCCAGGCCGCGTTCTTCGAGGATCTGGGCGGTGGCCAGAAGCAGGCGTTCCGCCGTGGCGCGGCTGCGGGCCTGGCGGGGGGCAAATGGCGATGCGGCCGGGGGCTCTTTTTCTGTCATCGGCGAATTATGGACAAATCCACATCAATATGCGATAGTGAATTCCTATTCACATTTTTCCGGATTTGCTGCCAGCAACCACGCCGGCTTCCGGGAACGCCGCTGCGACCTCATCGTTATCGGCTGGAACCAAAGAAGCTTTGCACCTATCCTCCCAGGAGTCACCCCGATGAGCGCATGGCGCCAGAGCGACGATCTCTTTCCCGGCAACAGCACCGGTCCCTGGCGGACGTGGACCCTGGCCGCCATCTTCGTAGCGGCGCTGGCGAGCGTGGGCGGCGAACTCGTCGCCTGGGCTTGCGTCGAGGGGCTCAAGCGCGCCGGCCTTTTTCCGGCCGCGCTCTGGGCCCAGGCGACCATCGCCATCGTGCTGGTCTTCGGCACCGCGATTGCGCTCCTGGTCCTGTGGTTGCGCTACTTCGAGCGCAAAGCCATGGCCAGCGTGGGCTGGGGGCCTGCGGCAGCACGCGGCTTGCTGCGGGGAATGTTGCTGGGGGCCGGCTTCCTGTGCGCGGTTGTAGCCTTGCTGGCCGGGTCGGGCGGAGCACGGCTGGATCACCCCGGCGCACTCGCCCACGCGTCCCTGACGAACGTCGTTGCCGCGGCGCTGCTCGCCCTCGCGTTCCTGATACAAGGTTCGGCAGAGGAATTCATATTTCGGGGCTGGCTGATGCAGGTGACCGCCAGTCGCTACGGCAAAGTCATTGCCGTAGCGACCAGCACGGCTCTGTTCACCCTGGCGCATGCAGCCAACATCAAGTTGTCTCCGGAACTGGTGCTGGGATTGGTCAATGTCTTCCTGTTCGGAACCTTCCTGGCTGTTTACGCCATCCGCACGCGCTCCCTCTGGGGCCCTTGCGGTTGGCATGCCGCGTGGAACTGGCTCATGAGCGTGGGTTTCGGGCTGAACCTCAGCGGCATGAATCTGGGAATCGAGCCGTTTCTCCTGGACATGAAGTTGGACGCCAACGGCCCCTGGTGGCTGAGCGGGGGATCGTTCGGCCCGGAAGGCAGCGTAATGACAACGGCCGTCATGGCGGCGTCCGTGGCATTTTGGTGGATCGCCGGCTACAAGCAGAGGTGAGCGCGGCCCCGCAAGACGCCGTGGCGCCTTTGGTTCGCTGATGCGTACGGAGGCTGCGGCGTTTTGTCGCACCCGGCACTGCAACGCACACGGGTCCCGTATCATCGTCGCCGACCCGAACCCCGCCATGAGCGCCGTCCTCTCCACCCCTCCCGATACCGGCAACCGCCTGCGGCGCCTGATCGCGCTGCGCTGGTTCGCGATGGCCGCAGAGCTGGGGCTAGCTCTGCTTGCGGGGCAATGGCTGGGCGCCGGCACGCAGCTCGAGCCCGTTCTGGTGGTCTGCACGGCGCAGCTCGGCCTCAACCTGGCATCGCTGGCCTATGGCGGCCGGGGAGCGGCGGCGACCGACCGGCAACTGTTTGCCCAGCTACTGCTGGATGTGGCAGCCCTCACCGCCATCGCGTATTTTGCGGGAGGCTCCACCAATCCGCTGATCTCGCTCTACCTGCTGTGGATCGCCGCCGGCGCGGCCATGCTCGATGCCGGTTTGGCCACGGCGCTGGCGGGGCTTTGCATCGCGGCCTACTCGCTCGTGAACTTCGTGCATACCGAGGTGCACATCCACGATCACGAAAAGGCGCTGCAGATCCACCTGATCGGCATGTGGGTGGTGTTCGTCTTTTCGGCCATCACCATCTGCTGGTCCGTGCTGCGCCTGACAGCGGCGGTGCGGCGACGCGATGCGGAGCTGGCCGCGGCACGTGAGACGGCGCTGCGGGGCGAGCGCGTGGTGGCCCTGGGCAACCTTGCCGCGGGGGCCGCCCACGAACTGGGCACGCCGCTCGCTACCCTGGCGGTGCTGGCCGGCGAATTGCTGCGCGACCCGCAACTGGCCGCGCCCCTGCGTCCGGAACTCGAACTCATGCAGGGCCAGATCCAGGAATGCAAGCGCATCATCACGCAATTGGCGGCGCAGGCCGGGACCTCGCGCGCCGAGGCGCTGCTTGCAGGCCCGCTCGACGAATGGTTCACGCAACTGGTTGAACGCTGGCGGCGCCAGCGGCCGCTGGTGACTGCGCAGCTGCGCCTGGAAGGCGCGCAGCCGGGGCCGCGCGTCGTCATGGACGCAACCTTGGGCCAGGCACTGCTCAACCTTTTCAACAACGCCGCGGACGCCAGCCCCGAACAGGTGGAAATTGCCGTGCGCTGGGATGCCGATGCATTCGAGGCCCAGGTGCTCGACCGGGGCGGCGGCATTGCATCGGCGGTGCAGATGCGGCTTGGGCGGGAACTGGTGACCACGCGCGAAGACGGCATGGGAATGGGCCTCGTACTGGCCTATGCGGCGGTGGAGCGCAGCGGTGGCACGCTGTCTTTCGTGGCCCGACCGGGCGGCGGCACCGTTGCCACCGTGCGCATCGCCTTGGCCGCGCTGCGGTCCCCGGCCGCAAACGGGGTGGCAGGATGAGCGCGGACGCCGGCGCGGAACACCTGGGCAATCTGCTGCTCGTCGACGACGACGCCGTGCTGGCCCGAGTGCTCGCGCGCGCCCTGACGGCGCGCGGCTTTGCCGTCCAGACGGCGGACTCGGTCGCCACCTGCGCCACGCTCTTGGGCGAAGGGCACATCCCGGACTTTGCCGTACTCGACCTGAATATTGCCGGACAGTCGGGGCTCAAGCTGATCGAGCAGATCCTGGCCGTCAATGCACAGTGCGACATCGTCATCCTCACCGGGTACGCCAGCATCACCACGGCTGTGGACGCCATCAAGCTGGGTGCCCGCCAGTACCTGGCCAAGCCGGTGGACGCGGATACCGTTGCCAAGGCCCTGCTCGAGGATCAGAGCCCGGACATGGAGACCGCGCCCGAAGATACCTACTCGGTGTCGCGGCTCGAATGGGAGCACATCCAGCGCGTGTTGCTGGAAAACGGCAGCAATATAAGCGCGACTGCACGCGCCCTCAAGATGCACCGGCGCACGCTGCAGCGCAAGCTGTCCAAGCGGCCCGCGCGCGAATAGCCGGGCGCGTGCGAGCGCCTACAATCGCGCCAGCCCATTCCTTGCAGAAGGCGCCGATCCGCACATGACCAGTCTTACCACCCGCATCCTGCACGCCGATCGCCTGGGCGGCGTCGAGCACGGCGCCGCGCGCAAGCCCATGCATACGGCAGTCGCCTACGGTTACCCGAGCGCGCGCGAGTTGGCTGCCGTGTTCCAGGGCGAGAAGCCCGGCTACGTGTACGCGCGTCAGGGCAACCCGACCACCGCTGCCCTGGAAGCCAAGATCAACCTGCTGGAAGACGCACGCGGCACCGTCACGTTCAGCACCGGCATGGCAGCCATTGCCGCCACCCTGATCGCCCTGCTGCGCGCGGGCGATCATCTCATCGCCAGCCAGTACCTCTTTGGCAACAGCTACAGCCTCATGCTCACGCTGGAGCGCATGGGCATTGAGGTGAGCCTGGTCGATGCCACCGCGGCAGCCGCGGTGGCATCAGCGGTGCGGCCGAACACCCGTATCGTGTTCGTGGAGACCATTGCCAACCCACGCACCCAGGTCGCCGACCTGGCGGGCATAGGCGCACTGTGCGCCGAGCGCGGCCTGGTTTTCGTCGTCGACAGTACGCTCACCACGCCCGTGCTGTTTCGCCCGCGCGATACCCAGGCGAGCCTCGTCGTGCATTCGCTCAGCAAGGGCATCGCCGGGCACGGCGACACGCTGGGCGGCGCGGTCTGCGATACCGGCCTGTTCGACTGGTCGGGCTACGCCAATATCCTCGACACCTACCGCAAGGGCAGCCCGGCTGGCTGGGGCCTGCAGCAGATCCGCAAGAAGGGGCTGCGCGACATGGGCGGCACGCTGCGTGCCGAAGACGCGCACCGCATCGCCACCGGCGCCGAAACCCTGGAGCTGCGCATAGCGCGCACCAACGCCAACGCGCTGGCCCTGGCGCAGTGGCTCGAGCAACAGCCGCAAGTGGCGCGGGTCTACTACCCTGGCCTGCCCAGCCACGCGCAACACGGCCGGGCCACCGAGCTGTTCAGCGCCTTTGGGCCATTGCTGAGCCTCGAGCTGCAGGCGGGGCTGCGCCATTTTGATTTTCTGGACGCACTGCGCCTGGTGATACTTTCGAGCCATCTGGCGGACAACCGCACGCTGGCCATACCCGTGGCCGATACGATCTTCTACGAGATGGGTCCGGAAGGGCGCGCGGCCATGGGCATTGCCGACAGCCTGGTCCGCGTATCGGTGGGCATAGAGCACATCGATGACCTGAAGGCGGACTTTGCGCAGGCCTTGCAGGGAGCGGGGAGCGTTGGCTAGGCTAGAGCGGGCGCGATAGTCCAATGAAGAATCCGCGCCGCGGGCCGTACTGCGGGGCACCTACACCAATGCCGGTGCCGTCGCGGATTTCATATTGCCGGTCCAGCAGGTTGACAATGTCGAAGCGGGCGGTGAGGGGCGCCCAGGCGCGGACGTGAAACACGTGGCTGATGCCGGCGTTGGCCTGGAAGTAGTAGGGCAGTCGGCGGCCGTTCGGAATATTGCTGCCGTCGGGCGCCTGCAGATCGGCCCGCAAACCCGAGCCCAGCAGGAAGTCCGTACTTAGCCGCGTGTCGCCCCAGCCATAGGACGCCCCTCCCGAGGCGGTGACCTTCTGCTCGTGATCCAGCGATATGTAATGGTCGGCGATGTAGGCGAGGTCCGGTACCGCAAAATTGAACTGCGACGAGGTGATGTCGCTGCCCTGCGCGCTTTCCCAGCCCAGGTTGAGATAGGCCGAGAGCGCTGCGGTGGTGTAGTTGGCCGTGAGCTCGGCGCCATACTGGCGGCCGTTGGCGTAATTGAACGGGGTGAGGATGATGGGCGCGCCAAACTGGCCCTCATCGATGAGTTGCGCGGATCGCTTGAAGTAGCTGTCGAAACCCAGCGTCAGCTGCTGGCTCACGGTTTGCAGCACGCCGATGTCCGTGTAGTTGGCGCGCTCGGCCTGGGGCGTGCTCGCCAAGGTGGTATCGGACGCCGCGCTGGTGTTGTTGAACAGGGCGACATTCTGGCTGCCCACGAGCTCGAAGGGCGGCGGCGAGAAGTAGCGCGCGTAGCCGGCGTGCACGGTGGTGCGCGGCAGGGGCTTCCACACCAGATTGACGCGCGGGCTGAGCTGGCTACCGTTGGAATAGGCGACGTAGTCGTCAAAGCGCAGCCCGTAGTTGAGGGTGAGTGCCGCGGTCCACTTCCATTCGTCCTGCACGTAGAGGCTGCCGATCCGCTCGGTGCGCGCACCGTTGTCGGCGATGCTGATGGGTGGGCCTGCCTGCACTTCGGTCGCGAACGGCCCCACCGTTGGCGCTAGGGGCACGACCAGCGATTGGGTATTGCTGGTGGAACGGTCACTTTGCACAAATGCGCCGGTACGCAGCGTATGGCGGTCGTTGATCTGCCAGGCAGCATCGAGTTGCCCATCGAAAGCCAGGTTGTTCTTGCGCGCGTTTTGCGCGATGCCCTCGAACAGCAGGTCGCCCACGGGATCCGGCGTGAACTGCAGGGTGGAGTTGCGCACCGTGAACGAGGTCTGCAGGTCGAGCGCGCCGCGCGAATGCTGCCAGCCCACGATGGCGAACGCGGTCTGTTCGCGCTGGGTTTCGTTGAGCGCGGCGCTGTCGTAGGTGGTCTGGCCGGCCACTGTGTAGCCCTCTTCGGGTTGTTCGCGGGCGCGGTTGGGAATCTGGAACTGCCCACTGGACGTGGAGAGGATCAGGCTCAGGCGGTTGTCGGGGTCGAGGACTTTTTCAAGGAACCCGAAGCCGTGGTACTGCTTGGTGCGGTCGTGCAACGGCGTTGACTGGCCGTTGGGCGATTCGATGCCCAGGTCGTTGATCATGGCGTCGCCCGAGAAGAAATACTGGATGCTTCCCGACGTGCCGCCGTAGTTGATGCTGGGCGCCATCGTGCCATGCGTACCCCCGTACAGCGAAACCGTGCCCCCGGGATCGATCGCGCCGTTCTTGGTGCTCAGGTCGATGATGCCCGCGGTGCGCAGGCCGTATTCGGCGGGCAGCGCACCGGTGATGAGCTGCAGTGAGGAAATGAAGCGCGGGTCGAGCGCCTGGCCGAAACCGCTGATGCCCTCGGGCAGGATGATGCCGTTGAGCCGGTACTGCAGGCCATTGTGTTCGCCGCGAACATGGAACTGGCCAAAGGAGTCCTGCGCGACCTCGGGGGCCTGCATGATGGCCTGGTTGAGCAGCCCGTTATCGCCGCCGGGCATGGCGGCGATGGCAGCCGCATCTATCGTGTAGACCGAAGCACCCACCTGGGTCTCGATTCCCGTGCGCGCTTCGTTGAGCCGCCGCGACACGACTTCGATGGATTCGAGCTGGCTCTCGGGCGCCGGCGCCGGCGCTTCCTGCGCCAGGATGACGCCGGGCAGTGCGCACAAGACGCCGGCGTACAGCCGGGGAAACAAATACGACATGGGGACACCTCGCAAAACAACCGGTCAGGCCGCCGGGTCGGGCGCGGGGCGGGTTGGCCCCGGCGCATCGACACGGCGCTGCGCAGGACAGTTTCAGACAGCGAGGGGTGGGCCGCGGTTACGGCACGCCGGCGTATCGCAAGCAGCCAATGCGCCCTGCGCTACGCCGGCGCAGGCATGACCGCTCCGGGCAAGCAACAGGCTCGGCGGCTGGGTTGCAGCCCAGCTGGAGAACTGGGCGTACTGGTAGCACTTGTCGCAGCCGTGGTCCGTGGACAGGGGCGGAGAGATGGCTTTGCGCACTTGAACATCGTGGGCGGCTGCCACCGCATGCGGATGCAGGGTTTGCGCTCCGCCGTGAGGCGCCGCGGCATGGCTGATGCCGTGCAGCAGCCCTGCGCTTTGGGCACAAAGCACGAGAAAGCTCAGCAGCAGTGGCAGGACGCGGCGCATTGCAATCAGTCTACCCCAGGGGGCCACACCACCGGCGGGGATCCGGTTACGTCAAAGGGTTGTGCATAATTCGGGGATGGGAACCACCGAACCGCGCCCCGCTCCGCCCGCTGAACCGGCGGCGGGCTCCTCCTCACCGCCCACACTGGCACAAGGCGGCTTTGCGCCGCCCGTGTGGCGGCACGATAACGGGACGCCCGTTTCCTGCGTGGAAAAAATCAAGGTGCTCAACGAGAACTACGCCGAGCTCCAACAAATGACGCAGGACGCCTTTGAAGACGCCTTGCTGCTGGGGTGCAGCGAGGAACAGGTGCGCGGGGTGTTGCGCCGGCTCATCGACGGCCTGTACAACCCCTATCCCGGCGCTGCTGGCGACAAAGCCGACTGTTGACGGCCCAGGCACGCCGAGCGGCACGGTGCGGCGTTACCCTTTCCGCATCGGACCCGCTGGCGCCCCCCCGGGCAACCAGGCGGCGCCGCGCACGCCCGAGGCGTCGCCGTGACGGTTGCGCACGAGGCGCGTGAGCACCGTATCGGCGAATATGCCGCGTGACCAGTAGCGCGGCACCAGCGTGTACAGCGCTTCGATATTGGACACGCCGCCGCCCAGGACGATGACGTCCGGGTCGACGATATTGATCACCACGGCAAGCGCCTGCGCCAGGTGGCGTGCGTAACGGTCCAGCGTATGGGTACAGGCGGCATCGCCCGCTGCGGCCATTGCAGCGATCTGTGCGGCGGACACGCGTGTGCCGCCGTTGGCCGTGGCGTGGTCCGCCTCTAGCGCCGGTCCGCTGAGCACGGTTTCCACACAGCCCTGACGGCCGCAATAACAGGGCCGCGGCGCATCGCGCCCCTGCCCGTCGCCGATGGGCAAAGGGTTGTGGCCCCATTCGCCCGTGATGCCGTTGGGGCCGTCGATCACGCGACCGTCGATGACGAGCCCACCGCCAACCCCCGTCCCGAGGATGACCCCGAAGACGATCGCGCCGTCCGCGCCCGCGCCATCGATGGCCTCGGAAAGCGCAAAGCAATTGGCGTCATTGGCCAGATGCACGGCCTGGCCCAGGCGCGCCTGCAGGTCCTGCAGCAGGGGCTGGCCGTTTAGGCAGACGGAATTTGAATTCTTGATGGTGCCGGTGGCGCGCGACACCGAGCCGGGGGTGCCGATGCCGATGCCCTGCGCCGGCCCGTGCTGTGCTTGTGCCGCCACCACCAGCTGCACGATGCTGTTCAGCGTCGCGTCGTAGTCACCCGCAGGGGTGGGCACCCGCCGCTGATACAACACGCGCCCGGTAGCGTCCATGGCCAAAATTTCTATCTTGGTTCCGCCAAGATCTATCCCTATCTGCACGCTTCGGCCGACTTTCTTTTATAAATTACGATAAAAGGGATAATTCTCGCGGTGTCGCTCGCGAGCCAAAATTCACTTCACGGGCCGCGACGTCAGGCCCGCACGGCGGCTAGGGGCCGGCGGGCACCGGCGCCACGGGCGACCGGCCGCTACGGTCCTGTCGGCTTGAGATACCGGTCGAACCAGGCGCCATACCGAACGATGCGGTCTTTAATATAGCTGGGGCGCACGAAGAGATGGTTCTGCCCGGGGTAGACGACCAGCTGTGTCGGGACACCCAAGGTGCGCAGCGCGGCATACATCTGCTCGCCCCCTGCAATGGGTACGTCGAAATCCTTCTCGCCACCCAGGAAGAACGTGGGCGTGCTGATGCGGTCGGCGTGAAAGAACGGGTATGAAATCTGCAGCCAGCGCTGCTCGTTCTTCCAGGGCAGTCCGATCTCATTGTTGTATTCCAGGATGTACTGGTCCACGCCATACATCGACAGTTGGTTGGCGCTGCCCGCGCCGCTGATCGCGGCGCGAAAGCGCGGGTCGGTGGCGATGACGTAGTCTGTGAGAATGGCGCCATAGCTCCAACCGCCAATTCCCAGCCGCTGGGGGTCGGCAATGCCGCGCTGCACGGCGTAATCGGCCGCGGCCAGAAGGTCGCGCACTTCCTTGTTGCCCCAGTCGCCGGCAATGCTGGCCGCGAACGCCGCGCCGCGGCCGCTGGAGCCGTGGTAGTTCACGGCCAGTACCGCGTAGCCATGGGCCGCGAAGTACTGACGCTCGAGGGCAAGCGGATAGCTGGAGAAATCCAGGCCATGGCCGTCCTGGCCATTGGGGCCACCGTGCACCCAGAGCAGCGTGGGGACGCGCGTTCCCGGCTGATAAGCGACCGGCAGCGTCAGCAGCCCATGGACTTCCTCCCCGTCCGCCCCACTGAAGCGGATGTCCTCGACAGCGCCCAGGGCGAGGTTCGCCATGAAATCATCGTTGTGATGGCTCAGCCGGCGCAGGCCGCCCGGCTCCAGCGCATGCAGTTCGGGCGCCGTCGTGTCGGTGGCTGCAATTACAAAGGTATGGCCCGCTGCGGAACATTGGTTGGTGATCAGGCGCTGGCCGGCCAGCATGGGCGCTACGGTGCCGTCGGCGAGATTGATGCTCACGGGGTACTGGGTGCGGTCATCTTCGGCCAGGGCTCCAACGCTACCGGCGCTGCGGCCCGGCACCGGGTGGGAAACGGCGCGGTCGAACGCCGCGGTGAGCACGCGCATGTGCGCATCCGCCACGGGGACGACAGCGAGCTGGTCCTGTGCGTACACCGCGAGACGCACCGGCGGACCCACGGTGAAGACGACACTGTTGCCATCGGCGGTCCAGAGCAGCTGTTGATGGTTGGGCGCATCAAAACTTGCCAGGCGCCGCGCACGAGCGCCGGCGCGTGTGTCGATGACATAGATCTCCTGCTTTCCACTGCGATCCGGATCACTGTCGCGGGTGCTCACGAAGGCAATCTGGCGCCCGTCCGGCGACCAGACCGGTCCGGCGTCGTCAAAACGCGCGTCGCTGGTCAGGGCGGTCAGGGCGCGGGACTTCACGTCGAGCAGGAAGAGTTGCGAGCGGTCGGCGGCCGTCAGGTAACCGCGGCGGTCCTGCTTGAAATGCAGGCGGTCGATGACGATAGGGCGGGCAGCGGCGGCGCTGCCGGATGGAACTTCAGCCACCGCCTCCTCGCCGGGCACGATGGCCAGCACGACCCGCTCGCCGTCGGGAGACCACTGGTATTCGACGATCTCGCCACGCACGGATGTAAGCGCCTGGGGCTCGCCGCCGCGGCGATCCAGCACGGTGAGCTGCGCCTTGCCATCGACGCCCACCTGCGCAAGATAGGAAACATAGCGTCCATCGGGACTGAACGCCGGCTGGCTGAGTCCGTCTGCGGCCGTAGTGAGTCGCACATGCTCGGTGCCCGCCCAGTTGGCCATCCAGATCTCGGTGCGCAAGGCATCGGCCTGCCGGTCGGCCTTGGTCACGGTGTAAGCGGCCCACAGGCCATCGGCGGAGCACGTGGGTGCCTCCACCGACTGCGTCTTCAGGAAGTCCTCGGGCTCGAGCGTATGCGCAGCGGCTTGCGCTGGGGTGCGCAAGGCGTCGGGCACCGCGGACGCTGGCGGCAGCAGACAGGTGATCGCTGCGAGCAGGGCGGCGCGCGGCAGAAGGGGCCGTATGGGCTTGAGGGTCATCGCATTCCTTGTCGACGGATGGTGGAGCAGGGCGCGCGGATCATCGCAAGCGCCAGGTACCTGGTCAAACGGCCGGCGGATAATCCAAGTATGGCCGCCGCGTTTTGTTGTGAGTTGTGGCACAGGGGCCAGGGCGGTAATTTCGGCGCGCAGCGGGATGCTAATCAAAAACCTCGGAGCAAAAAATGGCGCAGGAATCGGCGTGGCGCTCGGCGTGGGGGGCGCAGGAATCCGCGCAGCGATCCGCGCGGCAATCGGCGCAGCAATCGGTGCAGCAATCGATACGCCGCAGCGTCTACAGCATACGGCGATGAGAACGCATGTGCGGATTGGGGCGATCGTCTCGCTCATGCTGCTCCTGGCCGGGGGCGCGCAGGCCTGGGGTCCGGCGGGACACCAAGCCGTGGGGGCGGTTGCCGACAGCCTGCTCACGCCGGGAGCGCGTGACGCCGTCGCCATTTTGCTGGCCGAGGACCAGGAGGCCCATGGGCGCCCGTCCGGGCGCCGCACCCTGGCCGAGGTGGCGGACTGGGCCGATGAAATCCGCGGTACCCCCGGCGATCGGCCCCACTGGCATTACGACAACCGACCGGTATGCGGCTCCGCGGCATCAAGCGATGGGTCCACCGGTGCGTGGTGCCCCAAGGGCGACTGCGCCAGCGCACAACTGCCCTCGCTGCTGGCTGTTCTGGCCGACGACGGCCGCACGCGCGCCGAGCGCAGCATGGCGCTCAAGTGGGTGGTTCACCTGGTGGGCGACCTGCATCAGCCGCTGCACGCCGCCGATCTTGCCGAAGGCGGCAACCGCATACGCGTGGCGCCGTATGGCAAGGCAGCACATCGGGATAGCGGGGAGTATGGCGGAGGCCACGGAAGCCGGCATGGCCGTTCGGGAGAATCGCTGCACGCGTTCTGGGACAGTCACCTGGTCAACCTGGCGCTGCACCCCGAGGAGGGGCAGGTTCCGGATGCGGCGGTGGCGCGGCTGCTGCGGCGGGCCCGGGCCGCGAGCGCCGAGCGCCTCAGCGCGACACCGGCGCAGTGGGCGGCGGAATCCAACCGGATTGCGCGCGACTTTGCACTGAATATCGACGGGGTCGATTGTGCGCGGCGCTCTGCGCTCGATTCCGGCGACGAACCGCGCGTTACGCTGTCGCGGGCGTATGTGGCGCAAGGGCGGCAGATCGTCGAGGAGCGCCTCGCGCTGGCCGGCGCGCGCCTGGCGCAGTTGATCAATGCGGCGCTGGATCCGCGGGAGTGATGCGGCGCTGTTACGGGGTTTTCTTCGCGGCGCGCCGCCAGCCCTCAATGGTCACGGCCTTGGCGCGTGCCACCGTGAGCTTGCCGGGCGGCACCGAGCCGCTCACCGTGGAGCCCGCGCCTATCGTCGCGCCCTCGCCCACGCGTACCGGCGCCACCAGCACTGAATTGCTGCCCACGTGGACATTGGCGCCCACTTCGGCGCGGTGCTTGTTGGCGCCATCGTAGTTGGCGAAGATGGTGCCGGCGCCGATATTGCTGCGCGGCCCGACGTGCGCGTCGCCCACGTAGGCCAGGTGATTGGCCTTGGTGCCCTGCTCCAGATGGCTGGCCTTGACCTCGACGAAATTGCCGATGTGCACCTCGTCGTCCAGGCGGGCGCCCGGCCGCAGGCGGGCATACGGGCCGACGATGGCATAGGCGCCCACGATCGCGCCGTCCAGGTGCGAGAACGCGTGCAGCACGGTGGCGGCGCCCAGGCTTGAATCGCGCACCACGCAGTGGGGACCGACCTGCACGCCATCGGCCAGCGTCACGTGGCCCTCGAAAACGCAGCCAACGTCGATGAACACATCGCTGCCCACCTGCAGGGTGCCGCGCACATCGATGCGCGACGGGTCGGCCAGGGTGGCGCCGGCCTCGAGCAGTGCATCGGCGGTACGGCGCTGCGCGATGCGCTCCAGCTGGGCCAGCTGCGCCTTGGAGTTCACGCCCAGGGTTTCATCCGCATCGGCCGTGGTGCTGCTGGTGATGGGGAAGCCTTCGGCGCGGGCGGCGGCCACGATATCGGTGAGGTAGTACTCGCCCTGGGCGTTGTCGCGGGTGAGGCCGGCCAGCCAGCGGACCAGCGCCGGCGTGGGCGCCAGCAGGATGCCGGTATTGATCTCATGGATGGCGCGTTGCTCCGCCGTGGCGTCGCGCTCTTCGACAATGCCCAGCACCTGGCTGGCAGCATCGCGCAGGATGCGGCCATAGCCGGTCGGGTGGGCCACGTGTACGGTGAGCAGGGCCAGCGCGCCGGAACCGCCGGCATATCCGCCGGCACCCACCAGCGCGGCCAGGGTGGATGCCCGTACCAGCGGCACGTCGCCGTACAGCACCAGCGTAGGCACGGCGGGGTCGAGCAGCGGCAGGGCTTGCTGCACGGCGTGGCCCGTGCCGTGCTGCGGGTGCTGCACCACGAACCGCAGTTCGGCATCGGCTTCGAAGGCCGAGCGCACGGCGTCCGCACCATGGCCAATAACCACGATGATGCTTGCCGGCTGGCCGCAGGCCTGCGCCGTTGCGCGGGCGGTGTCGATCACATGGGCGAGCAGGGAGCGGCCGGCCAGCGGCTGCAGCACTTTGGGCAGGCTGGAGCGCATGCGCTTGCCCTGGCCTGCGGCGAGGATGACGATGTTCATGGCGATAGCCTGGACGGAATGAGGTTCACGGAAGCGGCAAGCCGGAGAAGTACCAGAACAGCATCAGGGTGACCGCCAGCAATGCCGCGACACCCAGGCCCAGTACGCGCGTATGGTGCTCCTGCGCACGGCGCAGGCGGTGCAGCTCCTTGAGCAGCGCGGGCGTATGGTCTTCGCGCGCCAGCGCGTCGTGCACCAAGCGGGGCATGCGCGGCAGGAACTGGCTCCAGGGTATGGCTTCGTCGATCATGCGGTCGCGAAAACCCCGCCAGCCGATCTGCCGTTTCATCCAGTCCTCGAGAAACGGCTTGGCGGTAACCCAGAGATCGAGGTCGGGGTCGAGCTGCCGGCCCAGGCCCTCCACGTTGAGCAGGGTCTTTTGCAGCAGCACCAGCTGGGGCTGGATCTGGACATTGAAGCGGCGCGATGCCGCGAACAGGCGCAGCAGCACCTGGCCGAAGGATATGTCCTTGAGCGGCCGGTCGAAGATGGGTTCACAGACGGCGCGGATGGCGCTTTCGAGCTCATCGACCCGCGTATCGCGCGGCACCCAGCCCGACTCGACGTGGGTCTGCGCCACGCGCCGGTAGTCGCGCTGGAAAAAGGCCAGGAAATTGCGCGCGAGGTAGTCGCGGTCGACGTCGGTGAGGGTGCCCATGATGCCGAAGTCGAGCGCGATGTAGCGGCCCAGGTCGGCGCCTTCTATGCCCACGGCGATGTTGCCCGGATGCATGTCGGCATGGAAAAAGCCATCGCGAAACACCTGGGTGAAGAAGATTTCGACGCCGTCGCGCGACAGCTTCTTGAGGTCCACCCCCGCGGCGCGCAGTTCATCGATGCGGCTGATGGGAATGCCGCCCATGCGCTCCATCACCAGGACGTTGTCGCGGCAGTAGTCCCAGAACATCTCGGGAACGCGCAGCAGCGGCGAGCCATCGAAATTGCGCCGCAGCTGCGAGGCATTGGCCGCTTCGCGGGTGAGGTCGAGCTCATCGTGCATGATCTTGCGAAATTCCTCGACCACCTCGCGCGGCCGCAGGCGCTTGCCATCGCGCCACAGGCGTTCGATGAGAATCGCGGCGGCTTCGAGCAGCCCCAGGTCATGGTCGATGGACTCGCGCATGCCCGGCCGCAGCACCTTGACGGCCGCCAGCCTCCCGGCCAGGGGGCCTGGCCCCATCACACCGAAGTGCACCTGCGCGATGGACGCGCTGGCGATAGGTTCGCGGTCGAACTGGGAGAAGATGGCCGCGATAGGCTGGCCCAGCCCGCGCTCGATCTCGATCACGGCGCTGTCGGGATCAAAGGGCGGCACGCGATCCTGGAGCCGCGCCAGCTCGTCGGCAAAGTCGGCGGGCAGCAGGTCACGCCGCGTCGAAAGCATCTGGCCGAACTTGACGAAGATGGGGCCCAGGCTCTCGAGGGCCATGCGCAGGCGGACCGCGCGCGGCTGGTCGAAGCGCCGGCCCAGCGCCGCCACCCGCGCGAGGCGGATGAGGATGGGATGTTGCAGATTGGCGAAGGCGATCTGGTCGAGGCCGTAGCGCAGGCCTACGGTCCCGATGCGCAGCAGGCGCAGCAGCCGCCCCATGGGTCAGGCGCGCGTGCCGGGAGAGGTGCCGGCAACGCCGCCCGGCCCCAGCGCATTTACCCTCAGCTCCAGCGCGTCAAGATGCGCGCGCAGTGCCTGCAGATCCCCGATAAACGGGGTCCAGTCCTGGCGGCCCAGCACCAGGGGCTGTTCCGCAACGAGAAAGTCGGCGCCCTGCCGCGCCGCGCGCTGGGCGGTGTCGCGCGCCTGGGCCATGGCCGCGCTCAGCGTGCGCACGATGCGTTCGGCCGGAGCATCGCCGATCCAGCGGGCGAGGTCCTCGGTGGGGTCGGGGCGCAGCTTTTGCAAGACATCGGTGAGCACCTGGGCAAACGCCGCGTCGCCCACCACGCGCACGTCGCGCAGCGCCGCCGCGGGGTCCCAGAGCGAACCGGCTACGGCAGCGGGGTCGATCGCTATGGTTACGCTGGGCGTGCCGCTGCCAACGGCCAGGCGGCCCTGGGCGGTAACGGCCAGGAAGACCGAAACAAGACCGACGTCGATCCGGGCCGTGGAGCCGGCGTGGGGCGCAAGCAGCGCGGCGGCCCAGGGCTCCTGGGCCAGCAGGCGGTTGTACCAGGCAACGACCGACTGGCTGGCAAGGGATTCAAGCACGGCTGTTCTCCGGGGCGGCGGACGCTGCCGCCTAGGGACGCACACCGACGTGCAGCGCGCAGATGCCGGCGGCAAAGTTGAACCACTGCACACGCGCGAGCCCGGCGCTGCGCATCATGGCGGCGAGTTCTTCCTGGGGCGGGTGCATGCGGATCGATTCGGCCAGGTAGCGGTAGCTGTCGCCGTCGCCGGCGATGCGCTCGCCCAGCCAGGGCATGACATTGAGCGAATAGGCGTCGTAAAGGGGCGCCAGCGGCGCCCAGATGCGCGAGAACTCCAGCACCAGCAACTGTCCGCCGGGGCGCAGCACGCGCGTCATGGCGGCCAGCGCCCGGTCCTTGTGCGTCATGTTGCGCAGGCCAAATGAGACGATCACGCGATCGAAGCTCGCGTCGGCAAACGGCAGTTGCTCGGCATCGCACAGCACGGAAGCAACCGGTAGCCCTTCGTCGAGGAGGCGGTCCCGCCCCTCTGTGAGCATCGCGTTGTTGATGTCGGTGAGGATGACCTGGCCATTGGCCCCTACCCGGCGGGCGAAGGCGCGGGCGAGGTCGCCGGTGCCCCCGGCGACGTCCAGCACGCGCATGCCCGGCCGGACCTGGGCCTGGCGCACGGCAAACGACTTCCACAACCGGTGCAGGCCGCCCGACAGAACGTCGTTCATGCGGTCGTAGCTGGGCGCCACCGAGCTGAACACGCTGGCGACGCGGCGGGCCTTCTCGGCGGCGGGCACCTGGGCGAAGCCGAAGTGGGTGGTGGCGGGCTCGGCGGGAGCCGGCCTGGGAGCAGTGCCGGACGCGCGTTCCGCATCGGGGTGTTCCGTCGCGGGGCCCTCGCCTTTGGGCTGACCGGTAACCAGATCTCCGTTCATGGCGTCCCCGGGCAGCGCGTGTGGCAGAGCCCTGTCATGGACGGGAGCGCCGCACTTCTACCGTGCCGCAGCGCGCCGCGGCCGGAACATCGTCGGCTGGGCCCGGGCCGCTGTGCTGGGCGGCATCGTGGCTGTAGCACGCCGGCGCCTCCCCCGGGGGCGCGGCGGCAGCCTCGACGTCGCGCGAGGCGCCGGCATCGGCCAGACGGCGCAGATAGTCCTCCCAATACGCATCCTGGTGCAGTCCCAATTCGTAGAGGTAGTCCCAGGAGTAGAGGCCGGTGTCATGGCCGTCCGAAAAACTCGGCTGCACCGCGTAATGGCCCACGGGCTCCAGGCCCAGGATGGTGACGTTGCGCTTGCCCACCTGCAGCGTTTCCTGCCCGGGACCATGGCCGCGCACTTCAGCGGACGGCGAGAACACGCGCAGGAACTCGAAAGGAAAGGAAAACTGCCGCCCGTCGCTGAAGGCGACCTCCAGCAACCGGGAGGCGGACCGGACGGTGATCTCGGTGGGCGTTGGGGAGTTGGGGCCGGTGCCGCTGGTATGCGTACCCATGGGATTGCTTTCATCATGCGAACAACAGGGCAAGCATAGCGCGGCAGGCGGCCTGCCGTAGCCCCCGTTGGGCGCGGCACGGCGCACTATGATGGTGGGTGAACTGCGGGCGCCCACCGGCACCACGCCCAACCATCCGGATCCTCTGCCATGAAACCCGCTACTTCCACCGCCGCTCAAGGCCAGCACCACCTGCCTGCCCCGCCCGCACCGGCGTCAGCGCTCTCGGGGTCCCGCCGCTGCGCTTTGGCCCTGGCATGTACGGCGACCCTTGCGGCACCCCTTGCAAGCACCCGGGCGCAGGAGGTTCCGCTGGGCTTCAACTTCGGCCCTGGCGAGACCCTCACCTACGACAGCAACGTGCTGCGGCTACCCAACGCCGCGCCCGCGCCGGGCGGCAGCAGCGACGTGAGCTCGCTCACCAACCTGATGGGAACCCTCCACGAAAACTACGGCCGCGAGGATCTGAACCTCTCGGCCAACGTTGGGCGTGTGTTCTTCAAGCGGCTCACCTATCTCGACTACACCGAACAGGATCTGCACAGTTCGTTGCGGGCTGACCTGCCGCTGAGCATTACCGCCACGGTGAGCGCAGCCCACAGTGCGTCGCTTGCGCACTTTGCCGACCTGCCCACGACCGCGCGCAACGTCATCACGCACAACGATGCCAATGGCGACCTCGACCTGCCGGTTTTCACGGACTGGCGTGCTGTCGCGGGCGCGTCGGGTGACCAGTCGCGCAATTCCAACGATGCGTTCAAGACGCAGGATTTCAACTCGACCGAGGTGCGTGGCGGCATCCGCTATCAGCCCACCACCGGCAACCACGTCGACCTGCTGCTACGGTCGGCCACTGCAACGTATGTCAACGGCAGCCCCGCCAGCTATGTCGGACCGGGCTATGTCAACCGCGCCGCCGACCTGAGCGCCGACTGGACCTTTTCGGGTGCCAGCCACCTGCACGGGCGGGCGGGCTACCTCAAGCACACCGGCGACGACCACGTGTTTCCGGAACTCAATGTCCTGGGTTTCCCCATCATTCCGTTCACGCCCATCGATATCAACCGCAATTTCTCGGGTCCGGCCTTTGACCTTACCTACACGTGGCAGGTCACCGCCCTCACGAGCGTGGCCTTCTACGGCCTGCGCTCGTCCGGCGCCGCCGGTGACAACAACTATCAGTCGGCGGTAACGCACACCTACCGCATCACCCCGGCGTTCCAGCCTACCGTCAAGACCCAGATCTCCGCCTATGCGGAATGGTCCAAGCTGGACTACTTCACCAACGTTCTCCTAGGCACGGCTCAGTACAACGGCACGCAGCGGCTAGACCGGCTGCACAGCTTCGGCTTGACCGCGAAGTGGAACCCGCGTCGCTGGTTGCGGGGCAGCCTGGACCTGCATCACGAAGTGCGCGACTCCAACGAGGCGTTCGCGTTGTACAACGACACGGTAGCCATGGTGCAGTTGCAGGGCACTTTCTGAAGCTGCGAACGCCGGCAAGGCGCGTATGCTGAGCAGCCATTGAGGCCCTTGCCGCTTTCGCGCCGACCGTACCGATGCCCTTGCCGCCCCCGCCGTCCGATTCCGACCCCGCCAGACCTGACAAGCCCGACACCAGCGCGGACGCGCGGGTGCGCGCC